>ERZ808037.31-NODE-31-length-153247-cov-6.837501_pt1 | contig 153247 bp, 121 predicted proteins | sample MGYA00380190_ERZ808037 | MGnify/ENA primary metagenome ERZ808037 (study PRJEB31490, sample SAMN06133399) | mouse gut metagenome | isolation source: J9 | host: mice | place: China: Chengdu | collected 2015-05 ...
GCAGGCACCGTTACTGGTATGGCGGTTGACCCCGTGACATGGGTGTCGGGCGGTGTCGGCTCACTCGCAGGCAAAGGCGCAATCAACATCGGCGGTCGTATCGTAGCAAGCAGAGCCGCCACGTCAATGAGTACGCAGGTAGGTTCACGCCTCTTCTCGTCCTCGCTCACTGGTCGTATCATCACCGGGGCAGCTGCAGGCGGTGGCAACTTCGCCACATACGAAATGCTGAAAGAGGGCGAGAGCCAGTTCCTGCACGGCGGTCGCATCAACCCCGAAACTGGAGAGAACGAGGGCTATTCAGCCGGAGCGGTGTTGAGCGCAGGCGGTCATGGCCTCATACTCGGTAGCGTGACTGGCACATTGTCGCCAGTCATCGGCAATGTCGCTGACAAAACTGTCAAGGCAACCACCTCCACAGCAGGCAAAGCAGGGGTGCGTTTCGGCGAGGTTGCAGTATCGACCCTTGCCGAGGGTACTATATTTGCTTTGCCCGAATGGTATGACAACTCCAAGCGTTCCGATTCTGACCCCAATAAGCGCGACAACTTTGATATATGGACTGACAACATGGCGATGATGTTAGGCTTCAAGGCACAGCACGGACTTAAGAGCGCACCGCGAGTTATCGCCAGTCTGCGCCCAGTCAAGCCAGTCAACGGCCGACCGCTGACGCAGGCAGAGCGCAACCACAACCGCATGGACTTCGAGGAACGTCTGCGCAGGAATTTGGATGCAAGTCCGAGCGATTTGTCATTCACCGCCGATGAGCGTGAAGAGCTGCGCAGGGCAGGCTATGGCGAACTCGCCGACCTGTTCAGCCGTGACCGAGTGCAGGAGGTTCAGCGACCCAACATCAACCCTGCCGAGGGCGCGATCGAGTTGAGAGCAGAGCGCGTTGAGGCTGAAACAATCAGCCGTAATCCCGAATTTGACGGATATTCCTCAATGGAAGAACTCATGCAGGACGGTAATGTGAGCCAGTCCGCACGCGCAAAAGCCTACTACATACTTACCGGGCGCAGACTTCCGATGGCTTCCGTTACTGGCTACACCACTACAACGGACGCTGACGGACGTGTGACCGTCAAATCCATAGCCGCCAATGGCGAGGTCGTTACCAGTCGCACATTCAAGAACGAGCAGGAAGCCAAGCAGGAAACCGACAACATCATGCGTCAGGCAGAACTCAACTCGGTGGACGTTGGTGAGCGGTACAAGGAAGCCGTTGCCGATGATATGGTGCTTGATGCCGCTATCAGCGAGGTGTCGCCCGGTACCGACCCTGCAACCATCAAGAGAATCTATCGTGCTGTCAAGGCAGGCAACAAGGACGTGACTGAATCACAGAAGCAGTTGGTTGAGTTCCTTGATGACGCTATCGCACGAAACAAGGACATTGCCGACAAGTACCGCCCCGAAGCAATCCGCGAGGAACTGATGAACGAGACTGGCATTGACGTGGACGCTGTTCTGCGCAAGATGCCGAGCAAGCGCACCGAGGCCGAGCAGGAGGCTGTGAAGTCGTACCTTGAACGGCTCTTCCCCGAAGAGGCGCGTCAGCAGAACACCGAGCCTACCCCTGAGCAGGCAGAGGCGCAAAGCCAGTATGAGCAGGGCCGTGAGTTGTTCGGACGCTTTGAAGAGGGCGACCCGACCGTGCAGGCAGACGTTGACGCTATCGCCCTGCGTATGCAGGAAGCGTACCAAGCGGTGGAGGACGTGTTTGGCGCGGAAGCCGAGTATTATATGTTCCATGTCAACGAGAATCCGTGGGCGTTGGTTAATGACCCCGAACTTACAGCCGAACAGCAGGACGCTGTTCTCTACTACATCAATGCCAAGGCGGCTCTTGACGGCGTTATGGACGCTTCCAACGAGGCGGCCGACCGAAAGCGTGCCGAGGTTGAGGAAAGCGTGGCAAAGCGCACCCACAAGGACAACGGCGTGATTATCCCTGCCACCATGAAGGTAGATGACCGACCTGTCTATATTGTCAAGGGTGATGTTGTCATGTTCCCCGATGGCACAGCCGTTGACGTACACAAATCTTCGGAGAGTGTCGTTGTCATGGACGCGCAGACTGGGGAGTATCAGTTCACATCCCCCGACCAAATCTTCAAAGTGTCCGAGGCTGTCAATCCGCAGGACGAACTGGATACCGCTTTGTCGGTGATCGAGCAGGAGCAGATGAATATCTTTGGCGACAATGCCGTTGCCCCCGAAGAATCTGCCGAGGGCGCAGAGCCACAGCAGACCCCCGAAGCACCTGCTACCGCCGACACCGAGGCGTATGACCGAGGATACGAGCAGGGCATTGAGGTATCAGCAAGCCTCCCTGATGATGTTCTCAACGAAGCTATAACCGACCTCCGAGGACGCGAGTTCCTTTCCGATGAATGGCGTGGCCGCCTTGAAGCCTACGAATATGAGCAACAGCGCAGGGCAATGGAAGCGCAGAGCGTTCCCGAAACGCCCGAAAGCGTTCCCAATCCTACCGAAAACCCAGTTTCTTCGCAGAGCGAAGCGGCACAGCCGATAACAGACGCAGAAACCGCGCCCGAAACGGTCCCAAGTGTAGAAAACGGACAGCAAACAGCACTCTCTCGCATCCCTCTCAACGAGAAAGGAGAGCCGATGTTTGAAGCCGTGGATAAGGAAACGGCCTGGGATGGTCTTGTTGAGGCTGTCGGCGGTGAGGATGATGCCGTTGAAATCGCGTTGGCGCAGGTTCAGCAGGCTACCGCCGACCTCGAAGCCCTCAACAAGAAGCCGCCGACCATGAAGGCCCCCAAACTGAAAGGTTCGCCTATGGCTATGACAAAAGCCAAGCGCAAGGCGGCCGAGCAGTATCAGAACGACCTCGCCCTGTACAATCAGCAGATTGCCGAGGCGCAGGCACGCATTGACGCATGGAACGGCATTGTTGCAGTCCACAACACGCGCAAAGCCGAGCTGCGCCGTCAGCAGGAAGAGGAACGCCGACAGCGTGACGCAATCGCCCATGATAAGGCTGTCGCCCGATTTGAAGAGGAACAGCGCATCAAGGCAGAGAAGCAGGCGGAGCAGGAGCGCATCGGCGTTCATGCCGTCAATCCCAAGATAAAAGAGAAGTGGGACGCGGCTCCCAAAGTAGAGGGCTACGAGGACGCGCTGACGCTCCCCGACGGCTCTACCATATCAGGCCGCTACGTCCTTACCGAGGCAGGAGCCGCCTCGCCCAGTCATGACGCGAACAATGGCTATGTGCCGACCGAGGGCTTCCCGATTGACGAGAACGGCCAGAGCGTCAACGACCGCGACTATTTCCGCGACAAGGACGCACAGCAGAAAGTCGAGGGCATGGCAGGCAACTATGACAACCGCGCCCTGCAAGACCCTGTAATCGTCAGCAAGGACGGCGTTGTGATGTCGGGCAACAACCGCACCATGTCGGGCGACCTCGCCGCACGCAGAGGCACAGACAAGACATACGTTGACTATCTCGCCCAGTTCGGTCATAGGAAGTACGGTTTTACCCCGGAGCAGGTAGCAGGCATGAAGAATCCTCGCGTGGTGTTTGTGCCGGACGAGGCTCTACCCTACGATGCCACCACCTTTGCTCGGTTCAACGCGCAGGATAAGAAATCGCAGGGCAAGCCCGAAGCCGCCGTGAAACTCGGCAAGATAGTCCCCGACAATGTTTTCAACAACATTGTAGGCGACATCAGCCGTTACGACCGCCTCTCGGATTACTATGCTGACGAGAAAGCCGTAGCGCAGGCACTCGGCGCACTCATACAGGCAGGAGTCATCAACGATATGCAGATGCCCGGACTGCGGACAGGCACGGCGTTGTCGGCCACAGGAAAGGAACTTATCGAGAACACTCTTATCGGCAAGGTTTTCCAAGCCTCGCCCGATGCCGTGCGTCAGATTATCTCCGTTCCGACCCTGCGCCAGTCAATCGTCATGGGATTGAGCGAGATTGCCAACAACCGCACTCTCGCCCGATATGGCTATGACATCAGCGATGAACTCTCAAAGGCCGTTGACCTTGTGGCACGCGCCAAGACTGCCATGCCTGACGTTTACACCGATGGAATGCCAGTATCGCCTTTCGGTCGTATGCAGGGCTTGTTTGATGACGAGTTCGGCGACAGCCGTGTAACAGACGCTACCGCGCTCCTGCTTGCCGACATACTCAACAGCGGACGTCCGAGCGACCTCCGCAAGATTCTGACCACCTACAACAACGAGGCCGCGCAGGCTTCGGGCGGTCAGATGGATATGTTCTCCGGCTCAATCCCGACCAAAGAAGAAATACTCACAACCGTAAACGAACATTTCAGAAATGCAACCCCAAAAGAACAGCAGGCACTCGTGGACGCTGCCATTGCGGAGCGAAAGCGCAGAGCCGAAGCAGACGCAGAACAGCGTGGACGAGACCAAGAGAGTGAACAAACTCCGAATGATGTTGAACGCCGTGCAGAGCCTCAACAGCCAAGCGCAGTAGCCGATGAGGAACTGACTCCCGAAGAGCAAGCACTCGCGGCCCGTATTGAGGTAACCGACAATGACTGGGCAGAGGGCGAGGGCGACACTCCTACCTACAAGCGCGACATCATCATTGACGGCACTCATAAGGCAACGCAGGTTGACGCCCCCGATGAGGACGGACACTATACTGGCTCATACTTTGAGTTTGACGGCAAGCGTTTCGGTTACATCGCCGAGATTGCCCAGTATATAGACGGCGGCATGCAGGCAGAGCCGACCGAGGCGCAGAAAGCCGCAGGCAACTACAAAATGGAACACCGCCGTGTTGACGGCTACAACATCAGCATAGAGAATGCCAAAGGCAGTGTGCGCCGTGGCACAAGCAAGGATAAGGACGGCAATGAAACTCCGTGGGAAACAGTCATGCAGAACGACTACGGATATATCCGTGGGACTGAGGGCGTGGACGGCGACCATATTGACGTGTTCCTTTCCGACACACCCGAAGAGGGCGATGTGTTTGTAGTTGACCAAGTGAACGAGGACGGCTCATTTGACGAGCATAAGGTTATGTACGGCTTCCCCACGGAGCAGGCCGCGCGTGACGCATACCTCTCCAACTATGAGCCGGGGTGGACCGGCCTCGGCGCGATTACCCACGTCAGCAAAGACGAGTTCAAGAAGTGGATTGGATCGAGCAGACGTAAGACCAAACCCTTTGCCGAGTACAAGAGCGTCAAGGTTTATAAGGAACAGAATCCCAACTTAGCCATAGAGCCTGACGGCTTCGGCGATTTCGGGCCTGTATTCACACAATTCAAAGGTGATGCACAAGGGGCAATAAAAGTATTGTCAGAGTTACAGGACGGAGAGGCTATCGGCGCACTGCATCATAAGGACATTGGTGATATAGACCTTGTTTGGGGCAATGCAGGTACTGGTAAGAGTGACGGTTTTGGACTTGCCAAGTTAGTTAAGTTCCATCCCGAAGTGGTGGAACATCTTCAAGAGATTCTTGATGATATGCACATCGTGAAGCGCAGTGAAAACCGCATCAATCTTGAAAGCGATACTCACAAGGCTGCTGTGCGTCTTACATGGGACAAGGAGAAAAAGAAATGGCTTCTCACGGCCTTTGAAAAAAGAGAAACGTCAGAGTCAATCGGCAAGACGACAGACACTGACGATAATCCTTCGGACTTGCGAGGTGACACAGCTCTCTCGCAAAACTCAGACGTTTCTGCTGGCAAAGTTAATACTTTGTCAGCAGATAAACAAGCGGACGGCGCAGAAAGTTCGCGAGGCGCATTGTCGGCATCGCCTCAGCATAGCCCGGATAAATCAGGCTCTGCGTTCGGCTCGCACGATAATTCTGAACCGTACACCATTACGCCCACAACCTACACCAACAAGGGAGGCAAGACGAGCGATGTTCACCTTGTCAAGTTCAACCGCGAACTGACAGCCGAGGAAAAGGCGGCTCTTGACACATTCGCGCGTGAGCCTCTCACCGAGGGGAAGAAAACCTCTCGCGGTTGGTATGACCGCAAGCAGGGCGGTTACATGATGCGCAGTGAGGAAGCCGCACGCCAACTCGCCGAGATGATTGGCAACGAGGAAGCGGTTGCGGACGCACAGCCCATGACCGCCGAGGAACTCCGTGAGGCTGTCGCTCCTGCGGCTCCTGCGGAGAAGAAGCCTGCACGGAAGCCGAAGAAAGCACCTATCAACCGCGTCAGCCTTGAAGATGTGATGACCGACCTGTCGACCAAAGGCGAAACCAAGTTGAGCGACCATGCAGAGCCAGTCAAGGCAGAGCCGGAGCAACAGCACGAAATCAGCGATGACGAAATGCAGTCGTTGGCTGACGAGCTGCGCGACCTGTTGGGCATAGGCGATGACGAGGGCGACACCAACATCAAGTTCCGCGACCCCGGCGAACTGACACCGCAGGAACGTCAGCGCATCCAGTCAGCAGGTATCCGTCTTGCTATGGGCCTTATCGAGCGAGGCACAACGGCATTCCCCGACTATGCCACCAAGATGGTGGCATTGTTGGGCGACAAGATACGTCCGTGGCTCAAATCGTTCTATGAGGGTGCACGCTGGACACCCGGCTATGACAAATATACCTTTACTCCGACCGAGCAGGTTGCCACGTTTGACGTGCAGAACTTCGACAAGAAGCAGGCTGACCCAATCGCGCAGGCCGCTATGATTGTGGAAGAGCGTAAAGCCTCAACCGCATCCGCGCAGGCGCAGAAAGAACTTACCGAAACCCGAAACAAAAACCGAAGAGAAAATGACAAGCAGACAGAAGCAGATACAACTGCTCTTGCAGAAAAAGCAGAGGCTGTTGCAGGCGAAGCAGAAGTTACAGCGCAAAGCGCAGGAACTGGAGAAGCAGGACGCAAGCGCATCCTCCGCGACCTCAAACGAGTAGATGACACCCTTGAAGAAGTCAACGACCAGTTGGCACTTCTCGGCTACTATGAAGCCGACCTTGATGCTCCAGAGCATGAGGTGTACGGACTGCGCAGGAGCGCGGAGAAGAAAGCAGTCAAGGACGCTGTCAAACTCGCACAGCACCTTGTGGATGACCTCGGCCTGGGACTTGACAAGGTTACTGGCTCTACAACTGATAAGCGAGGCAAGAAACCTACGGCTGTCAGCGCAAATGTCGCTCCAGTTGGCGGTGACATAGTTATCAATCTGCCTTACACCGATGGGCGTAATCTCTATATCAACATCGGACTCACACCAACACACGAGCGCGGAGTAGAACCCAATCGAGGCGGTGGTGCATGGGAGGGCGACAACTACGAAGTGGACCGTATCATGTTCCGCTTCGGGGACGGACACAACCATTTCCTGCCTACCGATGTGACCTATGGCAAGATGCTTGCTGAGATTCTGAACGCAAGCAGGTGGGGTCAACCCAAAAAGGAAACACCAAAGGATGAACCGCAGGAAGAAGCCTACCACGGCACCATCACTCTCAAAGACGGACGCGAGGCTGTGGTGGTTGCCGCCAATCATGTGCAGAACATTGGAGAGCCGTCCCGACTGACTGATTACATCGTAGGCGTGAAAGGCGAGCCGGGTACAATCAAAATCTCTCCCGATGAGATTGCCCATGCAGGCGCACCGACCGCCGAGGACAAACCCTCGACCCCTGCCAAAGCAGAGGGAACCCACAACGGATACAAGATTGGCGATGAAGTCTTGTGGGACCGTTACGGCAACGGCAATTGGGAGAAGCAGACGATTGTGGATTTTGAGAAAGACGGTAGCCCCATATTCGATTCTATGGGAATGGGCATGATGATGGAAATCGGCGACTGGTCACGCATCAAGCCTGCTGACGGCATATTCGGAGAGGCACAGCGTGTCGTCCGTAAGACTGCCGAGAATAAGCAGGCACGCGCTGAACGTGCCAACGCCGTAGCCGATGAGGTCATGCAGGACAAAATGGTTTCGGAAATCTTCGACATCTACATGAAGAAGTTTGGCTCTCGCAAGGAAGAACTTGCCGACACATGGAGTGAGGGCAAATCCGAGGCTATCAATATCCGTCTGCCTTACGTCCGCAGACAAATCACACAGCGTCTTGTGGCTGATAAAATCTTCAGCAACGAGAAAGAGGCTGACAGATTCTTCCATGACGAGATTCTTCCGCGCCTTGAAAAGCAATGGATGAGCAAAGCCGCGACCGACAATGCCGTCAGCGTGCTGAAAGGCGGTAAGAAGCCTGCCAAGAAACGTACCGAAGTAAAACCCGAACAGCCAGTCGCAGACCTTTTCGGCGGTTTGTTCGATGAACCCATAAGCAATGAAAAGAAAACTGACGTACAACCTCGCCCCGGCACTGCCGAGCGAGAAAGAGGACACGAACCTCAATCGCATGAACCGTTGGGAGAGAGCCAACGGAATGAAGTTAAAGGAACTGACGGACGAGGAATGGGTGGACGTGGTAGCGTCAATCCTATGTCTGACGGAGAGCGAGGCGCAGGCGTATCTCGAAAGCCTAAGAGCCAACCAGTAATTGAGCCGGTTCCCGAATCGGAGCGGAAGAATGTCCGCAACAACCATGCCGAGCGCGGTGTTGACTATGCCCCCAAAGGCGAGGACGCACGCATTAAGGCTAACATGGAAGCGATAGAACTTGCCAAGCGACTGCTTGACGCAGGTGAAACCGCCACGCCCGAACAGATGGCCGTACTTCGTAAGTTTAGCGGTTGGGGTGGACTGGGCAAGGCTTTCAACGAGCAGGGCTACACTCCAAACCCGATTGCCAAACGTCTGAAAGAACTACTGGGCGAGGACGGCTACCAAGACGCTGTTGACAGCCGCCGTTCCGCATATTACACTCCTGCCGAGGTCATAGACACCATGTGGGATGTGGCACGCGCTATGGGCTTCAAGGGCGGCAACGTGCTTGAGGGGTCGGCAGGTATCGGCAATATCATCGGACTTATGCCCACCGACATGAGTGAGCGCAGCTCAATCCATGCCGTTGAGATTGACCGCACCACTGGCGGAATCCTCTCGTTGCTCTACCCGGATGCCAAGGTGGAGATACAAGGCTTTGAGAAAACGCGAGTGCAGAACGGCACTGTTGACCTCGCCATTACCAACGTGCCTTTCATAACTGGCGCGAAAGTGTTTGACGAGACAGGCGACAAAGACCTCTCCAAGAAATTCCATGACATCCACGATTTCTGCATTGCGAAGAATATCCGCAAACTCCGCGAGGGCGGTATCGGCATATTCATCACGTCAAGTGGCACGATGGACAACTCAAAGGAACTTCGCCTTTGGATTATCGGCGAGGGTAATGCTGACGTTGTAGGTGCTTTCCGTATGCACAACAAGACATTCGGAGGCACCGGGGCAACCTCGGACATCATCGTTGTGCGCAAGCGCGTCAACGGCAAGCCCTCACCCAACGCCATAGACGTGACTGATGCAATCGGCGTGCGCGTGGCTGACTACGATACTGGCGACACTCGCAAGGTCAAAGGTCAGAAAATCCCCATCATCAAGCAGTACAGCATGATGTACAACAAATATTTTGCGGAACACCCGGAGAATATGGCAGGCGAGATGATGTTCAACTTTGAACGTGGAGAAACGCGCTTCCCGACCAGTCGCGCCCTCTTCCCAGTCAAGGAAAAGGAGCAGTCGAAGATGTTGGCCGAATGGGCAGGCAGATTCGCCGACATGGAAGAGGAAGCCACAGCCGCGCCGAAAGTCGAAGATGAGATAACCCGAATCAATGAGCAACTCGGGGAGGGAGTCAAGGAGGGAAGCATGGTGCTGAACTCGCTGGGCGAACTCTGCATGGCACGAATGGGCGAGGCTGTTCCTCTCGGACTGAACAATAACAAGGTCAAGGGACACACAAAAGCGGAGTGCTTCAAAGCATATTCGGCTATCAAGAAAGCGTTGTCTGATGTGCTTGAATACCAGTCGAGCAATGAGGGTGACGAGGGGCTTGCACCTCTTCTGAAAGAGTTGAACCGTGCCTTTGACTCATTCACACGCACCTACGGCAACCTGCACAAGAACACCGCAATCTCTTTCCTGCGCAACGATGTTGACTTTTCAAGCATCCTTGCACTGGAAACCTATTCCGAGAAAGGCGATAAGAAAGGCAACAAGGTTGTCAAAGTCGGCAAGACAGACATCTTCAGCCGCCGAGTTATTGACACGGAGAAAGAGCCACAGCCTACCACCATCAAAGACGCCATTCTCGCAAGCCTCTATAAGAGCGGAGGTGTTGATGTTGAGTATATCGGCCAGGCCCTCGGCAAACCGACCGAGGAAGTGAAGCGCGAAATCGTGTCAAGCGGACTCGGCTTTGAGAATCCGTCAACTGGTACAATGGAGGTATCTTACAAATACCTTTCGGGCAATGTGCGCGAGAAACTGCACATTGCGCAGGAGAACAATGCAGACGGCAGGTATGACGCGAATATCAAGGCTCTTGAGGGAGTAATGCCGATGACCATACCTGCACACCTCATTGAGTTCTCACTGGGTTCATCGTGGATCGAGCCGAAACTATATGAGGACTTCGTGTTTGAAAAGACCGGTCTGCGTGTCACTCTCACCAACGCAGGAGGTACATGGTTCATGAAAACTCCGTGGAGTACATTCAACGAGAAGAACCGCGCTATGGCTGTTGTCAGCAAGATGTGTGACAAGACTATCATGGGTCATGAACTCATTGAAGCCGCCATCACCAACAGGCAGATAACCGTCAGCAAGACCGAGAAGCACTATGACGGCTCAACCGAAACGATAACCGACAAGGCAGCCACCGCCGAATGCGGCACCAAAGTTGACGAGATACGCGCAGAGTTCAAGGACTGGGCGCGTGAGCATATGCAGGCTGACCCTGCAATGTCGGCACGCATAGAGCAGACCTACAACGACCAGTTCAACAACTATGTGCCTATGTCTATCCCGGACGAGTTCGTTCCCCAGCACTTCGGCGGTCAAGTCAGCGAGCTGCACGGCCGTCCCTTTGCTCTGCGTCCTCATCAAGGCAGAGCCGTAGTAAGAGGGACTACCGAACCTATCCTGCTTGCACATGAGGTAGGCACTGGCAAGACCTATACACTCATCACTACGGCTATGGAAATGCGCAGACTCGGCACAGCACGCAAGCCTATGATTGTCGTTCAGAACGCGACAGTCGGTCAGTTTGTGGAGAGCGCAAAGGAAATCTATCCCAACGCAAAGGTGCTGACGATTGAGGAAGCCGACCGCACAGCCGAGGGCCGCAAGAATTTCTATGCCAAAATCAAGTACAACGACTGGGACATGATTGTCGTTCCCCAGTCCGTATTTGAGCGCATCCCCGACAGCGAGGAACGCGAAATGGCATACGTCAAGGACATCATCGAAGAGAAGATGAAAGTTCTTGAGGCCATGCGTGAGGCTGATTCAGACGGTCGCAGTATGATTGTTCGCCAAGCCGAGAGGGAACTTGCCGAGCAGGAAGCGCGACTTGCCGAACTGACCGAAACCATGCAGGGCAAAAAGAAGAAACGCGATGAGAAGCGCGAGGCTACCACTCGACAGAATGCAGAGGTTCGCGCACTGGAAATGCTTGACCGCGAGGTGGACGATGTAGAGAACTTTGACGATATGGGCATTGACGCAATCCTTGTGGACGAGGCCCACGAATACAAGCACCTCGGCTTCGCCACCGCCATGCAACGCGGAGTGAAAGGCGTTGACCCCTCATACAGCAAGAAATCGCAGGGCGTATTCCTAAAGGCGCAGGCTGTCATGGAACGCAACAACGGACGCAACGTAGTGTTTGCTACTGGTACGCCTATCTCCAACACAGCCGCCGAGATATGGACGTTCATGCGCTATCTCATGCCAGTTGACACGATGAAATCCTACGGCATCTACTACTTTGACGATTTTGTCCGCAACTTCGGAAACATCGCGCAGATGGTAGAGTTCTCGACCAACGGCAAGTTCAAAGAGAACAACCGCTTCGCAGGATATGTGAACCTGCCGGAACTCGTGCGTATATGGAGCAGTGTCGCCGATACTGTCCTCACACGCGAGGCAGGCGGTGTCAGCGACAAGATTCCCGACATGGAAGGCGGTAAGCCGCAGGACATCTACCTGCCACAGACCCGCGCCCTGCGCAGTGTCATGAAGTACGTCAAGGCAGAACTTGACCGCTACGACAAGATGACTGGCAAAGAGAAGAAAGAGAACAGCCATATTCCGCTCACGATGTACGGCATTGCAAAGGCAGCCGCCGTTGACGTGCGCCTTGTCGTTCCCAACGCCGAGGATGACCCCAACAGCAAGACCAATGCGACCGTGCGCGAAACCTTGCGCTCACTCCGTGACAGCGAGAAATACAAAGGCACCGTTGCAATCTTCTCCGACAACTATCAGAATAAGCAGAGCGGCTTCAACCTCTATGAGGACATTCGCAAGAAACTCATAGCCGAGGGCGTTCCTGCCGAGCAGATAGTTGTCATAAAGCCGGGCATGACTGTCAAGAGGAAACTTGACATCTTTGATAAAGTCAACGCAGGCGAAATCCGTGTCATCATGGGTTCAACCTTTACTCTCGGTACTGGCGTGAACATACAGGAACGTCTGCACACCCTCATCCATGTGGACGCACCCAATCGCCCGATGGACTATACACAGCGCAACGGACGCGCCCTGCGACAGGGCAACCTACACAAGGATATGGGCATACCCGTCCGCATTATCCGTTTTGGTGTTGAGGACAGCCTTGACGTAACCGCATATCAGCGTCTTAAAACCAAGGGCGCGATAGCCGATTCAATCATGAACGGCTCAAAGATGATGCAGAACTCAATGGAGAACCGCGTGCTGGAAGAGGAAGAAGATTCTTTCGGCGACATGACCGCGCAGCTTTCGGGCAGTGAGTATGCCATACTGAAGAATCAAGCTGAGCGCGAGGTGCGTAATCTTACCGCCAAGCAGAAAGGTCACGACCTTGATCAGATTTATGTTCACAACCAGTTGCCAAAGGTTGAGGGCTTCATCAAAGGTGCTGAACGCCGTATCGAGATTGAAACCAAGAACCTTGAAATAATCGGGTCACACTTCCCCGACGGCACTATCAAGAAGATAACCATTGGCAAACTCACATTCGACAGCGTGGCTGCTATGGAGGATTTCTTCAAAGAGCAGAACGCCAAGATGAACGAGGCGGCCGAGAATGTCCGTGAGGGTGCTGACAACTATACCAGTAAACTTGTGGTCGATGTTGACGGCTTGAAATTCGAGGTCACAACGACCGTCAGCCGAACAGTTGACAGCAAGGGTCAGGGAACTCTGACGTTTGAGCCGGAGCGTAACGTGACATACTCCTGCGAGGAACTGGGAATTAAAGACCAAGCCATCAAAGGCAACCGTCTTAAAAACATAATGCAGAAAATCGCCGAGGACATTGTGACTGGCAGAGATAGCCGTGAACTCCTTAGCAGGGGTCAACAGCAACTCGCCCATTACACCGAGGAACGAACCCAACTTGAACAGCGCAACGGCCGTGAGTTCCCACACAAGCAGGAACTGGCAGAAGCCAAAGAGCGTCTGGCCAAGTATGAGGAAGCCATGAAGAAAGAATTGGCAGAGAAAGAAGCCAAGTATGCCGAACTTGACAAATCGGTAGAAACCGCTTCGGACGTCACTCTGACCGATGAGGACAGCACGGACACCACGACCACCGGGGACGGCAACAAGTATCGTCTTATTTCAGAGCGTGAGCTGCTTGACTTCCTTGATGCACAGCCGCTGAAGAAAGGCTACCGCTACTCGCAGTGGGCGAACATGGGCGTATTGCCACCCATGACCGCCAAGCAGAACGGAGAATGGCGTGCGCCGATGATATTCAGCCGTTGGGAGCAGAGCGAAGAGGGTATGCGCAAGGAGAACGGCAAAGCCGACCTTGTGCAGGGCAACGGACGCACCACCGGAGATGTGGCCTACAATCCATATTTCCATATCCGTACCTCACCGCTCAACGACCAGTTCACAGCCGCCTACGACCGCCCCGAACTTCTTGTTGTCGAGGGTTACTATCCCGAAAGCGAGGAAACGAGCGGCTATCAAGCCGAGGGCGCAAAGGATTCCGTAGGTCTTATGGACTGGCACAGCGGAAGCGTCAACGGTCAGTTGAGCGATGACACCAAGGTTCAGACCATGCTGTCGCGGTATTTCAAGCCGGGACGCATTGTTCCGTGGAGCGAGGTTGCAGACCTCATCATGGAGCGCGTGGGCAACCAAAAGATTACGTTCCCCATCAATGCCGTTCCCCCGATGCTCCGTGCTGAACTCGCCAAGCGTGGCGCAAAGTTCGGTGACATCAGCGGAAGCGTGGCAGAAGCCGACATACCCATGCTCAATGAGCTGCGCGATCGAGTGAACGCAGGCGAATGGGACGCAGGTCTTGAAAAGGCACGCGCCTACCTTGACGCTTACGAATCATCGACCGAAGCCAAAGAAGCGCGTGTCGCTGACCTATCGGCAAGAGCCAACACCCCAGTCCGCATTGTAAGGACGCAGGCAGAAGCCGATGCACTCCCCACTCGCAGAGAGAGGCGTGCCAAAGGCTGGTGGAGCGCAAAGGACGATGAGGTTGTCATCGTCCTGCCCAACAACGTCAATGTAGCCGATGTGGACAATACGTTTGTCCATGAGGTTGCAGGACACAAGGGCCTGCGTGCGCTCGTTGGTGAGGAACGCTTCGATGAATTCCTCGGCGAGATTTACGGCCATGCCTCAAATCCCATCCGCAAAGTCATTGACAAGATGACCGACAGAATGGTTAGCGAGGAAGCCGACCGCCTGCGCACTCGCAAGGCACAGGCCCATGAGCGTGCCGGGGAAGATGTGAACGCCAACTACTACACCGACATGGCAGAGGCGCGTGTGGAAGCCGAGAAGAAGCGCGAGGGATTCCGCAAGGAAGCCACCGAGGAATATATGTCAGACCTCGGCGGCCGAATCGGAAGCGAGGGCTTTGAGAAGATGAGCCGTGACGAACTGACGCTTTGGGGCAAAATCAAAGCGAAAGTGCAGGCTTTCCTTGACAAGTTCCTGCAAGGTCTGAAAATCGCCAACAGCATACGCCTCAACGATAAAGACCTTTCCTACATCCTCTACAAGTCATGGAAGAACCTGCGCAAGAAAGGTGTCTTTGCCGATGCAGAGGACGTTGTGATGCGAAGACGGACCGGCTATGATGCAGATGATGTGACCCGATTCCGCGACCCCGGCCTGGGACTGGAAGAAACCATTACCAAGATGAAAGCCGAGGCGATGCAGGCTAATGCAGGCAACTTGCAGGCGAAGCGCGATGCCATGCGTGCTATCGGGGGCAACCTCAACCATCTGCGTCAGGCAATGGCACGTCAGCGCGAGTATGACATTACTACTGTCAAGAGCGTTGCCGACCTCGCCCGTGTCCTCATGGACAATAACCTGCTCGATGATTTGAGCAAGTATGAAACCAAGAGAATACTGGGCGCAATCAACAATGTTGTTGGCAAGCAGGACGTGAGCCAGTATGTTCAAAAGGTCATGGACATTATGGTTGACAATCAACTGCGCATGGGGGCAAACACCCTCGGCAGGCTGTTGAGCATTCGCGGTAGCCGTGTAGATGCACGCGGTATCGAGGTGCAGGGCGAACTTGACCCGGACGGACAGCGCATAGCGCAGGTTGTAAGGAAGTCAACATCCCTGCCTAAAGATGACATTGACAACCGCATTGCCGAAGCCATCAACCGCATGAGCAGTACCGACCAAGCCATTGCAGACGAGGCAACGATTGAGTATGCAGGTCTGCAAATAGCACGCCAGTACGTTGAGGACATTACCGAGAGCAAAGCCGAGGAAAAGGCCCTGCGCGACTCCATAAGGGAAGCAAAGGAAGCCAAGGATGCAGGTCAGATGACCGAGGACGCATACCGCCAGTATGTAGAATCCACCGAGGACGCTATCCGTCAGAATAAGATTGAGCGTGCCGAGGCGTTCCACTCCCTCGTTGAACAGGTAGGCGGAGTATTGAGTGAAAGCGTTGAGCGTGCAAAGGCATGGCGCGAAGCCGAGAAACAGCGCGTTGAGGAAATCCACCACAACGCCAACTCCGACATGGAAGGCCGCCCGACCGATGAACACCACAAGGATGACCGAGTGCAGAAACTCGCCAACAACAGCGGTGTCCGCTTCCTACTTGCTCCCCTTGCCACATTCGACCAAATGCTGAGAATGTTCGGCAAAAAGAATTCGCGTGGCGAGGGCTATTTGTGGAACCGTTATATGCGTGACTGGGTAACAGCCACCGAAAAGGAGTACACCGGGTATCGTGACGCGCTGAAAGTCCTTGACGCTAAAGTCAGCGAGATTTACGGCAAGGACATGACATGGGGCGACCTGTTTGCCATCGACCGCAAACTGCCCAAAGCATCCGTGAGATTCTTTGACGGCGGTGAGATGAAAGACCATGAACTGACGCAGGGCAACCTGCTCTACATCTACATGGCTGACAAGATGAGTGACGGCCGTATGAAACTGCGCCGTATGGGTATCACCGAGGAAGATATTGAGGACATCAAGAATTTCCTTGACCCGAAATTCATGCAGCTTGCAGACTGGATGCAGGAAGAGTTCCTTGTTGACAAGCGCAACGAGTACAACGAGGTTCACAAGCGAATGTTCGGCGCGTCAATGGCCGCTATCGAGAACTACTTCCCCTTGAAGATACTTGCCAACGCAAGACTGGAGAACGTGGACGTTGCAGACGACACCACCGACACCGCCCTGCCCGCGACATCAACAGGCAGTATCATCAAGCGCAGGCGCAACAACCTCGCCCTTGACGTGACCGGTGCCAACGCATTCTCGGTAATCCTTGACCACCTCCAGCAGATGGAAAGGTGGGCCGCTTTCGCCGAGTTCAACCGCGACCTCAACACCCTGCTTTCATACAAGCGTTTCCGCAACCAAGTGATGAACATGAGCAGTGTGTACGGAGCAGGCAAGACGCTGTGGAAAAATTTCCGCAATGTGTGCAGTATGGCCGCAGGCGCATACCGACCGCCGATTGCAGACCTTGACAAAATGGCAGTCAACATCGCCAAAGGTGTTACAGCCGCAAAGGTAAGTTTCCGAGTATTCACGGCATTAAAGCAGTTCCTTTCGATACCTGCCTATGCTTCGGACAGCAACCCCTTGTACCTTGCCGCCAATATCGCCAACCCGATAGGTGCATGGCGTTGGTCAATGGAGAATCTGCCGTTGTTTGAAAAGCGTTGGAGAAGCCGTATGGCAGGGGACCCGCGTCTGCTCAAATCCGAAATGGACTGGAAGATGTGGCGTAGCCGTATCGTTGAACTCGCCTCTCGCGTGGGTATGTCGCCAAACGCCTTTGTGGACGCTCTGACAGTCGCAATCGGCGCACACGCCATGTATCAGACCAAACTCGCCAAGTACAAGCGAATGGGCTATGACCCGGACGTTGCCGAGGAAAGAGCGAAGCAGGATGCAACAATCCTCTTCAATCAGACCCAGCAGTCGAGCGAGGGCGCATTCCTCTCCACCATGCAGGTTGACCGCTCATGGTTGAGCGTGTTGTTTACCGTGTTCCGCAACGCGTCAATGTCGTACACCCGACAACTCTATGATTCAATGCGCAACCTCGGCCGCCGACTAACACCCGGCTATAAGGCGTTGTCGGAAGAGTTCATGGCAAAGCAGATGAGGCGTGACGGTATAGACCCCGACAAGGCAGACCGCAACGCGAAGCAGGAATACCGCCGTGGTATCATACGCGACCTCGTGCGTGTCGGCATCTTCGGCTATGTCCTGCAACTCGCATGGAACTTGGGCGCATACCTGCCATACCTCATCTTCGGTGATGACGATGACGAGAAAGACAAGATGTGGGATGATGTATTCACACATACCATGTTCGGAAGCATCGAGGGTCTGACTGGCGGTGACGTGTACAGCAACACGCTCAACGCATGGGCAAAAGGCGAACAGATAACTCCGTGGGTTGCATCGAAAGATATGCCGTTGTCAAGCGACTTGGAAAACATCTGGTCAAAGTGGAATACAGACGAGGTTTCCGCTATGAACGATGTTATCAACCTGCTTGTGCAGTCGGCTGTCGGTGTCAATCCCCAGTCGCTGACGGACGCTGTCGTTGCCATCATGGACGTGTGCGGTGATGATGCACAGACCTCACGCGAGTGCGCCCTGCTCATGACAAGGATTATCAACTGTCCGCAGAGCCAACTTGATAAAATCTATTTTGACGAGTTGGGAACGACTGGAGAAGAGGCAAGCCAAATGACCCCTTACGAAATCGCCGAGCGTTATGCCCGATACAAAGTAAGGCGTGGCGCACCTCTGACCGGTTGGGCCTACGGCAATGAACAGCGCGAGAAAATCATGGACAAGTACCGCGAGAAGAGCAACACGCTTGCCAAAGAGAGTCTGACGCGCGAAACCGATACGCAGGCAAGTCCGAACATGGCGCAATGGCTTGAAGAGTTTGAGGCGACAAAAGACCGCGTCAGCGAAATCAAAAAGGTCAAGAACCGCGATGAGGACCGGTACTATGAACTGCTCGATGAACTGGAGATAACTCCCGAATATGACCGCTACGAAATCATCAAGGGCTACAAGCGTGATGTTGACGCGCTGACAAAGGAATGGCTCAAAGCCACAACTCCTGCGCAACGCGACTCCTGCGTGCAAGCCATCATCAGATTGAAGAGCGACATGGTAAGAGAGTTGATGAACACGCAACAATAGTTAAACGATTGTGGACGATGCAGGGAGTTATCTTTGCACCGTCCACAATATACCAATCACAATGGCAAAGAAGAAATTACATAAAGCAAGCCGCGTAATGCCCAAGAGTGAACTGGACAGCGTGGCACGCTCCAAGAGCATGGGGCGCAACCGCGCCTTTGAGGTTCTATTGGAAGCGCAACAGTATTGGCAGGCAATGGAGACATTTCGCCAAGACCGAGAGCGCAACAAGAACTACACCTACGGCAGGCAATGGGATGACTATATCTGCGTTGACGGCAAGATGGTCAAGGAAGAGGACTACATCAAGTCGCAGGGTAATGTTGCGCTGAAGAACAACCTTATCCGGCGAATGGTACAGGCCGTCCTCGGCGTGTACCGCAGTCAAGCCAAAGAGCCTACCTGCACGGCGCGAGACCGCGATGAGCAGAAGTATGGAGAAACGATGTCAACCGTCCTGCAATGCAATATGCAGCTCAACCGCATGACCGAGATAAATGCGCGGTGCATGGAAGAGTTTCTCATCTCCGGCTTTGTCATACAGCGCAAGTGGTATGGCTGGCGAGAGAATAAACTGGATTGTTGGACGGACTATGTTCAGCCGAACAATTTCTTTATAGACAACAATATGCGTGACTTCCGGGGGTGGGACGTATCGTGCCTCGGCGAAGTCCACGATATATCGTTTGAGGAATTGTGCGGACGCTTCGCCCACGATACGTCAGACTACTCAAGGCTGTCCGAGATATACGCACACGCACGCGACAAGGCTGTTGTAGGCGCGACCTATGACTACTTCGGTTATCCGTTGCAGGGTTATTACGATTTCCTTGTACCGCGTGACCTCACACGCTGTCGTGTCATAGAGGTATGGCGCAAGGAGAGCAAGCCGCGCTACCGCTGTCATGATGTCAACAACGGCGATGTGTTCAAGATTGACCTTGAAGATTATGAGGAATTTGTCGGCAGTGTCAACCGCGAACGCCTGCGCGAGGGCGCGGAACTGGGCATGGCGAAAGAAGATATACCGCTGATTCAGTATGAGTGGTTCATGGACTCATACTGGTATTACTACTTCCTGACACCGTTCGGCGACATACTTGATGAGGGAGAGACCCCATACGAACACAAGAGCCACCCCTATGTGTTCAAGGCATATCCGTTTATAGACGGCGAGATACATTCATTCGTAAGCAACGTGATAGACCAACAGCGATACACCAACCGCCTCATCACGATGTACGACTGGATTATGCGAGCGAGTGCAAAAGGTGTGCTTCTCTTCCCGGAAGAGTGCCTGCCGAAAGGGATGTCCATTGAGGACATTGCCGATGAGTGGGCGCGTTTCAACGGCGTGATAATGATAAAGCAACCCAAGACAGGAACGGCGTTGCCACAGCAGGTTGCCAACAACTGCACGCAGATAGGCATTACCGAGTTGCTGAATATGCAGCTGAAATTCTTTGAGGACATATCGGGTGTGAACGGAGCATTGCAGGGCAAGCCCGGCTATTCGGGAATGTCGGCAAGCCTCTACAATCAGCAGGCGCAGAACGCCACCACATCGTTGCTTGACCTGCTTGATACTTTCTCCTCGTTCATCAGAGACGGCGCAACCAAAGATGTCAAGAACATTCAGCAGTTCTACGACACACCGCGAGTATTCAACATCGCAGGCAAGAACTCGGCAATCGTTGAATATGACCCTCGCAAAATCCGAGACGTTGAATTTGACCTGTCAATCGTTGAAAGCACATCAACCCCGGCTTACCGCGCAATCGCCAACGATATGCTCATGCAGTTGTGGCAGGCACAGGCAATATCGGTGGAGCAGTTGCTTGAACACGGCGACTTCCCATTTGCCGATGAACTCCTGCAAAGTATCAAGAGCCAGCGCGAGCAACTGGAGCAAGGACAAATGCCGGACGGCTTATCGCCCGAACTTGCACAGCAGGTACAGCAGGGCGCGAATATGCAAGCTGCACAGCAGGCACAGCAGATGCTTCAGTAAACAAAACGACACTATCAGAAAACGGCCTCGGAAACGGGGCCTTTTCTTTTTTTCGCCGGTCCATACTGTTTGGGAATAATCCGAGGCATATCCATTTCATAGAAGCAGATGTGCATACCGATAGCGCGTGTCATGAGCAAGTCATCATGCTTGCCGATGATTGCGCCATACGCGCCGTTCTGCTTACGCTCATAGGTAAGATATTCATCAAGACACCGTTTGTCGCGCTCGGTGTACAGGTGTTCGCGTATGACCTTTACAAGCGTTGATATAATCATCGGCTTTGTGGCAATGTTGGTGTGGAAACCATACTTGCGCGGAATGCCCTGCCTAATCTCATCTTCGGACTGACGGCGTGCATATAGGTTTGGATAAATCGTTGAAATCTGATTGAGGATATATTGCGACTGGTCACCGCCCTCGACCTGCCTTTCCCGGTCATGCGTTTCAAGAGTGTTGCTCTCTATGACCAGCAGGGAGTTGTTGTAGAATGCCGCCACCTGCGCAGCTTTCCACGCGAGGCGGTCAATATCGCAATGTCCATACCATTGAGCGACCACCGCCGGGCGACCGCCCTCAGTCATATTCAGTCGGTCAATGACAAGGATAACCGACCAGTCGGCCTTAGCGGAGCGACCGCCAACGTCAACAACCGTAAGATAGCGGTCAGTAATATCTACCTCATCATCTTCTTCGGGCTTCGCCCATATCCATAATTGTCCTTGTCTATCCTCATGGAAGCGCAGATTTTCAAGAGCCGATTCGCCCTCATCGCCATCTGCATAAACATCGCCAATGAAACGAGGCGGACGGCACGCCTTGTCAAACTCTTCAACTTGGTACTTATCAAATACCATTGTGCCGGAGTGAACAAACGCCTCAACATCATCAGAGGGGAACTCGGAAGCCATAACGCCGTGGTCGTTCTTACCGCTACGCTCCTTGATGTACCAGTTTATTGCTTCCAGTGACGCGCCCTTTTCCCACAGCCACCAAAGATACTTTCCGCATTCCTCGCGTGTGGATAGTACATTGTCGTTCTCCCGATTTTCGTAGAGCCACCGGGCAAAGTCACGCAGAGCCTCGCCGCTGTCAAAAGGCAGAGAGTATTGCTCGATCTGAAACCACGCAATAAACAAGGCCTCAAACTGGGACGGAGTATTAGGGTCAACGGCCGCAGAATATTCGGTGTGGAAGAAATTGCCAGTACCATTTGCAGTTGATTCCATCACAATCATTGTGAGCGGACGCAGGAGAATACCCGAACAGGCAGAGCGCACAATATCTTCGGGGGATTTGCCGTCAGTCTTTTTCCATATCCCGACCTCGGAGAGGTGGACGAGCGAATAAGCACCGCCACGGCAACCGTCAGGACGTTCAGCAGTACCAATTTTAATCTTGCAGTTGCGCTGTGGCACGCGCGATGTAGAGCCGGACTTACCGACACCTATCATTTTAGGCGAGTTCCTATCGTATGACGCGCCCATATCGTATAGCAATTCAATCGGGTATTCCTTAATCATCGTGTCGAACATATCCTTGATTTCATCGGATGCCGTTCCTTGATGTGCGATGATAAGGGAGTTCAGTCCGCGCTTGTGGAAGAATTGCAACCAAGCCATATACAACTGGGTCGTTGTGGAGCCGCCCCACTGACGTGCTTTCAGCAGGATAAGACGGATAGGCAAGCCTGCCTTGCGCTTCTCTTCAAAGCGCGACACCAGTATGCGTTGAGGATAGCGAAGCCGAAACAGCACGTCAGAGCCTGCGTCCTTGTTGTGAATCCATACAAGTGTAGCCGCCCAAAATGGGAAATCGTGTCGATAGCGTAACCGAATGAGTTTTTCGGCAACCTTGTCATGGTCGGTGTCATTCGGCTCAACGTGCAGGACATTCAAAAGGAATCTATCAATAGAGCCTGCCTTAACCAATTTGCTGACAAAAGGGATAGACATCATTTCGGCAGGCAACCATTGGACCGGCATGACGAAGTCGGAGATAGAAACCTTAACCCTATCTCCGATAGAACCCTCTCCAGTAATCGGGTCGAACGAAGCATACATCAGCTCATTACGGCGGTCATTCTCTGCAAGAATTTTATTAACAGCAGTGCAGAGCGACTTGTCAGTCGATGACTCTGTCAATATCCTGTCTATATCAGTCAAACTGCTTGTCATACCAACCATTCTTAATGCGGTATATGAATTCTCCTACTGTGCGAGGTGTAAGGTAGAATTTCGGTGCAGGCTGATGGACAACCTTAGACACCAGTTCAAAGAGCGATTTGTCGGGGTGCAAATCGCGGAGAGCCAAGTACCTGCGGAATATCTCTTCAAACATCTCACGTTTGTTCTGACGCATACGCGAAAACGGCTTGCCAACCAACATACGCGCCACCTCCACGGCGGCCCGCTCTTCGGAAACCCAAAAGCGTCTTGCAGGAGAATCAGCCACCTTCTCAAAAATTTCGGGCATGATAATGTAATTCGCCAAGGCGAGTTGCTCACGATACGCACGCATGAGGTCATCATTGCGCTGGCTTGTGAAATCCATTATAGAGCCGAAATGTTTTGCCATCTATTCCATTGCGATGTTGATTGGTAGTTCCTATGCAAAGTTAACCAATTCACGTCACAAAACTTAAAAGTCGCGCCCGAATTTATAGACTTATTTTTGCGCATAGATAATGACCCAACCATAAGATTTTCAAAATAATGGCTGATACTAACGAAGTTAAGAGCAGGCGCGACCAACACCTTGAACGGCTGCGCAAGAAATACCCCGAAAAGAAATTCGAAGATGATGAGGAAATCTACGGACAGATTTCCGATGATTACGACAATTACGAGGCAGAGTTGGAGGGGTATCGCGGCAGGGAGAAATCTCTGTCGGATATGTTCGCGGCCGACCCTCGCAGTGCGCAGTTCCTCACCGATATGCACAACGGCACTGACCCGGTTCTCGGTCTTGTGCGCAACTTCGGAGTGGAAATCAAGGACGTGCTTGACGACCCCGAAATGCAGGACAAGATTGCCGAAGCCAACAAGGATTATGTCGAGCGCGTAGCCAACTCCAAGAAACTGGACGAAGAGTATGAGAAGAACATGGACACCACTCTTGAAACTCTCCGTCAGTTCCAGGCCGAGCGCGGCATGAGCGATGAGCAGATTGACAAACTCGTTGAACTCCTGCTCGGCATAGTACGTGACGGCGTTATGGGCAAGTTCAGCACCGAGACACTTGACATGGCCAGCAAGGCTCTCAACTATGACGCAGACGTGGCGGCCGCCGGAGAAGAGGGCGAAGTCGCAGGACGCAACGCCAAGATAACCGAGAACCTGCGCAAGAGCAACAAGGGCGATGGCACAGCCCCCCTCGGCGGCAAGAACGGGCAAGGCACGAACGCCCCCCAAAAGCCGCAGTCTATGTTTGACCTCGCCAACGAAGCCATGTAGCCATGAACGGAGAAGTAGTGAAATTTCCCCCGAGCGGACAGCGCATACAGCCTACCGCAGGGAGCGCAGGACTGGCAACACAAGTCCACGGCGCAATGGCTTCCGTAAGCAATCTCGCAAGTGTGTCCGGCGGTATCAAGCCGGGCAACCTCATACAACGTGATACCAAATAAATCTTTAACCCTCTAAATTTTTAAGACATGGACGGAGTAACCGTAAATGTAGGTGGGCAGAATCCCACCCCCACACCGGGAACAGCCGGTGTAAACTCGCAGGTCGGAGGCGCAGCCACAACCGTCAGCAGTGTCGCAGGCGCGACAGGTGGCATAGGCCCCGGCAATCTCGTACAGAGCGACCTTGACCAAGAACTCTTCAAGTTCAAGAGTGATGACACTCCGCTTATGCAGCTCATGCTGAAAGCGAAGAAAGTCAAAGTCAACTCTCCCGAAGTTGACCACTACATGATCGACGAGCCTCGTTCCAGTGTGACCAGCACAACGGAGGTAACCGCAGGCTCAGCACAGCAGTTTATCCTGCCTCTGCTTGCCAACGATGCCGCTATCCCTCGCCCCTATGGCACACTGCTTGCCAAGGGTGTTGACGGCTATGCCGAGGACGGCAAGACCAAGACCCCCGGCAAAGACCTCATGCTGTTTGTGACGGGCCACGACCCTGCCACTGGCAACCCCATCGTCCGCGCCGTGAACGGTCCCAAAGCCACCACCTCCGATGAATACTGCACCACCCCTGCAATCCCTGCCGGGACAGTCCTCATCATCCTTTCCAACGCGCTCTATGAGACGCAGAAGGAAGTTGACCCCGACCTCATCGTTCCCCAGCCCACGACCGTCTATCTTCAGAAGCGCGGCATGAATCAGATTGTATCTGACTACTACGAAGCGCAGAAGAAGCGTATCCCGTTCGGCAAGGCTGTCATCGCCGAGGCCGCCATCACAAACTTTAAGGTTCGTGGCAACCGCACCCTGTACGCAGGTCGTAAGGGCAAAATTAAAGTGCAGACAGCTAAGGCAGGTGTGCAGGACATCTACTTCGCCGAGGGTGTGCGCTATCAGGTAAAGAAAGAACTCCAGCACGTCGGCAAGTGGACCGTCGAGGAAGTTATCGCACTTGCCAAGATGGTGTTCACCGGCGAGGACGTTCCCAAGAATGTAATCTGCCTTGCAGGCAAGAACTTCCTTGAGAACATCCAGTGCATCGACTACTCGAAGCACCCGGAGATTCAGATTTCCACCAAGACCAACCCCGTAGGTTGGACCGTCACCAACTTCCACACCGTGTTCGGCGACCTTGAGTTCAAGCACGACCCGACCCTTGACCGCCTCAAGTGGAGCAACTCGGCGTTCATCGTTGCACCCGACCGCCTTGTACACTACCAGTACAGCGCGGAGCATACATCGCGCGACCGCATGGAGGGCGAAGAGGCAACACGCGAGTCCATGCTCGTATGGGATGCACTCGCACTCAAAGGCTCATGTCATGTATGGATTAACGGCGAGGCGACCACCGCAGACGGCAACATCAACACCGAGGCTGTCCACTACCATCTCTATGACGGTGCAGAGGCCCCCGAAAGTCCTGCCGAGGGTTGCGTTTACTATATGCTTTCCGACTGCCCCGGCATATCCGAGGAAGCTGTCAAAGGTACTCTTTGGCAGTACAAGGACGCCAAGTGGGTTGAGTATGCAGGTGACGTAATGGCAACCGCCTAACCCTTTCAAGTTCAACCGAGAATCAATCATTGAGAGGCGGACAGGTAGCAATGCCGTCCGCCTCTTTCAGTAAACAACACCAACTCACAATGAAAAAGAAAAGAATAACCTACGGCGTGAGCGGTATGATGGAATACCAAGCCGTCATCAAGGTTGGCAAAAACAACATGAAAGTGCTGTTCACTGACGGAAGCGTCAGCGCAATGGGTGTCAATCCCGCCACCTTTACAACCGAGAACTTCATGGTTCAGCACGCAATCGAGAACAGCACCGATTTCAAGCGAGGCCGAATCAAAGTAGTGAACACTATCGAACTGAAAGAAGAGCTGCGCATAGAGCGCAACAGCGTCAAGCCTGCCGCCGAAGTTCCCAGTCCGACCCCTTCCCCCAGTCCTGCCGAGAGCGCGACCGTCCCCGACACGCAGGCCGACAATGTAGCCGAGGCAGAGGACAAAGCCGAGGCCGCTCCTGCGACCACGCAGGTAGAGTTCTCCTGCAACGATGACGCAAAGGACTACCTTGAGCAGACTTTCGGATTCGTGCGTTCCAAGCTGCGCAACCGCGATGATATAGTAGCCGCAGGCAAGGCCCACGGCGTTGAAATCATCTTCGTGTAAACGTCCGGCGATATGGTGTACAAAATCCTGCAAATTTCGCGTGACGTGCGTATCGCCATAGACGAAAACAAGACGAGCGAACAACTGATAGCCGATGAGGATATTGACACCCTGTCGCTGAACGATATTGTGCGCTCCAAGATTGTCGAGGCCGTGCGCAGGGTTGTGACCGAAGCACCCACACACCTGCTTGACGGCGGTCTGCCATTCGGCGATGCCGTCTTTTGGCGAAGCAAAGGTTCGGGTTGGACGCTCCTGCCCGAAGATTTCATGCGCCTATTAATCTTTAAAATGAGTGATTGGGAGCGACCAGTGTATGAACCAATCACAGCCGCCGACCCTCAGTATCAGCTGCAATTCTCACGCTACAAGGGACTGCGAGGAAATCCGCAGAAGCCAGTAGTGGCTATTGTCAGCCGAGCCGAGGGCCGTGCGCTGGAATTGTTCTCCTGCAAGGACAAGACCGCGACCGTAGAGCAGGCCGTCTATATCCCACTTCCGAAAGTGGATTGTGACGGCGGTATCGAAATCCCGGAGCGGTGCTATATGTCGGTGGTCTATCAAGCCGCCTCGCTTGTGCTTGCCACAATCGGTCAGAGCGAACTATCCTCAGTAATGTCAGAACTTAGCAAACAACTTTTAGTATGAGTCAGATAAAGACAACCGAAATTGAAGGTGATGTGGCTATCGGCAGACACGTCACCGCAGGCGGTAACGCGACCATACAGGGGAATACGACTGTCAAGAAGAATCTGAAAGTTGAGGGATGGCTTGATGCCCGAAACATCAAAGGCCCCAACAAAGGTATCTTCCTTGACGTGACTAAACTCCGTGAGGCATATCCGTTACCGCATGACGGTTGGTGGGCATTAGTCGGCAACACCCTGCCTGCGCCCCTATACATCGCAGACGGCGGTGCATGGGTAGCGACCGGCAAATCGGCAGGCAACCCGACCATTGACAGCCAACAGTACAACGATGCCGTTGCGGCCCTTGACGCTGATTTGAAAGAACTGGCGAAAGATGTATCGGCAAACGCGCAGAGCATTGAGCAGATACGCACGCAGATAAACACTATCGGCAGTTCTGTCAACACCCTTACATCCGATGTATCGGGGCTGAAGAATCGAGTATCAAACGCTGAAACGCGCATCAGCACAGCCGAGGGCAACATCCAGTCTATCAACAACAGCAAGGGTATGCCTAACGGCATAGCAGGACTTGACGCAAGCGGCAAAGTGCCGTCAGCGCAACTGCCCGGCTATGTCGATGACGTGGTAGAGTTCAATGCAATGGTATCGGGAGTAACACCTCTTGCCGTATCAATCAGCAAGAGTTCAACCGATGCAGGTTGTATGGTGGTATATGATACCGACAACAACGTGTTCCTGCTTGCCGTATCCAACCGCACAATCACCGATGAGCAACGTGCAGACTGGATAAACATACGCAGACCAATCAAGTTGCTCAATCAGCCTGCCACAACAATTGAGCGCGTAGACACTCATATAATCAGTGTCGGCGACTTTTGGGAAGTGCAAGGCGAGAAAGTCGCCCTCATCCAGTCGGCATTCACCTACTACAACAACTGGCTTGACGGCAACTCATTCGGTGAGCCGACAACTGACGGCCGAGTACCCGAAGGCGGCAAGGTCTATATCTCCACATCGGATAACAAGACCTATCGTTGGAGCGGTTCGCAGCTCGTCATCATCGGCAATGACCTCGCACTGGGGCGCACAGCCAACACCGCTTTCCCCGGCGATGCAGGCAAGGAACTGGAAAACGATGTCACGAACATCACAACGGACTTGTCTAACAATGTCGAAAGGACAAGAGCAATAGCCATTCTTCCCTTTGACGGCTTTTATGACGAGGACAATGTTCCTTCCAATGGTGTATGGTTCAGACGCAATGCATCCAACGAGGGCGGCACCTGCTATATGTGGCCCGCAAGCGGAGAGTGGCCAACTGGATTCGGATTCAGCGACTACAACACATCGTTCCACGGATTCAGCGTAGTCCGCGATGATGTTATATTCCGTTATAAGAACGACCTCTACCGCTATGACGGCAAAGACCTCGTAAAGGTCGGTGGTGCATCGGTGGGCAATACGTTCAACCTTACGGCTGAAGTTCCGACACCCGAACCCGACAGGGTTTTCTACACTATGAGCGACAAGACCGACAAGTATTATGCTCCTGCGATTGTGCTTGCTCAAAACAAAGCCAACTACGGCTTGCAGATAACCTTTGCCGTTGCTCACGGCTCATGGAAGATTTACCAGTATGTAGGCACATCGCTTGAAAGCGAGGATGTGCTGAACAGCGAAAACTGGCTCGATCTCGCAGGCATGAGCGCAGGCGCGGAAGCCATCGTGAATGTGAATGAGGTGTGCGAGGATAAGGACTATACCTTGTCGCTTGCCATTCAAGCCCTCATAGACCTGCGCGACACCACTGGGGTCAATTATCTCAAGGCAGGTCTTATCATCACATACCGCCGTGACTCTTCCAAGACACCCCATGTATGGGAAACAAAGCAGTTCGTAGGGCAGATTACCGACATATCCGCTACCAACGGCGATAACCTATGGCCCGACTTCGGCGGTGGTGGAGGTCTGTCATTCGACCTTGCCAACGAGCCGGAGATAAACGGCACGAAAGCCCTCTCTACCGGCGGTGCTTACGACATGGAGCAACGCTCATTCGGAGGTTTGCAGATAGAACCCGACCCCACGGACTACATCATTCAGGCCGTAAGCAAGGCAGGCAATCCACTCGGCGATTCCGTGAAGATACCGAAGAGCAACGGCACAGGCGGTCAGAGCGGAAGCACACTCACCATCTACTGCGAATCCGCAGTGTGGGGAGCGTTCGGAAGTAAAATCATGCTGTCAGCCGCCATCAAGAGCGTAACCTATGACGGTGAGGACGAAGTGCTGGGGACAATCCGTTCACTCAGCATCATCGACCCCACAACCGATATAGAGTTGTGGAGCGAGGTTGTCAATCAGCCGTCCTCAACCTCTGCCAATGACCTAAAGTTTAGTTTCGACTTTACCGACTTCATCACGGCCGCATCGAGCAAGGACTACAAAATCAAAGCCACTGACGCAGACGGCAACGAGCGCACGCGCGTAATCAGCGTTACCGCCGTGGACGTGACGTGTACCTGCGTGCAGGCCCTCAACTATTCAGCCGCCACCGCACTTGAAGTCGGGGGCAGGGAGAAGAGCCTGCCGATGTATAAGTTTGAGAACAACGTCAGCACCAAGCAGGGCATACTGGTGACAACCGAGATGTTCTACAACGGCGCATGGCGCACCCTCGGCACGGCTACGGTCACAGACCAGTACAGCCACAACATCAGCATCGACCCGAACAACGTGTTCGGAAATTCCGAAAAACTGACGCACGGCTCTTACCCCCTGCGCATACAGGGCAAAGACCTCGCTTCGGGTGTGACTGGCAACGCCATCTATACCGCCGTGATGTGCGTTGATGCAAGCAACAGCACGCCGATTGTAGTCATGCGCTACGATGACCGCAACGGCGGCAAGGTCCGTCTGTATGATTCCATCGCGCTTGACGTGGCCGCCTACACTCCGGGCAAGACCCGAACCGCCGTAGAGGTTGTGATTGACGGTCACACCGCCACCACAGCCAACTGCGAAGCCAGTCAGACGCTCAACGTCACCAAGCAGATACAAGGCTATGCCTCGGACGGAAGCAAGAGTTTTGACGTGTTCGCCAAGAGCGGAACATCCAAGTCCTCTACAATCACACTCACGGTCGAGGGTTCGGCCATTGACGCTGAGATAAAAGAGGGCGCACTCTTCGCCTACGATTTCTCCACGCGCAACAACAGCGAGAGCGACCACACCATCAAGGACAACGACTACACGATGCAGGTCATCGGCAGTAACTGGAACTCCAACGGCTTTGTGTCCGTCCTCGGTGAGAACGTCCTGCGCATCGCGGAGAATGTCAAAGCGGAGATACCTTATGCGCCGTTCTCGTCCTCTGCCCTTGAAACGAGCGGAGCCGCCATTCAGTTGGCATTCTCCACCAAGAGCATCAAGGACAGGAACGCCATGCTCTGCGAGTGCTACGACCCTGCGGCAGGTGTCGGCTTCTACATCCGTGGCAACGAGATTGTGCTGACGGTGCTTAACGGCACGCCGAGGCGACAGCGCGTAGGCTTCAAATGCGGAGAGAAGATAACAGTCGCCGTGGTTGTGGAGCCGGGTAGCAAGTATGTCACCTACAAAGCCTCGGACGCATCGAGCGGAACGAACTACTCCTTTGTCAAACTCTACGTCAACGGCGAGGAGTGTGCCGCCATAGGCTATCAGCCGGGAACGAGCGCACTACGTCAGAACAAGACAATCACGTTCAATTCAGAGAACGGCGACTTCAACCTCAACTACTTCATGGTATATAACTCATACATGGAGTGGTTGCAGGCATTCCGCAACTACCTCTGCAAGTTGAGCGATGTCCGCGCCATGATAGCGGAGTATGACAAAGAGAACGTACTGGACACCACCGGGAAGCCCTCAATGTCGCTCATGGCCGCAATGGGTATGCCATACTATGTGATTGTCGCCGACCAGACCACGTTTGACAATTTCGACTATGCGCTGAACGGCGGCACATCGACCAGTGACCAGTTCGCCTGCACTCTCTACTACTTCAACCCACAGCACCCCGAATGCAATTTCAAGGCTGTGAACACACTTTGGCGCAGACAGGGAACCACATCCGCACAACGACCGATTAAGAACGACCGCTTCAACTTCAACAAGAAAAACAAAACGACCGGGCTTAAAGCCACCGTCACCCTGCTCAATCCCGATGACAGCACGGAACTGGGACGCAAGGCAATACTGGCGGCCAAGCACAATAAGGTCTATGTATCGGAAACTGGTATGTTCGTGGACGTGGTAACAGTCAAGGTTGACTACTCGGACAGCAGTAACGCCAACGACTGCGGAGTATGCGACCTCATGAACGCCACATTCCGCGCCCTCGGCTCATCGTACATGACACCTGCACAGCGAGCCTATGACGGCACGCAAGACCTCGGAGGCGGTGACGTGCTGACCGGGCTGGAGATGGACCACTCTACCAAGAACCACCCGATAACCTGCTTCCGCGCCACCACCGACACGTTGCAGGACGCATGGTTTCATGCCAAGGGCAACTGGAAAGAAGATAAGGGCGAACAGGTTGCCCTCGGCTTCAAGGACACCCCCGGCTACAACAAAGGCTGTCTGAACTACGGCGACTTCATAGAGTTCTTCGGCAATCCCACATTCGATGAGAGCGGTAATTTCGACAGCCAAGAAACTCTTGACGAAATCGAGGCGCGGTTCAAGACCACGGCAGGACTTGACACGAGCAAGCCTTATGTGCTGTCGCAATACTGCGGACGCAATTATCGCATCATGCGTTTCAAAGACGGAGCATGGAAGCCTTGTACAGGCAGTATGAGGCAGGTCAACGGCAAGTGGGTCGTTACTGGCGATGTCCTTAACCCTGTAAGCGGTTTTGAACTCCTGCAATACGCAGGCATGGACTGGTGGAAAGGCGTAGTCAACATCAACGACATGATGAAGCCTACCACGCAGATGTCATCATGGGTACGCAAACTGGGGCTTTCCGCTACGACCTATCCTGCATGGACGTACTACTTCGAGTGCATGATAGACGATGACCAGTTGCAGGAAGATTTGGCACTCGGCAAGAAAGTTCCTTACGACCTCTTCAACATCCTGTCATACTTCGGCACCGTTGACTCCACGGATTCAACCGCCTCCACATCAGGATGGAGAGAGCGGTGGATACGCACGGCATGGCGATACATGAGCATGGAGAGCGTGATGGCTTACACCGCCTTTACCGACTATTTGGCGGCTGTTGACCAACGCGCCAAGAATATGCAGCCCATGTTCTATCTTGAGGACGGCTGTTGGGTAGAGAACGGCGAGTATGGTTCTGTTTCAATCGCCGAGCCTATCAGAATGTATCTGAACAAAGTCTATGACTGCGACACCTGCAACGGAGCGGACAATGACGGCGGCCGTGACATTGACCCGGAAGTTGACCCCAACAAGATGACCGATGAAGAGACAGGCTACACCAATCCCTACATGGGTTACGGCTCGATCCTCTTCAACAACATCGACCGACAGCAGGAAGTATGGAACGCCGATGACAACGGCGTGACAAAAATCTCGCTCAAATCGGTTGTGAACCGAATGCGTAATCAGACAGCGCAGATAGACGGCAAGACGCTCGTTCCGTTCTCGCCAGATGGAGCGTTGTATTTCTTCGTGGAGAAGCGACTGAAGTTCTGGCCCAAAGTCGTATCATCGTATGACGGAGAGCGCAAGTACATAGACCACACAGGCATAGCCAACCTGCCGTACTTCTACGCGCTTCACGGCCTGGGACTGACAACACTGCCCCGATTCATCGAACAGCGTTGGGCAATCCGCGACGGCTACTATCAGACCGGCGACTTCTTCACCAACCCATTGAGCGGACGTGTGTCGGCAATCAAAGCCGATTCCAAAATCTACATCACAGCAGCCGCTCCCGGCTACTTCGGTATCGGTAACGATGCAAGCGGTCAGTTGTCGGAATCCGTCTTTTTGGAAGCAGGAGAAAGCCACGCTTTCACCACTTTCGCCCATGACGCAGGCGCACTGCTCTACATCTATCAGACCGGGCGCATGAGCAAGATTGACCTTTCGGAAATGTCCCTCGCGTTCCACTTTGACGATTTGAGCAAACTGCAGCTTGCCGAAGAAATCATACTGGGCGGTGACAAGCATACCGAGAACACCGCGCTCAACGGCTTCAATCCTCTCGGCAACCTGACGTTGGGAGATATGCCGTTCCTGCGCATCTTTGACGTGAGCAACACCACGGCTACTGGCATTGATGCAAAGGGCTGTCCGCGCATTGAATCAATCAACGCAATCAACACACCGCTTACCAACTGCGACCTCGCGCAGACATCGCCTATCGAAACGCTGAAACTGCCTGCGTCAGTAACCAAACTGGAACTTGTGAACCTGCCGAGGCTCACATATCCCGGCGGTCTGACACTGGCAAGCGTCAACGGCATCAACCGTCTGTGGGTAGAGGGTTGCGACTTCGTGGACGTGGAGAGCCTTGTGATGACAATCGCAGAGGCAGGAGCAATCCGCGAGGTTCGCATTCCGAACATCAACATGACCGCCAGTGTGTCGGTACTCCGTCAGCTGCGCAAGACCGGTGCCATCGGACTTGACGCGACTGGCAAAGCCTACGAAGAGAGCGGACAGTGTTCGGGCATTACGGGCCGCTGGATATTGTCGGAACTCATTGAGGACACCGACACGGACGGCAACGCAGGCATGACAACACTGAGCAACTATTTCCCCGAACTCGACCTCATCAACTCCCAGTTCTCGTTGCTGAAGATTGATGACATCATCAGCGGAGATTTCTGCGAAAGGTACAGCAACCCCGAAAATCAGACAGGCGCGGACTACAACAAGGCATTCGTGCCAAGCGGTCACACCCTCAAAATCAAGCAGGGTACGCACGCTTTCAAATGTACGTTCAATTCCAAACTCAATCAAATGGAGGGAGTGCAGTTGAGCGACACCGATTTTGGCTACCTCAATTCGGGCGAAAGTTTTGACAACTCCGACCAAGCCGGAGAGGGTTTCGACATCTTCCATCACCTGCCGCACCACTGGTACAAGGGTGTTAACGATTACAAGAATCAGAAGAAATACATCTTGTATTCCACCACGGATGACGAACCTCTATCGACCGTCAACAAGAGCGTCAAGGCTATGCTTTCAGAATTGCTCTATGCCGAGAACACCGGGGTCTATGCAGACGTGGCGCAGGTAGGCGAAACCATTGATGATACAGTCATAGCCACAGCCTCCAACACTAACGCCTATCGCATGGACGTAGAGGGCATGAAGCAGGCACGCTGGCCCGGACTGAACCACGCACGCCTCGGCGCAGTGTTTACTGACGCTGACGGCAAGATTGTCGGCTCATTCATCATGCAGGTAAGCCACACCTACTTTGACTTCTCAATCGGCAACTACGTCTTCTGTGATGTGCCGAGCGGTGCAAAGTGGATGTACTTCACCTCATACCGCGACATCGGCGACATCATGTGCCTTGCCGTAGACAGTTCACACATTGAGGCGATCGAGCCCGAATGGACGGAACACACGGTCGGTGATAACGACAGCCTCATCGGAACATACCCGATTACTATTGACGGACTGAAAATGCCTCGCAGTCTTTCGGGTGCAATCCGTTCAAAGAAAGGTGACGGCAATTCAACCACCTCGTCCGAGTGGGCGTATGATTCAGACGGCAACCCGACCGAAACCCCATTCGGCACAATCCACTACACGGATAAGGATTTCCAAAACAGCACTCGCAGGCGCGGAGCAGGCTATCAGTTGCAAGACTACGAACAGCACAAGGAAATCAGCAACCTATGGTGGGCGTTGAGCGGAACGACCAACGAGCAGGCTGTTGTCGGCAACGGAGCGCATGACGCAACGCTAAACAGCCGTGACTCCATCGGTATGGCTGACACGGAATATGTCGGCAATGCCATGAACTCAATACTGGGACTCAAGCACTATGTTGGCTGTGACTCGGAGTGGATGGACTATATCGCCTGCAACGTTAAGAGTTATGCCGAATTCTACAAAAACCGCTGTCTTGATAACAACAACGATGACCCGATTGATTACAAGGCTCATATCTATGACCCAATCACCAAGACGGAACGTGTTGTGCAGACAGTAACCGGCAACGGTAACTGCGTGGTGCGTGTAGTCCACGGCGCAAAGTGTGACATTCTTGCAAGTAAGGTGCATCAGACCGACACAAGCAAGTACACAACTCACTATGCCGCCGGACACTGGTTGCCCGGCTCCCGTGGCCGTGTGGTTGGGCGGTCGGGCAGCAACTCGAATGCGTATGGCGGCCTCGCTTATGCGGTCGCGAACAACGCTTCTTCGGGCTCGAGCACGAACTGCGGTGGTCGGCTCGCCTTCCGCGGAAAATTCGTCATTGTCGCATAGCGTAACTCGTCATCACGAAAAAGCGCAGAGGGAGAACCGACCAACGGGAGGTTGCTCCCTCTCCTTTTCTCGCGTAAGCGAGTCGAGTTAGGCGAAAATTTTGTAACTTTGCACCTTGAAAGGCAGATAACCCCGCGCGCCGTGTGGTTTTGCGGTCGGGCAACAACTCGAATGCGAATGGCGGCCTCGCTTATGCGAACGCGAACAACGCTTCTTCGAACTCGAACACGAACTACGGTGGTCGGCTCAAATTCTGAATGGTTAAACACAATCGGATGACTCTGCACGCCTGCGCGACAGGCACAGCACTCTCCGAGGGGTTTGCGCCTCGGCAACAGCATAAGAATATGGAAAGCCGGAAGAACATTATAACCAACAGTGGAGAGAGGCATTGCCCCTCTCCACAGGACCGGAAGGCGGTCACTGACATAGCGACATTCATGGAGTTGACCGAGGATTGCCCCTCGGTCAACTATCCTTTATGCAATCTCATCCCGGAGATAATCACAGAAACCAATCTAATATCATCGTTCAATCGCGTAATAAGCAACCTGCGCCAGTCGGCATCGGACAGCGAGAAAAAGGACACCGTCATCATTGACGGCAAGGAGTACACCAAGAGGCAGGCGCGATATGTGCGTAAGAAGAAAGAGATTATAGAGCAGCTCAAACACTCTATAAGCAGTGGAGAATTCCGTATAACCAAACTGACATCCTTTGATACGCAGGACGGCCCGAAGATAAGGACGGTACAAGCACCCATTGTCGTAGAGCGCATGGGAAGCAACAGCATTATGGAAGTTATAGAAACACGGCTTGCCCCAGTATTGATTGAAAGCACGGCCGCTTCCATAAAAGGACGAGGCCCACACGGATTGTTCCATGAGATACAAGCCGCGATAGAGGCTAACCCCAATCTGAAGTATTATTACCAGTCGGACTACAAAGGATACTACGACCATATAGTTCATGACGATATGATTGCCATTATAGAGCGATACATATCCGACCCGATATTATTGCCGATGTTGCGGAATTTCGTGAAAGCCCTGCATCCCGATGGGGATATAGGAATCAGCAAGGGCTTACGCTCATCGCAGTTTTTCGGCAATCTCTATCTGAACGACCTCGACCACGCCATGATCGAGAAACACGGAGCGACTTACTATTTCAGATTTTGTGACGATACGTTTATACTGGCAGAAAGTAAAAGAGAGTTATGGAGATTAAGGGAGTGCTTACATGAAGAGAGTTCAAAACTCGGACTGACAATAAAGCCGAGCGAAAGGATTGCGCCCATAACAGCAGGGATGGACGCACTTGGTTATGTGAATTTCGGCGACTATGCCCGGATACGCAGGCGCACGAAGCAGAACGCGGCCCGTAAACTGGCAAAGGTGAAATCGCGGAAACGCAGACAGGAAATCATAGGCTCATTCAAGGGTATGGCGTGCCATGCCGACTGTAAGTATATATTTCACTTAATCACTGGTAAACGTATGAAAAAGTTTTCAGAAATGGGAGTGACCTACACTCCTGCCGATGGGAAGAAACGCTTTCCCGGCAAAGTCATGCGCTTAGGCGTAATCCAAAACAAAGAGTTAGAGATACACGATTATGAGGTAGAGATGGACACCTCATACGGCAACAGCCGCTATCTCGTATCGTTCAAGGTCAAGGCGACCGGCGAGTGGGGCAAATTCTTCACCGCAAGCGAAGAGATGAAGAACATCCTTGACCAAATCTCGGACATTGAGGATGGGTTTCCGTTTGAAACAACCATCGTGAGCGAAATCTTTGACGGAAACAAGCAGAAGTTCTCGTTCACCTAATACCATCACACCCCAAAGCGTGACACGTCACTAAACTTAAAAGGGTCTGCAAAGCGCAGGACCTTATCTTTGTGCCAAAAATCCTATAACGATATGGAAAAGATATTTGGCACAACCGTAAGGCAGGACAGCCTGCAACGAACAGGGCGCAACACATGGATGCTTTTCTTCGGTCTTTATACAACGGCAGAGGGAAGCACATACGAGTATCGCCATACATTCAGCCGCCGTCCGACACTTGACGAGATAAAGGCAGTCATCAACGCGCAACTCTCGGCAGACGCTGACGAGCGCAAGCGCAACGGCTTCCAGTGGAAAGGCGTGCCGGTCCGCTATGATGAGGAAGCCGAGCGCAACATAACAGGGCTGTCGGTCAAGATACCGCGACTGGGAGCCGCCATGTTTCCACTCAAATTCAAACTGGGTGATTACCCGGACGGCTCTCCTGCGTTCCATGAGTTCGCCGATGCCGAGGAATTTGAGAGTTTCACGGACGCTCTTATGATGTTCTCGCAGGAGTGCTACAATAAATCGTGGCAGGAGAAAGCCGCTATTGACTGGACTAAATTCGAGAATGCACTATGATGATAGCGGAACTTATATGCGTGACGCTGTCATGCACCATCATGACAGCGTATCTCATAGCGTACATTCTGAACGTAGGAGTGCCGACATCTATCAGCGAAACCTACTACAAGACGCAGAAAAAGTGGCTCTTCCCGACCTGCACGGCGACCGCCGGAACACTCGCCCTTGAGCCTCTGCTCAATGTCACGCCCGACAATTATCAGTTCGTGGCATTTTTCATTGTCGCCTCAATCTTGTTTGTGGCGGCCGCCCCTGCTTTCCGCGAGGAACTGACGAACCACGTTCACAGCGGAGCCGCCATAATACTGGGGCTGTCGGCACTGGCATGGCTCATACTGACAAGCGGAGTGCCGTACATAGCAATCACGGCAACGCTTATCGGACTGGCGTTAGACCGCAGGCACTTTGTCTTTTGGCTTGAAGCCGGACTACTATACAACCTATACGCATCACTGATTCTGATACTCTCATATCGTTAAAAGCAGACACGGCGCAGGAGCAATCTTGCGCCGTCCTTGTGTCGCGTCACAAAAGTTAAAGCGTGGCAGGTGTAGTATATGGGTAACTTTGCGCCGAACCAAAAACGATTCATCATGAAAAAAGTACCAACAGACAAAGTGCTTCACTTCATTGTGAGCCTCATTTTGGCAATACTCGCATCGACCTTTATTGCCAACGCGATTTACAACCTCATGCCCGACAACCACGGCGCACGCACCGCCACTGCATACGGAGCCGCCCTCTTCGTGACACTCGCCATCGGCGTATGGAAAGAGGCACGCGACCGCAAGCAGGCAGGCAACCACTTCTGTTGGAAAGACCTCGCGGCCGACACGGCAGGCGCAGTCATCGGAAGCGCAGGCGCATTCGTTTCGTATCTTCTCTAACCAATCCAGACAATGGAATCAATCTTATCATTAGAGAAAGGCTACCTCTTCATCGGGGTGTTCTTCGCCGTGTCGCTCTTGGTAATCATGGCCATAATGCTTGACCTATGGGACGGAGTGTACACAGCGAAGCGAACTGGGCAACGAGTTCACTCCCACAAGTTGCGAGTAACCATCGCCAAAGTAAGCGAGTACTGGAGATTTTTGCTGATAGGCTTTTTGGCAGACTGCCTCGGCTTCCTGTTCAGTTTTTATTTCCTGCCGTTCATGGCATTGCTTTTTGGCATGGGTCTGATTGTCGTAGAGATAATCAGTATGTTTGAACACGCCAAACGCAGAAAAAGCCATCTTATTGATTTGCCCGATATTATTGACGGCATTATCACGGCATCAACAAAAAAAGACGCTGAAAAGATTATCAGTGTAATCTCTACCAAAAGCGAAGTATCACCTCATCACTAATAAGATATGATAGTCCTTATTGACAACGGACACGGGAGCGACACCCCCGGCAAGTGTAGCCCTGACAGAAAACTCAAAGAGTATCTCAAGAGCCGCGAGATAGCACGCCGATTGGTAAAGACATTGAACAGCCGTATGGTCAATGCCAAAACACCGATAGAGGCGTACCTGCTCGTTGAGGAGGATAAAGACATCAGTCTGCCCGAAAGATGCCGCAGGGCCAATGCCTACTGCGACAAATACGGCAAGGAGAATGTACTGCTCGTTTCCATTCACTGCAATGCTGCAGGAGCGGACGGCAAGTGGAAGAGCGCAGGCGGTTGGTGTGTCTACACCTCGCCGGGCAAGACTAAGGCTGACGACCTCGCCACCGAGATTTGGAAAGCCGCTGACGAGGGTCTGAAAGACTACAAAGAGCGTTTCCCATTCTTGCAGGCGCAGGGTGCATACGACAGCCGACAGAAGCCCATGAGGGCAGACTGGACTGACGGCGACCCCGACTATGAGGCGCGGTTCTACATCCTCGTCCACACCAAATGCCCGGCTGTGCTGACTGAATCGCTCTTCCAAGACAACAAGGCAGACTGCGAATTCCTGCTCTCGGAAGAGGGAACAAAGGCAATCGTGGAACTCCACGCCAACGGAATCATCAACTACATCAAAAAAATAAAGAAGGCATGAAGAATTTTCTGAAGATACTCTTGGTTGTAGTCGCAAGCCTTGTGGCAGGCGCGTATCTCCACAAATGTCAGTCACCGCCCGGCGACAACATCCCAGGCCGAGAGGCAATCGAAACCGACACCATCACGGTATATGACACCATCCCCTACATTGAGCCTGCGTCTATCCACTCACAACAGGTAGGCTCTAAAAAGGTTACAATCCCCATGTCATACATTGACCGAGGAATTCTTTCTCCGCAATGCTCCGAAAGCGCAAGGCGGTTAGAGAACCTGCCCGACATCAGAGCGGACACCGCCGAACTGACAAGCGCAGACGTTGAAGCGACAACACCCGACAGCCTGACATTGCAACTGCCAATCACGCAGAACGTCTATGAGGGAGAGGACTACAAGGCATACGTCAGCGGTGTTTATCCGAGCCTTGACAGCCTGTTCGTATATCCCCGGCGCGAGATAGTGACTATAAAGAAGCCTCCCAAGCGGTGGCACATAGGGCCGACAGTCGGCTTCGGCTATACGCCACACGGCTTTGAGCCGTTCATCGGAATCAGTCTGACCTATTCAATCATTGATTTATAATGGAAACAATCACCATACAGATATTTCAAGACGATGTGTACGCAGAGGTGGCCAAGGCGACCGACTACACAGGGTCTAAACTGATAGACGGCGACGAGGGCGCACGCGACCGCATCCTTGCGGCCGATGATGACCTCGCGGAATTGAGCAGGTTTTGGGAAGAATCGGTGCTTGCCACCAACGAAAATCTCAAAGAGATGCTCGTGTCGGGCAGGACAACGCGGATAACCCCTACACTCGATCCAATCTTCCCGGCGCAGGGAGAGGTAAGTGAGCCAGCCACGCAGGCGGGCATCGCAGTACCGACACTCGGCAGAATCGGTTATGAAGCCGTCATCGAGGTAAGCAAGTCGTTTGACAAGGTTCTCACGGCAAGCGTGCAGTCAACCCTGCGCAGCTTCTTCATCGCGTCAATCATCGGACAATGGTTCAAGTTTACCAACAAAGGAGAAGCGAATGACTACTTCACGCAGGCGGCCGACATGATGGAAACCGCCGAGAGGTTACTCTACAGCCGCCGAAAGCCGACACGCCCCACCGACTAATCAACATTTAATAACTACGAACTATGCCAAACCCCACTTTAGGCGCAAAGAAACCATTCACCGCCACCATCAAAATATCGTGGCTGCTGTATGACATCATGAATGAGACGTTCCTGCGCGGACGTACCATTCAGAACAAAGACAACCACAAAGAGGTTGCAAGTATGTTTGCCTCGGAGGACGAGGAGAACCGCGAGAAGATTCTGCGTTCCATCAAGAGAGCCTTTGCGGAGGTTCAGACCGAACTGGGCGAGTATCTCAACGAGAACGGCACAACGACCGACAACAGCCACTATGACGGCGGCCGTGACCTTGTGCTGAACCTCACCATGCCGAGCAACTTCAACGAGGCGGCAACGACAGGCGTAGGTGAGGCAGTACACGCATATCTGGCCAACACCGCCATCGCCGACTGGTACATGGTAACCAACAAGGCTGATGCGGAACAATACTATGCTCTTGCCAACAAGAACATGGAACTCATCCGTCAGACCGTGAGCAAGCGCAGCCGCCCGGCACGTCCCACCGACTAATCTCCAGTATCCATGAGTTGCTTTTTGGAAGAAAAGGGCGGCAGGCTCAATGCCGTGTTAGGGTTCAAGCGTGACCAACTGCTGTATGACATAAAGAACTATGCCTTTATAGAGGGTAGCGTCATGGACACGGAAAGCAACCATAACCGCCACATGGTGCAGGATGTGGGCGAGGACGGGAACGTGGACCGTGTGACGCGAGTGCTGAATCTGACCGTGTGCAAATGCAGGGAACTCCTTTATCCCTACACCAAGAACGACCTGCACCGCACGGAACTGAACGACAATCTGCGTGAGCCGCCTGTCTATGGGATAGTGTTGAGCGTACCGCTCGACTTCTCGCAGACCACGCTCTACCTGCTTGAGAACCTCATCCACGAATACCTTGTCTGCAAGGCTGTGGCCGACTGGCTGACTATCACCAACACCGCAAAGGCGCAGGTATGGGAAGCCAAAGCAGAGGACGCAGAGAGCGAGATACGGATAAACCTGCACAACAGGATAGCAAAGGCACGCAGACGTATGCACCCTTTTTAATGTTGCCATATCAAAAGCGAAAGGCCGCTGTGCATCACGCATGGCGGCCTTTCTCGTCTTACAATAGATATTGAATTAGTACATGAGTTATCTCGGTTGATTGGTCAGTCGCGGAGTGAACTGCACTGACGCGCCGTATATGCTTTCGCCGGGAGCAAGGTCGCACAGCAGAGCGATACGGAAATATTTGTATGGAGTTCCCCGGAAACCTCGCAGGTAGTGGTCTTTGCTTGACCATACCAAATGCCAATTTATTAGGTCGCGCGAGCCGTAGAGAACTGATTTTACATGACCCTTGGCAAAGTTCCCTCGCTGAATTATATTGTCTATCGTCTTATGGATATTGACCGTGTCAAGTTTGAGCGGTCGGGTGACGAGCAGGCCTTTGACATCGGAGGACAATGCATCTGAGAAGTCGACCACCTCTCCTTTGGAATTTACGGCAAGAGCCTCGGGATATGAGTTTACGTTGTATAGCAGGTTAGAATACATCATTCCCCACGCCTTGGCCTTTAACGAATAGACATAGGCGTAAGTTTTTGATGTGTTATATATGATTATATGTTGGTGTGGATAATCATACGCCATCTTGCAATGTGCAATAAATTGGGAGAAAGGAGCAATCGGCAAACATGTATCCGATGGATGTCCTAACATTTCATGTAATGCCATAATGCCTTTTAACGCCTTAATGTCATAAGGATAATCAGAGTTGAGGACATCGGAAATACATTGTGCCTCGGAGCCGGACAATAACATGATACCGCGCTTGGAGGCGAAAAGCAAAGCCGAGTCAATCTGTGTTATGGACTCTACGTCAATTGTTTCATCCCTAACTATTGGTTGAACTGCGCTATATTCACCAATTGCAGACACGGACAAAGCCCAAATACCCTCAGTTGTAAATGCATATAAAGGGAATTGACCGAACTGACCTTGCGAAAGAGCCTTTGCCGCACTTGACACAGCAACTACTTCCTGCGCGCCAACAGTGACAGCAGAGATTGCCTTGAATATGAATGGGCAATTGGCTTCCGATACATAAATTGTAGACAGAGCCTTTATTGAAGCACTATCTTCTATGATTACAGGAAGCTCTATTGTTTCCTTAAACGACAACGCATCGCAATAATCGCCAGCATACCAATACGCACCATTCAAGAAATCATGCCGTTTCAAATCCACTTCGGACATGCCAAGTATATTCCCCGCGCTGTCTTCAAGGAAGAATGCAGCTTTATAGGCTCTACCATCGGGATAAAAGAACCACGCCCCGTTTGCACCACCATCATCAACTTTATGTATGAATTTCGTTCCATCATCGGTTGCAAGATATACATATGTTGAAATCTTGTTGCCATCGGTGTCAGAAATATAGTTGATACAATCTTTAGGATGAGATGGCTTGCGTAACAATACTGAAGAATGGCAGACATGAAGTCTATTGTTATATTCTTTTAAATACGCATCCTTAAAACCTATGTATTGCAGTGTGTCATCTTTCAGCGTTTCGCGTGCCACTAAAGAAGATAATGTGCCATTATCAAGGTCGATGTCTACAAAATCATCCATGGCCTCCTTAATCTCAGTTAAGCCAAGGCTACTGATTTTATAAAAGTTCGCAACGGATATTACATCTTTGCGAATGTCCTCCTCTGAACGTGGAGCGACTTGAACATAATTATTTGTTATGATATTTGTTGCATATCTTTGAATATAGTCCTTAAGTTCAAGCCTACCATAGGAATTGCCATCACAAGCACCTTCATCAAAATAGGCGCGTCCAAATCCTTTTGAGTCAACGGAACTCCTAAAACGAAAATAGTTTGTGCTTCCGTCATAACTTTGGCCTTGGTTGTAAGACCAGATAGGTTGGGAAACAAAAATATCTATACCCGTAATTAAGTCTTCCCAATCTTCGGGTATAGAGCCACGCACTTTATATCTAATATCAGCGGCAAAGGCCGTCATGATAAGACGAGTCCCGAGGGTAGAATGTTTTGAAAATGAAACCGCAGGGACATAGCCGGAGTTAGGTATCAACAGTACCGGTTCAGATATATATGAGTAAGAACCATCATATAATTTTACAGCATAGCGGGCAAAAAAAGGATACATAAAGCGTGATTTGTCAGTTACTCGCTCCTTGATGAATTTATTTATTGCACCCATTAACGCTGTGTGTGAGTCGGAAGTGTATTCAATGTAAGTACTTACTTCGTCAGAGTCGCTGTCGGAATTATCAATGCCTTTATACCAAGTAATATTACCTCGTGTACCGCAGTTGGCAGACGAAGTGTCGTTATATCTGAAATCTATGATATAACAAATATTAGTCCATTCATCAGTAAATGTTTTCTTTACCTCTATAGAGTTGGCTGTGGCATGTTCATTCGCAGTCCAAAACAACATTTCTCGTTCAGTAGAGCCATTGCGATTGCCCCAAATGCCAATAGTCATACCAGTGTGACAACCTGCGATGACATCCCATTTAAACCGATATTCCACATTGGCAAGTATCTTAAACGCTGCATCAAAAGGGGTAAACTGCGTTGATACATGAGTATCACGGAATTGCTCGTTATATACCCATTCACGTTTTAGTAAACCATTGGCCGATGAAACATCATAGGACACAGCAATTGCCGTAGTCCAATCGTTATCACCTGTTGTTGTTCCAGTTGAACTACTTCCACCACTTGTTGCCACTTCAAATGATTTCTCTTGAGTGTCAGATAAGGTAAAATTTAATTTCAATGCCAAGTCCAAAAATATATCGGGTATCTTTGAGCCTAAGAAAATATAGCCATTTTTTTTGGCATTGAACCTTATGTAGTAAAGATTTTGAGATGTGCTTAAGACCAAAATGTAACCAATCGAGGCAATATCTACAATAGAGCCTATATCATAAGGCACGGAGATATGTTTTGCAGAGGTAAATTTCCCATCTCTCTCAGTTCCTACCCAATCAATAGTCCGTGCTTGTGGGATATAAGATATATAATTGGACGTAGAACCTATCCTATGAATAAATAGTTTTCTTCCTGTGCCAATAGAAAATCTAACAGCAGGCTGTGGTATAGAATGAATTGCCCCATTCTCGTTGATGAGGTTGAGTGACATGGCAAGTTCGCCGTCCTGACATTCATAGTCGGACGGCTGTGCGGAGTAGCCATTGTATTTTACATCTTTGTTCATAGTAGCGGATGCAGAGTTATGATTGGAACATAGGTAGTGTCGTCGCGCTCGAATGCCTGGCCGACCATGTAGGCGACCTTGTCAGCCTTGACACCTACGGAATCAAGCAGGGAACGGCACAGACGCACGCAACTGGCGCAGTAGTTACCGCTCCCTTTTTTGGTGGGCCAGCACTGCGCCTCAAACCGTCCGATGCCGTTTGTGATATGGACGGCGTGCAGGTAATACTCGCCGTTACTGACGGCTATGTTGATTGCATCACCGGGACGCAGGGCGAGGACACGCGCCACCCTTGCCGTAATGCGGATAGTGCCTCTCTTGCGGCTGAAAGAGATGTCGGGTCGGCGATTATGTTCCAATAGTTTAATCATGGAGCAAAGATATTGGAAATTAGTTGTTATGATGTTTTAAGTTTAGAAAAGCGACAACTGCGCCGGGGTTTCACGGCTATGAGCAATCGGAGAGCCGCTTTCCCTTGCCGTTTCGCAGAACATCTTTCGGAAGATGTGGAAGAGGCAGGCGACCACGATAGAATTGCCTGCAAGTTTATAGAGCTGCGAATTAGATATACCTGCGGACAGTAGTCGGTCGATATAGTGTTCGGGTACGTCCATCAAGCGGAAGCACTCGCGCGGAGTGAGTTTGCGAATCCAGTACTCAACGAGGGCAAAGTGATTGTCCTGCCACTTTGAGGCGGTGAGAGCCGGGCAAATATCGAATACACCGCCTTTGGCATATCCGTGACCGCGCTGTATAATCTTGACTTCACGCTGACCTCCCTCGTTGCAGTTGAGGCAGGGCGCGATGCCCTCAACAGAATAGACGCGCCCACGATGAGGGTTCTTGTAAGCGGAATCCTCTATGAGGTTGCCGACCTGTATGACACGCGCCTCGGCTACCATGCTGTCCTTTTGGACGGACGTAAGAGCGTTGGCAACATCCGAACCAAGTTCGATCTGCTGTGAATTTCGCCCCGATGCATCGGGGCGGCCGCGCATGGCGCAGCCGCGAGGGTCGGATATGAGATAATGCCCAGTAGCATTTACTCGAGCCAGTATCGTGCCTGCTATGTCGGGGTCAACACGTTGGTTGTAGCAGTCAATCCACAATGTCTGCTCCGGGTCAATCTTGCCGTCGGCAATCATGGCGTTGAGGCGGCTGTTGCCGTAGGTCGGCACTTTAATGTAGGTATCATATTCGAGGCTCCCTTCTTTGGTCTTGATAGCACCGCTTATGCCCTCGCCAGTCTGAAAGTTCGTCTTGAATCCGCAACCCTCGGACTGCTTGCGCTCGTTGTGCTTAATCAAGGCTTGAATCTGCTCCTGCTGTAACCAGTATTTCTCGTCAACCTCATCTTCAAGGACGTGCTTCAGTCGGCGCGTCAGTTCAAAGGGAGCCGGGAAATAGTACGGAGTATGCTCGCCACGGAATGACACCATAAAGACGCGCTCACGGTTCTGCGGCACGCCGTAGTCCTTTGCGTTGAGGACGGCATAGTAGTTGGTGTAGCCGTGCTTTATCAGCCACTCACGCCACCTGCGGAAGTCGACACTGAATTTCTTTTGAGTGAGAGCCTTTACATTTTCCATGAGCAGGAACTGGGGATGCTTCGTTTCAATGGCATCGGCGCAGGCCCACAAGCAGGAAGAGCGCGTACCGCTACCCTCGGAGAAGCCACGCTGTTTGCCTGCCGAAGAAATGTCTTGGCAGGGGAACGAATATGTGAGCAGGTCAAAATCGGCTGTCTGCGTCCAGTCAATCTTGGTTATGTCGCCGTGGTTGGGAATGACATTCCCATGAAGTGTACGATATGCCTTGATAGCGTTCTTGTCAATCTCCGAAATTCCGACAGTGTCAAACTGGAAATCGGGGAACGCTTGGGCAAGCAACTCAAGGGCGATAGACTGAGAGCCGTAGCCTGCAAAGGCTTCAAAGACGCGGAGTTTCATTTTAGATAGGTTTGGCATTTGAAACCTTTGCGCGGAGAGAACTCAGCAAAGGTGCATGATTTGAATATCATCGGTTTATTTACATACTGGGCGAGGTCTTTTTCATACTGCGTTGGAGTGCGCTTGTTCTCAAAGTCGCGGTAAGGCATGACGTATGGCTTGATGCCAAAAGAGCGGAGCGTTTCAATACGATACATATCCTGCTCAATGGTAGAGTTGAAGCCGACCAGTACATAGCACATGATTTTGTATGGCTTTAGGTAGCGTGTGACCTCGCGGAGTTTCTCGGTAAGGTCTATGGCAGGCAAGTCCCATGCGATATGAATGTTCCTGCGCAGGCGCAGTTTGTTGAGCCAGTATGCCTGCTCTTCGTTCATGATTCTTATGTCCACGCCGTGGAGATTGACTTTCTGCCCGGCTTTGATGAGGTAGTCAATCGCGCCCTTCCATTCGGGATTGGCGAAGAAATTGTTGTCAAGCACCTCAATCCATTCTCCATTGGGGTTGAGGTGGACCGATTCAACAGGGCGAATCATGCCCTCTTTGTCATGGACGAGGCAGAACGGACAATGCCGTATGCAACCGCGAGAAAAGAATTGGATAGAGAAAGGATACTGGGGATAGATAGTGTAGTCCATTGCCGTGGATTGCTCAATCTCTTCGGGCAATCGGCTGTGAATATCGTAGCCAGTACCGCCCCGGACAACCTCGCACTTGCCGTCAAAGTCGGTGGAATCGGGAGTGAACGTGAATATCTTGGACTGATACACGCGGTCGTAGTTGCCGAACATGGGCAACGCAATCTCCACGTTGTCGCCCTGCGACTTGTGCCACGCTGATATTTTCATGAGTGCGAAATTGGGGAAGTTATGCCCATCTACGTCAACTATACCTATGTTCATGTGATAATGAATTGAATGTTGAAATAAAACTCACGGCAGAGCCGGACGGCCTGCACGTATTGCCGAGGTTCTTCGCCGTAGGGAATGAAGATGACACGTTGTTTGGTGTCAGCCTCAATCCCTTTACGGCGCAGCTTATAGAGCAGGTTTGCTCTGCGTTTCGGGTATCTCATAAGCGATGATGCGATTTACGGATGCCTCACGCTGAACGAGAGAGCCGTCAGCCACCAGTGAATCGAGTGCCTGGCCGACCAATGCGTTGACCTCATTGCGCAGAGCGTAGTCGGGAGCAATATGCCTGTTCTTTTTGTCTGCGATAATCTCCTTGACAAGAACGAAGGCGAGTTGTTTGGCGATTGTCATTGCCGTCAAGTTGTATGTAAGGTTTCACGTTTGAGAATACGCTTGCTCCGTCAGCAGAATAGCGTGAGCCATTCCATGAGGATTCTACAACTACATATACTGTCATATCTTACTCTCCTTTCTTGATTAGTTCCAAAGCATCTTTCTTCGGTTTTAATACAGAAAACTTATACGGCTCGTCATCCCCTGTCAGCTTCGGGAGCCCGAGCAATTCCATCAGGACCTTCGTACCTTCATCACCTATCCATGCGCCCCATACCGAAGGCGCCCAGTACCATCCGTTGCCCCATCGACGGCGCACAGGTTTGGAGCGGAACGTATATTGCCTCCCGTCGGGGCCTGTCGCCGTCCAATAGTCCACAACTTCGGGCTCTGACTCGTCCACGGGCCGCACATCCATCAGTTCGCCGCCTTCCTCGCAGGTGAGCGGTGTGCCGGAGTGAACGTTGTGCCAGTCGTATTCGTTGGCAAGGGCGGCGAGGATGGACTTGTACGCGGCGTAGCCTTGCGCCACCTCCCTGCGGACGTACTTGTTGCTCGCGCCCCTGCCGTTCCATCCGACACAATCGCCATCAAGGTCAGGGAGCATCATCGGACGCACATTGTCACGCATATACTCGCCTATCTCGTTACAGTTGGGAAACATCATAAGACAGTTCATCATCTGAGGCTGACCTCCGATGAACCGCGTCACGTCCTCAACCATCGAGGCTATGAGCCTCAGCTTCTCCTCCGTGCATTCAATGCGCCACTTGCGCTTCGGGGTGTATTCAGTTTTCTTCATCGTCATTTCTTCTTTTTTGATAATGTAAACTCCCGGCAAGCCTTGTCGCCCGGCTTGCGAAAAGTATATAGGTCTTTTATCGCGCAGTAGTACGGCACGCCCTCTTCGGTGACAAGGTAGGTGCAACTGCCACAAACGCGGAGTATCGGTTTATCTTCCATCTTTCTTCTCTTTTGGTTGGTAGTCGGGGCAATAGTTAAAGTGTTTAGTTCTGCAACAATCCAACGCTCTGCCATCTTTCAAGCACAATCTCTGACAATAGTGCTTGCACTCGCTCGGGGTCTGATTAGTCGGGGTAGTGGATTTCCTTGTCGTTTTGAAATACCGCGATTAAGCCATAAATGCCATAAGTCGCGAACGCGAGAAACATCGCGCCATTGGCTATAAAGTTCCACGGTTCGGGCAGATGGTCAAGCAGTCGGCTAACCATAGTGGCTACGGCGAGAAATACCATCAGCATAACGGCGATTGCAAACGCTGTCAGTAGTCTATCTTTCTTATTCATTCTGTCCTCCTTTCTCCGGCTCATACTCCGGGCAATCAAGAGTCTGCGGAGCGTGGCACTCTACATAGAAGTAGAGGTCACCCTTGCATTGGAAGTGTGGGTTAATCTTGGTGGTGCGAGCGGCACCGCCTGTCATTGTTGTTACAGCGAGGAGTGCAATGTTCGGCATACGGAAACTGCGAGCTGCGCAGAGGTTGCCCTCGTGGAGGTACTTACATTTCTTTGCCATCGTATATCTCAGTATTATTTCTCGTTGATTTTGTCAATGAGCTCCTCGGCCTCGCTAAAGGCGAAGTCTTTATCATCCTCATAGGGAAATTCCTTTACGAGGCAGAAGCAGACATTTTCAATGTGTACGCCTGTAAAGGTAGACCTGCGCACATAGACTTTCATGTTTACCCGAAAGAGGGACTTGTCATTGTCCTCCTCAACCTCAAAGTAGCGGTCATACTTGGATGAGTCCTCAATGCTGTCAAGGCAACGAGAAAGCTTGTCGCGCTCCTCCTTGACTTTGTTGTAGCGGTTGAGTCGGCCATTGCTGATAACAGCAGAGCGACCGAACAGAAATGCAAATACAGCCAAGAGGCAGATTGCGGTTGTTGAAACGATTGTCATTTTGATTTTTGTTTAATTGTTATTTGAATGTCCATAGTGATGTTGTCAACCTTCTGCAGGAGCGAGAGTACCGACTGAACCATGTCGGACAGGCCGAGGCGTTGAGCCTCTTCGCGGTCGATACCTTTCATCCACCAGTAGGCGCGTTCAGCATTGTGGTTGGCTTCCTGAGCTTGGGTTACGATAACTTCTTCAGTAGGTGTCATGGCTATCTGCGGCTTGAACCGGTCATTTCGATTATGTTGTATGACTTGAACCTATCGACCGTGCGTCCGTAGGCATCGGAGAATTCTTTGGCGAGGGCCTGCACGGATAGATTGGTGGTAAGATGACCCCGGCAGGAGAACTGCGTCCATATCTCATAGCGTGCATGGATAAACTCGCTTACCAGTTGCTTGGTGTTCTGGCCGAAGAAAGTCTGTGTCTGCAATCCGACATCGTTGAGGCAAACATTGGAGGGGCGACAGCCGTCAAAGGTGTTATCCTCTTTTGTCCCGGAGCGGTCATTGTAGGTGTATCGGTTGAGGTTGTTGTTGATGGTATAGTAGTTCACCATTTCCGTAACCGACACGTTGAAAAAGAAGTTGGGGTTCTTTGTCCTGCGCAGGTACTCGGAGAAGAGCTGCATGAGGAATGTTTTGCCGACTCCCTTTTCACCGCGCACAAGCAGGGGCTTGGCAAGTTTGTAGCGTTTGTCGGGAAACACCTGCTCTGCGAGGGCGCAGTTGTTGAAGTAATACAGCATGAAGAGTATTATCTGCTTGTTGTGGTCATCGACCACGAACTTGCGCCGTTGAGGTGCAAGAACGATGTCCTCGGCTACCTGATGCAGGAAGTTCCAGTGCCATTTGAATATGTCGGGGTCGGACAGGTCGGGGAAAGACTGGGTAGCCCTGCGCACATCAAGCTGCACCTGCTTGATTGCATTGTCAATCTTCATCTGCTCGTCACGCAGAGCGTCCCTGCGCCGTTTCTCGTAGACCTGCGCAATCATTTCGGGCGTCAGTCCAGTTGTATTTTCTGTTATGTAACTCATGGTTATTGTTCGTCATAGTCCACGCCACCGAAAGAATCACCCATATCCGGGAAAGGAACGGCATCATCTTCGGGCGCAGGGGTTGATGTTTGTTGGTGAGCGTATGCTTTGGACATCCAGTATCGCAGGTGGCTCTGACAGTCCACGAAACTATCATGATGTTCCTTGCCCTTGCGTGTCTTATCTTCGTTACAGCGGTCGAGGAAACGAGAGAGGCGTTTTTCATACTCTTCCGCAGTGATGTTGAAATCCTCGCAGATAGTTTTGCGCCATTTCTCATCTGACCTCATCTGCTCCACCTCCTGCTCATAGGTAAGGGTGTAGGCAGGTTCGGCTGTGGAGGTCTGCTTTTTGGCACGGCTCTTGCGACCGCCTTTCTTGCCATTCTCAAACCGAGCGGTGTTCACGTCAATGTTAGGCTTAATCAAAGTGAACATACCCCTTGCCATGTCGGACAGGTTTTTCGGCATCTTGCCGAACAGCGCATACTCGCAGATGGCAGGATAAATCTCTGCCTGCACATCGGAGGGCATACACTTGATAGCCTCATAGAAGCTGCGGTAGAATATGAAACTCTCACGGTCCATAAGTCAGACTTCCTTAATGCGGATACCATGCACGGCAAGCATGAGTTTCCGCTTGATTATATATTCCTTTGTGCGAACTCCTTTCGTGTCCTCAACTATGGTCTGCCCGGTTTCGTTGTCGGTATAGACAAAGTCGGCAATGTATCGGCAGGCGTGCTCGATCAGCACGCGGACCGGTTTGCCCTTTAAGTCAGTGCCGCATTCGCCGTACTGGGCAGGGATAAGTTCAAAGGATACCTGCTCACGGAGGTCAGAGATAACCCCGGCGCGTTGCCACAACTTGAGTTGAACCGCGCGGTTATGCTCCTTTCGAGAAGCATGACCGCCGACACGTTGTGCGCCGTACTTGTTCTTTTTGGCAGGGGCAGAAAGTGCGGAGAGTGCATCTTTCTTAACCTCATATCCGAGCCGGGCAAGCAAAGCCACTCTGTTAGCACGCTTAGCCATTGCCGTTTGGTTTAGGCTTGGTACCCTTTTGGGGAATCTCGATTGTGGCAGACTGGACGGTCTTGCCGTCAGTGGCGGTCATTGTGACACTCTCGACACCGCACTCTGACATCTTGTCAATAATGGCACGCGCCGTCTGCTTGACATTGGCGTCCTTTACTGCGAGAGATTTAGAGCCGTCAGTAGAATAGACATACACATCCATTACGCGCGTCTCGTCAAGCGTGGCAATCTCATAGTCGGCCATCGTTCCTTTCATGTAGGACACCAGTGTGTCATGAGCTGCGTTGATCGAACCTGCGTTGATGATGTAATGGTAGGTCGTTTTCTTCTCGCGTCCGCTCTTCTCATCAATCGTGATTAAGTTGAGTTTTGCCTTGAACCATTTGTCGGCGACATCTGAGGCCTGGGAGTTGGCACGAGTGAGTTTCTGATACTGGGCATCAGCCTCGGAGTTGAGGCTGAATCTATCATAGACAATCTCCGAGTAGTTGGTACGCTTGATTGTCACAACGTCAAAATCGCCGGAGATATAGGGAGCGATTTCGGACGTGATACGCGCTTCTGCCTCGGTAAAAGTCAAGGCATCGACCAGATATATCTCGGTCACTTTCTTGATTGTGCCGTTCTCCATCATCTTGTCGAACCGCACGCCACATTCATAGAGTCTCATTGTTGTTGAGCGTTTCTTTGAGTTCTTTACTGATTCTGATTCTCACGGTGCGGTGTGCAGGAACGACAATCGGCTCTTTGGTCTTGAAGTGAACCGCGTTGCGCTCCTCGCGTTGAACTACGGAGAGAGTTCCGAAGCCACGCAGGGTTACTTCCTCGCCCTTGGCGAGTGCTTCCTTGATGACACGGATTATTCCGTCCACCGCCTTTACTGCTGTCGAAAGGTGCAGCTTCTCTGATACCGACACCTCTCTTGCCAAATCATTTTTTGTCATTCTTTGAGATTATTAAAAGATTATTGTTCAAAGCGTCACGTTGTGACGATAAGAGTTTGGATTTTAATTTGGTTGTTAACTGGTTTATCATGTGCGCCCGGCACTTGCATTTCTGCATGGGGAGCGCGTCATATAGTTTCGCAGCCTCATCGAGGTAGGAAATGACCTTTTGCAGGTCGGTCTTGCAGACATCAGCCATCGGGGTCGGGATTTTGCTTCGCAACAAGATTGGCTGTACTCGGCATAGCCGGAGTAAACTCCGCTCTGCGCTCGTTGGCACAATCAGTCAGGAAGAGGTCTGCCAGTTGGTCGAAATACATCTCATCCGTAGGAATGTCATCGTCAGTCCCCATTATCTGATTGGCGATTGATTTCTTCTTATGGATGATGTCGTAGAGGGTTCGGTCGATAGTGTGACGGCCGATTAGGTAGTAGCAGGTGACATTGTCCTTTTGTCCTATGCGATGCGCACGGTCCTCGCACTGGCAACAGTCGGCATACGTCCACGGAAATTCCACGAAAGCCACGTTGGAGGAAGCCGTGAGGGTAAGACCGACACCTGCGGCCTTGATGGAGCAGATTATCAGTTGCGCCTTGCCCGACTGGAAAGCATCAACAGCCGCCTGCTTCATCATCATGGAATCGCGCCCGGTGACGCTGACTGCTTTCGGGAAAGCCTTTTTCAACTCGTCCACAATCTCATGCAGGGAGCAGAAGAGAATAAGAGGCTTGCCATTGGCAAGGAACGTCTTGACAAAGTCAACCGCCTGCCTGACTTTTCCCTTTGACGAGAGGGCGCGGAGTGTCATGAATTTCACCAACGCTTCCATGCGCATCTTACGGCGTATCTCGTAGTCCTCGCATTTGGCATAGGTACGCAGGTACTCCGCCAAGTCCCCGGCCGCCAGTTCGTACTCGTCACGATTGGAAATGTCAACATAGAGGTCTGTCCGTGTCTTGTCGGGGAGTTGCGTCAGCACCTTTGCTTTCTCACGGCGTATCATGCACCGCGAATAGAGTTCTGCTGAAAGGCGGTCAAGGTTGCGAGGCTCGTCATCTTCTTCCTTGCCCCGGCGTTCTTTGGAGATTTCGCCACCGCCGTAGTCGGCAAGGAATTTAGATCTACCGCCGAACTCCGCCAGTCGGCCCATGATTGAGAGCTGCGCAATGAGGTCGGCAGGGCGATTGACAACAGGCGTACCCGAAAGGAGTATGCGCCACTGCTTGCCCTCGACTATGCCACGCGCAAAGATTGTCTGCTGTGCCGAGGGGTCTTTGACCCTATGGCTCTCGTCAATGATTACCGACTTGAAGATTTGGATGTCCGGGCAGAACACCACGTCTTTGAGGCGGAACGATTGACCCTTGCGTGCGTGAATATCCCAAACAAAGAACTTGCGCAGGCTTTCGTAGTTGACGATGGCGACCTGTTGCATACCCATCCGCAGGAGATAGGGCCATGTGGTAGCCACGGAATTGTCAAGCACCAGTGCTTTCTTGTCGGTGAATTTCTCAAACTCGCGTTGCCAGTTGATTTTGAGCGAGGACGGACAGATAACCAAGCAGGGGTAAGCGTTGGCTGTATCAACCACGCCTATGCTTTGGAGCGTCTTGCCCAGTCCCGGCTCATCGCCGATGAGGAAGCGTTGCCACTTCAGACCGGCCTCAATACCCTCACGCTGGTAAGGGTACGGCTCAATCTTAAGTTTGTGCTGAAGATTACTCATAAGGTGAAAGCCCAGTATTTGAAAGCGAGGTCTTCATACTTTTCGCGTCCGCGATTGTAGATGTCATCGCCTCGGTTGATGAATAACTTGAAGATGTTGCAGTTCTTCTTACTGATGGCATATATGAAGTCCTTGTTGGATTTTGCTATGTCCATGTACCATGCGCGGCTCCTGTCCCAGTCGAAGAAGTCAACGGCATCCTCAAACTCCCTTTGGGTCGATGCCGCGCAGGTCTTGAGGTCACCGCCGAAATGAGCTGCATCCAACCACCAGTCCCACTTACAGCGAGTGTCAAGTGTGAAGTGGAAGCCTCCGTTCTCAAACTCCTGCGCCTTGTTGACCATGAACCGCTGTGTGTCGGCAAGTTCAAGGACTTTGGCGAGGAATGGGTCACGGCGTGCCTCGGCGCGGAGGGCGCGTTGCATTTCGCGTGCATGGAGAAACTCGTCCTCGTCAACCGGTTCGCCATCAATCGTCATGCGCAGGAAGTCCACGCGCGAGGGTTCGGTGATGATAGCGTCCACGATAGACCCGAAGCGGAAAGCCGCCTCGCGGTCACCGAACATCGGGCGAGGGTGCAGGAGTTCTTTCAAGGCAGTGAGGTCGGAGTTGCTGACCTCACTGCGCTGATAGTATGCATCGGGATTGTTCATGCTCACTTTGCTTTAACCTCGTCCTCGTAGCGCACGAAAGGCGAACTGATGAGTTCGGGGTTGTCCTTGTCGTTGGCAAGTTTCTCACAGAAACTGATTTGCTTCTTGAAAATCTTGCTGAGTTCCTCCATTGAGAGGAAGCGACCCTCCTTAGACCACCACATAGACACCACGGCGAGAATGCCATCGGGGCTGTCGGTGACAACGCGCTTGCGGACGGCGGTCTTAGGCTGATAGCCTACCGGGGTAGCCACGGAGGCCTGGCCGAAAAGTCCGTCCATTTCGGTAGCGGTCTGCTGTGCTTTCTTGGCGGCCTGCGCTTCCTCTTCCTTGCGCTTGCGCTCTTCGTCAAGACGGCGTGTTTCCGCAGCTTCGAGGGCCTCCAGTTCGGCTTTCATGCGTGCCTGTTCCTCGGCACTGGCTTTCGCCATGCGCTCCAGTTCGCGCTTCTTTGAGGGCAGAGCGTCAGTGATGGTGTCGCGGTATTCCCCGATTTCGCTTGCGTACTGAGCCTTGAACTGCGTGGAGAGGCGGTTGAGGATAGACTGGCGAATCTTGACAGCCTCGCCATCGCTGATTTCGTAGGGCTTGTGTGCGTGGGACTGGCAGTACTGGAACCACTCGTTGCCGAGGGTTGTCTTGAAGTTCTTTAGTTTCTCGCTGACCTCGTCAAAATTCTCGATCGTGAGCGACTGGTTGAGGCTTGTGAGTTCGTTGATGGTGGAGGTGACGGTGTTGTCGAACTGACGGCGGTAGTCGTCCTCGGCTTCCTGCGTGTATCGGGCAATAGCCTGTTCGCGTTGCTGACGGCGCATTTCCTCTTGGCGTGCGCGTTCAGCCTCTTCACGCTTCTTAGCGGCATAGGCGTTACGCTTCTGCTGAATCAGATAAGGCACGGTGTCCTTTTTGGTCGGGTCGATGGTGTTCTCCATGCCAGTGAACTCGGAGCGTATCTGGTCGAAGAGTTTTGTGAACGGCGCACGGCGTTCATTCATCGTCTTGAGAGTGCGTTTCACCTTGTCTATGTAGTCGGCACAGCGTTTGTCCAGTTCATCGGTCATGCCGGAACGCTCTATCTCGTCAAGAAGATTCTTGCCGAAGTCGGCGCAACGCATGGACGAGAGCGAGTTGGTGTTGTAGGCGTTGGGTGCGCTTTGCACTATCATCTGCACGTTCTCTTCGCGCAGGATAGGCAGGTTGTTATTAGTTTCACTCATTGTACTTTGGTATTGTAAGGATTATTAGAATACGTCATCGTTACCCCCTGCGTTGTCGGCAGAGGCTTCGGGGTCGATTGTCACGCCGTTGGATGTGTCGGGGGCAGGGGCAAAGCCAGTGTCCTGCTTGGGCATGATTTCCCCGGTTGAGGTGTTGACGGAAGAGCCGTCATCCAGTCCGTAGATATCATCGTTGATTTCCATGTCATCGACCTGCTGTGATTCCAGTTGGGTAGCACGGCCGACACGCGCCTTGGGATAGGACTTGAATGCGTGCTTGATACACTTGGCGATGAGGAAGCCAGTATCAATCTTGAGAGTGCCGTCCTGTCCACGCTGTCCGTAGAGGGCGTTGGGCGCACCGTCAACATATCGTCGGTTGTTGCTGTCCCACTTGCGGTTCTGACGTGCGGAGTAACCTGCGAGGCGATTCCAGTCCTCGGGGAGCATGACAGCATAGTCAACCGAGCCGTCAGCGCGTGTAATCTTCATGAAGCAGGCTACGATGTTGCCCGATGTATGGGGCAGACGGCAGGTGTAGTTCACGAACTTGTTGCCGTTGCGCTCTCCGAACTCAAACTCATCCTCGGCATATACGATGACTGGGTTGTCGGCGTGGCGTATCTGGCCGACACGGGCGCGGTGCAGGAGTTCGCCGTAGCCGGAGATGGTGAGGACGCACTGGGTTTCGTATCTGTTTTTCTTGTTGCCCTGCTGATCGAGGTAGGAGTCAACGGCGATGGAGCGAGAGAGCAGGTATGCCTGCGCACGAGTTCCTGCGTCAAGGGAGAGACCCGATATAGCCACGTCAAGGAATGCCGTGAAGAGCGAGAATCGGGTGCAGCTCTTACGGATGTCCTCTTTCTCGGCGAGGATGCGGTTGAAGTTACGGCTTTCGCGCTCATAGGCGGCTTCGCCGGACACGCCAGTAGAGGGTGTCCACATGGCTTCGTAGATTTGGATGAACTTGTCGCGCACAAAATCATTCGTGGCGATGTCCTGCGGTTGCAGGTCGTTGATTTGCTCAACGGTAAGATTTATTTTACTCATAACATTGAGGGTTAAAATGTTTGTTATCTCGTTGGTGGGAGAAGCAGGAGTCGAACCTGCGATGGCGTTTTACCGCACCAGTGCTTTCACCTACTGGTCACCTCGGCCGCTTGGTTGTATTCTCCCTTGATGACTACTTCGATGGGTCTAAGTAGTCTTGTTGTGTGCGTTGTAGCAGACGCAGGTCTGCGGTTCTGTACTCCACTTTGCCCGGACGCTTGCAGGGGTTGACTTTACCCTGCCTGCGCCACCGCTCTACATTCCTGCGCCCGAACATTTCAAAGGCTTTCCGTTGGCTGACGTAATCGGGGTCGGCATCATCCTTTTTGAGCAGGTGGACTACCTCGGCCGCCACGTCTTTCACGAATACGCCATAGGGGACGCTCTTGTCTGCAAACTGGAGAAATGTCATCGGCTCAGTCCTCCTTGTCGTTGTCAAGACATGGGGTTAGGTTTCTCCATGACCTCGTCACACATCTTGTCGTAAGCCATCAGCCACGGGTCAACCTTACTCCAACGCTTGTAGAGCCGGGCGATGAGGAAGATCGAGCCGATGCCGATAGCCTTGTCGGCGATGAAGCGGAGTGTCCAGTGCAGAAGGTTTGCGTCCTGCTCTTCGCCGAGGATAAGGAAGAAAGCCACCATGCCGAGGGCGAAGAGGATTGCTATGCGAATGATTGAGATTGTCTTATTCATGATTGTATGGTTTATAGAGTTTCTTTAACTAAGTCGTAGAGTTCCCACCGAATGTCGGTGAGCCGTTTCCGGGCTTCCTCGGTGTCGGCGATGGAGATTAGCACGTCAATGTTGCGGTAATCCCAACGGCGGAAGCCGTTTGCTTTCTCAATGAGTTTCTTGTCAAAATCAGTCATGGCGATATGATTTAATAGGGTTCAACTCCTGCTTTGATAAAGGCGGCTTCCTCGTCCACGGAGCCGCACCAAGTATCGAGGTATTCATTGGTTGCTTGATAGGTGTTGTCGTTGCGGTCGTATCCGCGCGCATCGCAAAAGGCGTTCCACGAGATTTCGGCGCGGAGGTTGTCAAGGGCAACCTTGTTGGTGGTGCAATCGGTCAGCAGGGCGCTTGCGAGTGCGAGGGTAAGAATGTACTTTTTCATATCTATTGTCGTTTTGATGTTACTTGATTATTAAATCGGGGTGGTATTTGAGCAGGAACTGGGTGAAGCGGTAGAGGCGGTTGACCCAGTCGCCGCGAGTGTCAATCAGATTGACTATGCGCTGTGCCTGCGCACGCTTTTGTTCAGTCGTTTTCATTTTCCTTTGCCTGCTTGAAGTTTTCGACATATAGTTCGATCGTCTTGTTGTCTGGGTCATACAGCCCGGAGCAGACGTTGAATTCAGGTAGAGCATGACGTGCGGCTGTCATCACCTGCTTTGCGTCATTCATGCTGACCACCGCCTCGCCCTCGTTGAAGAGGTCGCAGAGTGCGTAGAAAATTTTGCGCTTTATCATAATCCAATTGTTTATTTCAATCGCGTGATGATTTGTACTCCGGCGCGTTGCGAAGTCTGAAAAAGGTAACCTTTGTCCTTTAACTCAGAGCAGGTCTTGATGACCGTTGCAGGTGCATATCCATCGGGGGCTATGCACGTTTCTCCGACATTCATTTCCTTGAGTGCATCGGCGAGTGAAGCGGTTTTGAGTTTTTTTAGTTCCATTTTTGCGGTAGTTTGATTGCTTTTTAGTAACTTTGAATGCAAAGGTAATGCAATTGAATTGATTTACCAAAGCAATTTCCCAACATTGATAAACAATTAAGAATTTTTAACATATTGGCTTATGGCTGAAACTATCAATGACCGAATTGAAATGCTTGTCAATGAGCGTTTTGATGGTAACAAGGCTGCTTTTGCTAAATCAATAGGCTTACCACCTACTGGGATGTCGAGTTATTTGAGCAAGCAACGCCGTAGTAAACCGAGTGTGGACATGGTTACAAAAATCGTTGTCACGCTTGATGTAGATGCCCGATGGCTATTGACTGGCGAAGAAACTACAAACAGAGTAGTACACACCGAGGGCGATTATTCGCCTGCTTCCGATAGTGGAGATGTGTCGGTAATTGTCGGCGATGCCGTCCTTGCCGAGCGTGTGAATCTGCTCCAGCAATTGATTGAAGAGAAAGATGAACGTATTGCAGAACTCAAAGAACGGATTGAGGAACTGAAAGCGAAATGAACTGGATAAAATGGCTCTTATACGGCGTAGCGATAAGCCTTGTTGTGTCTGCCTGCATTTGGGCAGTGAACGCGACATGGGCGTATTTCGCAAGCGAGCCATTGCCCAAGGCTGTCAAGATACTTACTGGGTCTATCGGAATATTCCTGCTCTATACTTTGTTTGGAGTTTATGGTGTAATCAAATATCTCATAAAGTCAAAACGATGAACAGCGAACAGCGAGAACTCAACAAACTGCGGATGCTCTTCAATGCCGTGCAGAGCCTTGACGAGGAAGAGCCGGACTTCTACGGCGAACTCAAGACGGCGGCATGGAACGTCCTGCACGAAAACCCCGGCTACGGCTTTGACGAGTGGGGGCAGACCCTCATGGACGAATACCCGACCGAGGTTGTAGACGCGATAGGCTCACACCCTGCCGAAACGTATGCCTCGCTTGCCGATATGTGGGATTCCGAGGACTACGAGGACGCGGAAACAGGCGAGTGCCATACGTTCAAGGACTGGGCGGAATACTTCGCCACCGACCGGTCCATTGAATTGTACGACCTGCTTGCCGAGGCTCGACGCGATATAAAGCGTTTAGAGGCGCGACAAAATCAAAAACAATAAAACCCTCAGCCGAGCCAACAAAGTCCGGCTGAGGGGCAAATCTGAAAGAAATAGAGGGCGTTTTCGCCCTCACATCATAAAACCAAATAGAAAATTGACAAAAAGAACATGGAAATACGATACCGAAGCACCGAAATCAGCGGTGTACACTCTGCGTACAGAAACTGCGCAATCCCAACTATATGTTACAAATCAAGCGCGGCGCAGGCTGCCATCGAAGAGTAATCCTGAATTTTACTATTTTATCGGAGTAAGACTTAAAAGTCTTACTCCGATAATTAAACTATAAAATCACTTCCTATATTCAAGCTTTGATTGATTCGAAAGAATCAAGCGGTCTGCTGGCATCGGCAGATGTGATTAAATGCTTTGACATTTGTAATGCTAATCACAACACTCGCCTTCAAGGAAAGCTCAGGAAGTGATTTTTTCATTTTATAAGTATGCGCTCTTTAGATTGGTTGCTTGAACACCTTAATACAGCAATGAAACAAAATCTCGTTTTTGACGGGAATTTTCATATGAGTGATCTATTAAACATTAATAATTACTCATATAAATCCTTTTTTATAAAAAAGAAACGAGGTGGAAATCGTTGCATTTCACAGCCATCACCGAAACTTAGAATTCTTCAAGAATGTTTAAAGATCGTATTGGAAAAGGTATATACCCCAAATCCAAACTGCTTTGGTTTTATAAAAGAAAAATCAATATATGACAATGCGATTATCCATTCCAATTCTGATATTGTTTGTGGGTTAGACTTAGAAGATTTCTTTGATTCAATTACTGAGCATAGAATAATAAAAGTCCTTTCATCTAAGCCTTACAATCTAGAATATTCTGTAGCGACAACAATTGCTAAACTATGTACTATACCCAAAGGAGGTGTTCGTGTTTTGCCACAAGGATCTCCCACTTCCCCAATTTTGTCTAATATCATAGCAGACCAATTGGACTATAGGTTGACAAGATTATGCGCTAAATTTGATATAACATATTCAAGATATGCTGATGACTTGACATTTAGTTTTAATTACTCATGTCTAAAAAGATGGAAAAGTCATGGATTCAGAAAGGGTTTAAAAGAGATTATTGAAAGTATAGTAAAAGAAGAAGGATTCACTCTAAATGAGAGAAAGACTCATATTTCGTATCACTATCAACGTCAAACAGTTACTGGTATTACTGTTAATCGGCATCCCAATTTAACTCGAGAATTTGTCAAAAATCTTCGAACTCTTATCCACAATTGGGAAAAAGATGGGTATATATCAGCATCGTTTAAATATAACTCTTTTATTAGTACTCAAGACCATTCTCGCGCAGTCAAGATGCTTGATTATCATATTGCAGGAAAGTTAGCATACATGAAAATGATTAAAGGAAAGAATGATTCTACCTATCTCTCACTTTTATCACGATATAACAATGTTCGCTCAAGAGATAAGCATCTACTATCTTTAATCAACCTTGACTTGGCCAACAAGAAAATTGAGAATATTTTTATAAAACGCGAACACTATATATTTAAAGAAGACTTAACTGATAATAGAGACCGTTCTTGGCGAGTAATAAAAAGGAGGAAATTGAATAAATCAGAAAAAGATTTGATTAATTCCAATCTTATTATACCTGGTGAATATGGTGATATAGTTGAGTTTGAATTGAAGGATGGTACAACGTGTTTTATTCCGCTAAGCCAATGCTCAATTTACGGTGTTGGCGAGTCTATTAATCTCGATGAAATTGAGATTCTTTTGTTAGGGTTTAATAACAAAAGAGTAATATATCGTATCGCACCATAAAAGTACCCTCACATTCGTTCTCAATCTTCATGTATGAAATTGAATTTTCAATTCTACATTGGATTGCAAGAGTTAATGGGACGTAAAATAGAACTTGTAGATGAGGATTGCGTTAGAAATCCCTATTTCATAGAAGAACTTAATGAAACCAAACAGCTGATTTATGGATAGGGCAATCAAAAAATATCTTCATGATATTCTTACGGCGATAGAGGAGATAGAATTCTTCCTGACTCAAAGGCCTCGTCAGTATCAAGTTTATCTTGATGACCTTATGTTCAAAAGAGCTATCGAGCGGAATGTTGGCATTATCGGAGAAGCAATTTTATAACGACTGAAAGGAGGCATACAATGGCTCGAAATGCTCTTTTCATAACACAAATATAGAGATAACTTTTCAAACTCGGTATCCTTTGCAGAAAAAAACGGCCGGCATCGCTTTGCGCGAGCCGGCCGTTTTTTTGGCTGTTTTCGCCGATTATCGAAGTCTGTCGTAGCTAGTCAGGAGCTTGTGGTCCTTTTTCATACCGCGGTACGCGAAGAGGGCGCATATGAGGGCAGCCACAAGGAGGAGAACTCCTCCCGTCCAGATTATGTGCGCCCCCGGCATTCCCACGAAGAGAACGAAGCCGAAAGTCACAATCGACGCGCAGATGAGCACTATCGAGACGAGCGTCACCTTCATCTGCTGTCGAAGGTTCTTGAACATGAAGATTCCCAGGAAGAGAAGCACGGCAATGACGAGGTTCAGAACCATAAACACCGGGGCGTCCTTGACGAAAACAGGGGTCCACGATTCCGCGCTTTCCGCGCAGTCGAGTGTGGCGAAGGGCGTCAGGCAGAACATTGCCATGAACACCACCGCCAGAAGAAGAAAGAGGGTTTGGATGCGTTGGATTACCATTGTTTGGAACGTTTTTATTGTATTATTGTTAGAAAATTAGCAGACCCACTATTCCGGACGCCACTATCACCCAGATAGGATGAATTTTCGTGAACATCACCGCGGCGAGGGCGGCGAGTCCGATGCTCACGCTTTTCACCACATCAGGGGTAGTCGACCCGAAGTTCGACTGGTTCATAAGCAGCAGCGCGGCGGATGCTATCAGACCCACCACCACCGGACGCAGTCCGGCGAAGAGGCCTTTGATTACGGCGCTCTCCCTGTGCCGCGCTATGTAATGGCCCACATAGAGAACGAGCAGATAAGGCGGAATCACCACGGCAAGCGTGCACAGAATCGATCCCAGAATGCCCCAGAACGGAGAGGCGAAGGTGCCGCTCGGGTCGTTCGTCACGGCGGCATAGCCTATGTACGTGGCCGAGTTGATGCCTATGGGACCCGGCGTCATCTGCGAGATGGCCACAATGTCCGTGAACATCCGCTCCGTAATCCATCCGGGAGTCACTATCTCGTTTTCGATGAGCGCAAGCATCGCATATCCGCCTCCGAAGCCGAAGAGCCCGATTTTCAGGTAACTCCAGATCAGTTTGAGATATATCATTTCGACGGCTCCTCCTTTCCTGATTTTTTCCCCGCTTCGAGGGCCACAAATCCGCGCGTCGTCAGGTACCATCCTAAGACGCCGCCAAGGACTATGAACAGTATGGGGTTGGACACATACGGCAGCTTGCTCCATATCAGCAGTGCCACTGCCGCAGGTATCCAGCACGTCTTCCATCCTATGTGCGCCGCCCTGGCCGACGAGATGACCGGAGCCACAATCAGGGCCACTACCGCCGGCCTGAGTCCCTTGAAGATGGCGGTGAGGGTAGGGTTCGACGTGATGGTCTCGGGGGTGAGGAACATGGCTATCGCAAGTATTATCATGAAGGATGGCGCTATCGTGCCGAGGGCGGCCGCAAGCGAGCCCTTGAATCCCCGGAGCTTGTCGCCGACAACAACTGAGATATTCACGGCCAGGATGCCCGGCACCGCCTGGGCGACCGCGAGAAGGTCCAGAAACTCCTGTCTGTCGAGCCACCGGTGCTTGTCGACGATTTCACGCTCGATGATGCTGATCATAGCCCAACCCCCTCCGAAGGTGAAGGCTCCGATCTTGAAAAAGGTCGCGAAAAGGCCGCGGAGTCGGGTGTGTTCTGTTTTTTCCATCATTCAAATTCCACTATCGTTATTCCCGCGCCTCCGAAGCGCACGTCTTCGTCGTGAAAACTCTTTACCGTCTGCACGCTCTGGAGGTAGTTGCGGATATATTGCCTCAGCGCGCCTGTACCTGTCCCGTGAAGGATTCGCACCCGACCGGCGTTGAACTGAACGGCATCGTCTATGAAGTACATGACTGCCTGCACCGCCTCGTCGACGCGCATACCACGCACGTCGATTTCCTGCTTGAAGTTCAGCTGCCGCTGTCTGCTCATCTCTGCGGTCGCTGACGAGAGATACGAAGCCGTGGCTCCCTCGCCGGGACGACGTACAGCTTCGGTAGCCTTTCGGATGGTGCGTTTCAGGCGGTCGAGCCTTACTGTTGTCTTCATCTGCCCGAAAACTACGGTGGCATTCTTGCCGCTGATGGATTCGATGGTTCCCACCGCGGTCGAGCCTTCCATTACCACATTGTCTCCGGCCACTAAAGGTGCTTCATCCTTCCTTGTAGGAGATTCCGTCTTCCGGTCCTTGCCCTTTCTGCCTGTCTTGCGTCGCGCCTTGTCAAGAAGGGGATGGCTGTCCCCTTCGCTCCCTTCAAGGGCTTCGCCAAGCTGTTTCTTCTCTTCGCGCAGTTTTTGGCGCAGTTCGGCAGTCCGGGCCTTCTCAGCCTGCGCCTCCCTGATCTCGCGTATGGTGTTCTCTATGGCCGCGTTGGAGCCCTCAAGGATTTTCCGGGCCTCGTCGCGGGCCTCGCTGATGATCTCGCGGCGCTTCTGGCGCAGGGTCTCGGCGTCGTCGCTGTATTTTTCGATTACCTCGTCGAGCCTTTTCTCCTTCTGGTGGATTTCGCGGCGCTTGTTTTCCCAGTATCGCCGGTCGCGCGCTATGTCGAGAAGATATTTGTCAAGATTCACGTAGTCGCTTCCCACCAGGCCGCGCGCCTCCTCCAGCAGGTCTTCCGGGAGTCCTGTCTTGCGTGCTATCTCAAGCGCAAACGAGCTTCCGGGCTGACCTATTGCGAGTCTGAACGTCGGGAGCATCCGGTGGCGGTCATAAAGCATCGAGCCGTTCACCAGCCCGGATGTCTCTTCCGCGAACTGCTTCAGGTTGTGGTAGTGAGTTGTCACCACGCCCCACATTCCGTTCCCGTTGAAGGCCCGCAGAAGAGCCTGCGCGATGGCTCCGCCGATCTGGGGCTCTGTACCTCCTCCGAATTCATCGATGAGCATTAGCGTCCGGTTGTTTCCTTTGGTGAGGAAGGCCTTCATGTTCCGAAGATGGGAGGAATAGGTCGAGAGGTCGTCCTCTATGCTCTGGTCATCGCCGATGTCGAGAAATACGTTCTCCATTATTCCCATGTGGGAGTTGTCGTGCAGGGTAGGGAGCAGTCCGCACTGCATCATGTACTGGACGATGGCCACCGTCTTGAGCGTTACGGATTTGCCTCCCGCATTGGGACCTGAGATTACAAGTATCCGCTTGTCAGGCGCGGAAAGTGTTATGTCGAGAGGCACGATTTCCTTGCCCTGCCGTTTCAGCGACAGTTCGAGCACGGGATGGCATGCATGGTACCATTCAAGCTCGGGCGCCCCTTCTACACTCGGAAGCGTTCCCCCCGTGCGGATGGCGAATCTGGCCTTGGCGTATATGAAGTCTATCTCCGCGAGCGAAGCGAGGCCGATTTCGCGGATTTCCTCAGCATGGGGCCGGATGAGGTCGGCTACGGCCGTGAGGATGCGCGTGACCTCGTGGCGTTCCTCGATTTTAAGCTCACGTAGGCGGTTGTTCGCCTCTACGACAGCCGCCGGTTCGATGTAATATGTCTTTCCCGAGGCTGACTCGTCGTGCGTGATTCCCGGTATCTTCCGTTTGTTCATCGGTGCCACCGGTATGACGAGTCGGCCGTCGCGGACCGAAGGCGTCGTGTCCGGCTCGAGGTAGCCCTCGCTTACGGCCTGCGATATCACACGCCGCATGGCCGAGGCAACCGACGCGCTCGTCGACGAGATGGACCGCCGTATCTGAGTGAGCTCCGCGGATGCCGAGTCCTTGACTTCCCCGAAACGGTCGAGCACCCTGTCGATTTCCCGGCTTACCTCCGGGAAGGAGTAGAGGTCCCTGGCCAGTTTGTCGAGCTCGGGATAAGGCGAACTCCCGTCTTCCCCCCGCGCCTCGGCGAAATAGCTTATTATGTCGTCCAGAACACCGAGCGTCGTGCGCAGCTTCAGCAGATCTCCTTCTGGCATCCAGGTTCCCGGAAGTCTAAGCCGCGAAAGTTCCTCTCGCAGGTCGTATATCGGTCCGAGGGGGAAGCCGGCCCCGCCGTCAGCGTCGAGAATGCCTCTCATCTCGTCCGTTGACTTCAGCCTGGGTAGCACCGTGTCGATGTCGTCCGAAAATGTCAGTGTCGTTTCGGCATACGACCGTCCGAGTTCCGAGGTGCATTCTGCCTTGACCATCTCCCGCACGGCGTCGAAGCCCGTCTTGTGTTCAAATGTGTCTGGATAAATCATACTGCAAAATTACGCAAAAAATGGACACGTTGCAGTTTTTTCGCATCCTGAATTGCCATTAAAAAGATTTTGCGTACCTTTGTACTCTGATAAACACAACCGTATTATGGGAATTTTTGATTTTTTCAAAAAAGAAAAGAAAGAGACGCTGGACCGCGGACTCGAGAAAACCAAGGAAGGCGTGTTCAGCAAACTCAGGCGCGCCTTTGTCGGACGTCGCACTATCGACGATGATTTTCTCGACGAACTGGAAGAAATTTTTATTTCCAGCGATGTGGGGGTCGAGACTACCTTGAAGATTATTGAACGCATCAAGGCCCGTGCCGCCTCCGACAAGTACGTCAGCGTCGACGAGCTCAATGAGCTCCTCTGTCAGGAAATTACGGATATGCTCGCAGACTCCAAGGGCGGCGAAGGCGACGAGTTCCGCTTGCCGGAAGGCTCCGTCGCGCCTTACGTCATAATGGTTGTCGGCGTCAATGGCGTCGGCAAGACCACAACCATCGGCAAGCTCGCCCACCAGTACAAGCAGGCCGGATATAAGGTGGTCCTCGGCGCCGCCGACACTTTCCGCGCCGCGGCAATCGAACAGCTTGAGGAATGGGCTCGTCGTGCCGACGTGCCCATCGTCAAACAGCAGCTCGGCTCCGACGCCGCCGCCGTGGCTTTCGACACCCTGAAATCCGCCGTCGCCCAGAAAGCCGATGTCGTAATCATCGACACGGCCGGCCGTCTTCACAACAAGGTCGGACTCATGAACGAGCTTACCAAGATTCAGCGCTCCTCTGAAAAAGTTCTCGGCAAGACTCCCGACGAGGTGCTCCTCGTGCTTGACGGCTCTACGGGTCAGAACGCTTTCGAGCAGGCCCGGCAGTTCTCCGCCGCAACCAGAGTCACGGACCTCGCCGTAACCAAGCTCGACGGCACGGCTCGCGGGGGCGTCGTTATCGGCATCAGCGACCAGTTCAACATCCCCGTCAAATACATTGGTCTCGGCGAGGGTATCAACGACCTCCAGATGTTCAACAAGCGGGCATTTGTCCACTCCCTTTTCGATTCAAAGTTCGAAAAACAGAAATGACGGAAAATACACGTAAGCCCTGCGTGAACATCATCACAATGGGATGTGCGAAAAATCTTGTCGACTCCGAGCGTCTGGCGCATATGTTCGCCGGCGCAGGGGTCGACGTTGTGTTCGACGCCGACGGTTTTACGGGCGGAGACGTGGTTATCAACACATGCGGTTTCATCGGCGACGCCAAGGAAGAATCCATCGAGATGATTCTGCAGGCCGCGGCGTCCAAAGCCGCAGGAGGCGTCGGAAGGATTTTTGTCATGGGTTGCCTCTCCGAGCGCTACCGCAAGGATTTGCCCGCGGAGATTTCGGAGGTAGACGGATGGTACGGTAAATTCGACTGGCCCGACATCCTCAAAGAAGTGGCCACCGCGCCTGCCGACAAGTCCTCGAAGCCCTGGGAACGCGTGCTCTCGAAGTCGCCACACAGTGTCTACATCAAGATAGCCGAAGGCTGCAATCGTTTCTGCGCCTACTGCGCCATTCCCATCATCACGGGCCGTTACCATTCCCGTCGCCCCGAGGAAATTCTCGAGGAGGTCCGCGCGCTGGCCGCAGCCGGGACAAAGGATTTCAACATAATTGCCCAGGACCTCAGCGACTATGGCCGTGACCTCACGCCTGACCGCCGCTCGCTCCTTGCCGGATTGATTGAAGACATGTCCGCAATCCCGGGCGTGGAGATGATTCGTCTGCATTATGCCTATCCCGCGGACTTCCCCTACGACATTCTCCCGGTAATGGCCTCCAACCCCAAGGTCTGCCGCTATCTCGACATTGCCCTCCAGCACATCAGCGACAAAGTGCTCGACAATATGCGGCGCCATATCACCGCCGCCGAGACCCGCGAGCTCCTTGACCGCATCCGCCGCGAGGTCCCCGGAATACACATCCGCACCACGCTAATGACCGGCTTCCCCGGTGAGGGGGAGAAGGAGTTCGAGGAGCTCTGCGACTTCGTCAGCGAGCAGCGCTTCGAGCGAATGGGAGCATTCGCCTATTGCGAAGAGGACGACACCTTCGCCGCCCGCAATTTCGAGGACTCCATTCCCGAGGAGGTAAAGCAGGAACGCCTCGACAAAATAATGGCAATACAGGAGGAAATATCCCTTGAGCTTAACCAGGCGAAAATAGGCTCCGTGATGCGCGTGATCATAGACTCGGAGTCCGACGACTTCTATTTCGGCCGCACAGAGTACGACTCCCCGGAAGTCGACCCCGGCGTGCTCGTGGCCAAAACCCGCGAGCTTCGTCCCGGCGACATTCTCCCCGTCCGTATCACCGGGGCGGAAGCTTATGACCTCTATGGCGAACCGGTCGACTGATTATCGCACTCTCGTCGCCCGTAAAATCGCGGCCCGCGAGCCTTTCGCCCTCGTGCGCGACGAAGCCGGGCGCTTTGTCTTCTTCCCGAAGCCGATATATCGGGACCCGGCCCCCGCAGGCGGCTCATATTTCCGTATTTCTCCGTGGGACGACGGCCATAAAGGTTTCCCCGACACAGACCGTGAAGAATATCTGGAAAACCTGCGTGGCCTAATGTCCTGGCTTGGCGCCGAAGTTCCCAAGACTGTGTTCTCCCGCACAAGGACAGGCCGCATTGCTCTCGAATCGCTCGCCGACCGTGTCTTCGGGTACTTCCTGCACTTTCCGGCTTCTCTGTGTTTCTTCTACTATACCCCCGAAACGGGTTACTGGTTCGGAGCCACTCCGGAGATTCTTTTGCGCGAGGACGCTCCCGGCCGCTACAGTACCATGGCGCTTGCGGGCACTCGCGAAGCCACCGTAAACAGCCCGTGGGATGATAAAAATATCGCCGAGCACCGCTTCGTCGTCGATTTCATCATTTCCGCATTGCGCGAGGCCGGGGCTGAAGTCCGGTCCGGAGAAATGACCTCGCTTCGCTACGGCACCATCGAACACCTCCATACCCCGATTGCCGTCGAAGCCCCGTCTGAGCTTTTCCCACTGCTCGTCGACAGCCTCAACCCGACTCCGGCCCTCTGCGGCACGCCCCGCGATGCGGCACGCCGCCTGATAGACGTTTTCGAGCCCCATAGCCGCGGATGCTATGGCGGCTATATCGAGTTCCGCGACCCCGTCTCGGGGCTGCGGCGTGCATATGTCAACCTCCGTTGCGCCCGTATGGACCTTCTTGGCCGCTGGTGCGCATTCGCAGGAGGAGGCATCGTCGAATCTTCCGTCCCCGAGGACGAGTGGGAGGAGACCGTCCGCAAAATAAGTCCAATAGTACAAGCACTTTCCTGACTACGGGCCGCCTCGCGCGGCTCCTCTTTTTCTGTCTATGAACAAAGGTATCTTTGCCCTCGCCATGGGCACTTTCTCGCTCGGCATAACCGAGTTTATGATGATGGGCATCCTCAGCGTGCTAGCAGCCGACCTTGGCGTAAGCATCTCCACTGCCGGTCATCTCATTTCCGCCTATGCGACAGGAGTCTGCGTCGGCGCTCCGCTGCTCCTTTTCGCGCGCAGGCTCTCGCTGAAAGCGATTCTCATAGTCCTCGCCGCGCTCATCGCTTTCGGCAACGGCCTCGCCGCCCTTGCTCCGGAATACAACACCCTTCTTGCCGCACGATTCATTTCCGGTTTGCCACACGGCGCCTTTTTCGGCGTAGGGGCCATCGTCGCCCGTAAACTGGCACGTCCGGGCCACGAAACGAGCGCCGTGGCATTTATGATTGCAGGAATGACCGTCGCAACTCTCTTCGGAGTCCCCGCAGGAACTTTCATCGCCGAGAACCTTTCCTGGCGCTGGTCCTTCGCCATAGTCGCCCTCTGCGGGCTCGGCACCCTCGCCGGAGTGATTTTCATGGTCCCCCGCCTGAGTGCATTGCCCGACCGCGGCTTCAAGGGGCAGTTCGCCTTCCTCAGGACTCTCGCACCCTGGCTGATTTTCGGAGGCGTGATTTTCGGACAGATAGGAATGTACAGCTGGTACAGCTACATCGACCCCCAGATGCTCCACGAGGCGCACTTCGCCCCTGCCGACCTCAGCTGGATTATGGTTCTTGCCGGTCTCGGCATGTTTGTCGGCAATCTGGTGTCAGGCCGTATGGCCGACCGATACAGGCCCTCCTGGGTCTCCGCATGGGTGATGGGCATGGGTATCCCCGTCCTTATCCTCTTCTACTTCCTTTGTCCGTACAAGGCCCCCGCTCTTGTCCTCATGATGGCCGGAACAGCCGTACTCTTCGGTTCGGGCAGTCCCCTCCAGTCCTCCATCGTCGGCTACTCCAAGGGCGGAGAACTCCTCGGCGGAGCCTGCATCCAGATAGCCTACAACGCCGGCAACGCCATCGCCGCGTGGCTCGGCGGACTCGTCATCGCCGGAGGCCACAGCTACGCCTCCACATCCCTCCTCGGCATCCCCTTCGTAGCCCTCGGCACAACCCTCCTCGCAGTCCTCTACCGCCGCTACGAACGCCCTTAGAACTTCGCCATCTTCTCGCGCTCTTCGGGGCAGACGGAGCGGGGAGAGATTCTCAATCCCATGTATGGACCGAAGTCAAGCTCAATCACCTCGCCTTCGGGGGTGAGGAATCGGGCATGCTTGTCCTCATTCTCCATCCTCCCCTTTGCCTGGTACCAGCTTTCGGAAGATGCTAAAGTCCAGTCATTGACTGACAGCAGAACGTATTTCCCGCGCATCCCTTTTGCGTAGGCGGGACTCGTCTCTTTCTCTACCGCTTCGGCGATATAGATGCAGTTGTTGAGGTAGTCTGCAAGATAAGGCTGATACTTACGGTCATTTTCGGCAAGCCTTGAAAGAACTATATAGTAAAGCATATTGATGTCTTCACGCTTTGCCTGCAATGTGCCGTTCTGATACAAAGGAAGCAGATAACCTTCAAAAAGACTGTCATGCCTGAGTCCCAGTGCATAGAAATGAAGGGCGGCATAAATTTTCGCGTCGTTAATCTCAGGCTGCGCAGATTTTGAGTAGCGCTCCGACAGATGGCTTAGAATCTTGTGGATATTCTCCCAGACCTGAACGTCTGAGCCGTTCTTCAAATCCATGTCGTGGATATAGTCGGCAAGATACCTTGCGGCTTTCACGGAGTCTTCGTCGGCATATAGGCCGCCAAGAAATATCGCGTCCTTCGGAGAGAGGTCCCGGCGCCCCGACAGTTCATCGATGGCCATAGCACGGTATTGTTTGTATTTCTTGTTCCTGACACCTTTCGGCTTATAGTGCTCCGCAAGTTTCGGCGAGGCTGTCTGTTTCAGGCTGTCGTCAAGGCTCTCATACAGTTCGACTGCCTTGACCTTGTACTCGGCATTCCACAGGGCATCGGCTGCCGGAAGTACTCCGTCGGCGGTAAGCTGACGTCTCTCTGACGGCGCTATCTTGGTACTTTCGGCCTTCAGACGCTCCACACTGTCCGCCGGCAAGTCGGTTTTGATATAATAAAGATGTTTTATCATGACGGAAGGGTCGTGCATAAGCTCCACGGTCTCTCTCCCCGTGAAATAATGCACAAGGACGTGAAGTCCCGAGCCACTTGTCGGATTCACGGTCCTCATCAGCTTCACAAGCTCCTCGGGTTCATCGCCAAAAGTCCATTTCAACTCGGGAAGTTCGAGCACCTGAGCCCTGAGAGGGATCCCCGGCACACCGATTTTTCTGCCGTAGTGGTAGTTGCGGTAATCAAGCGTCATCTCCGGATAGGACGTATAACAGGGGACCGTCTCGGCGTATTTAGACTTTTGCAACAGATTTTTCTTGCCGGCATCCCTGAGGGTCCGGAGTATGCGTTCCTGCTGGCGGTCGGTCTTGTATGTGATGTGTGTGAGAAATCCGAGCTCGCGGGTGGTGCCTGCGGGCAATTCTATGGTGCGGATGCTGCATCGCTCCGGCTTCACGGAGTCTATGCGGAACACCGTCACGCTTTTCTTCCCCGGTGCCGACAGAATTTCATTCATGGTCCACATGCCGAGGAAGTCGTAAGGTTCGGGCACGCTCTGCGTGAAGTCTGCGTCGCCATAGCTCAGGATTATGTCGTTGTCGCGAAGTCCGAGCTCCCGGGCTTTCGGATCCGTCACTTCCACAGACATATATTTCGGTATTCGGGCTAAGGTGCTCGCTTCCACAGGCTTCTCATATTCATCCACAGGCTTGAATCCTTCAGTCCGCGAAGTGTTGTGCATATTGTACGTGGCAGGAACGAAATAATCATACACCATATAATCATTCTCCCCGAATTCGTCGAGGCCATGAAAGTCGCGGTAATTTCCGGAAATAGTCATGTCGACTTCCACTTTATAATATTGGCTGGAAGTAAGTCCCGCTCGGCGCACGGGTTCGCATGCGTCATTGACCGATTTCTGCCAGAGGGTGCGGCTCCAGCTTTCGTCAAATTTCTTGAAACTGGAGTCTATAAGCCGTCCTTCCGTGTCGTAAATCCTGGAAAATATGGTATGGGCGAGCGAGTCGGTGACAAAGATTTGCATGAGGCTCCCGTCCGGGCGATAGTCATGGTTCACGGTCTCCACCGACCCGTCCGCGCGGTCGGTGTACCTATATGTGGAGTAGGGGTAGGTAATTGTTGAATCAAGAGATCCGCTCTTGTCAGTTGTGCGGGATGAGAACAGTCGTCCTCGACGGTCGTAGAGATTGACCTTCTTGCTCTCGTCGGCGTAACGGTACACCACGCTGTCGGGTGTCGTGACCATACTGTACGACAGCTTTTCGGCTCCGGAGTCATCCGCGGTGTACTCCCTGACATTCCTCATAATTCCCTTGTGGTCATATTCCCGGAAGAAGGACGACAACTCGTTTTCCCCCGAGACGGGCTTGCCGGTCCTGTCATACTGATGGAATTCTGTTATGTTTCGCAGGGAATCAAAGCGGAAGGTCTGGTGCGACCATGTCTGACCGTCAGCGGTCGTAGGTTCTCCATGAAGTCCACAAGCACGGATTTCAATCAGGTTTCCCATGTCGTCGCGGACGTAGGCCATACGATGTGTGCCCGAAGGCGTGGCGGCCGGACGGTTGTGTAGCCCATAGCGTCGCTCCTCTACGAGAGTCCCATATTTGTCAAGGATGTATTCGCGCTTGCTTATACCGCCGTATTCCGCAAGGGAGCTGTCCCCGATAACCTCCATGGGCCGTCCCGCCGGGTCGATGTATACTGTAGAGTCCTGTCGGCCGTGCTTGTTGTAATAGCTCCTTTCGCCGGAGTATCCTTTGCGGTTCATCATCGGTTTCTGCTCCGAGTCAAGGGATATTACGTTTATCGTGTCCTTGCCGAAGGTCTCGAGCAGGTAAAATGTGCCGTCCTGTCGGGGGTATACTGTGCGGCCGCTGTGCAGGGCCTTGATCCGCGAGTTTCCGTCGGGATACATCACGAGGCAAGTCAGTCCCTTTTGTTCATTGCCCGGGAGATGAGCCAGGTTTATCGGCAAGCCCTGCGGCGAGAAGGATTTCTCATCAATCTGCGACAGGTCTTCCTGACCGACATTGTATACTGTTGTAAGCAGAAGTTCATTGTCGAGTCCGTACAGACGTTCTTCTGTCACAAACTCGCCTTCCGAGTCGGTGAGGTAATCGCAACGGCTGATGTCGAGCACCTGGTAGGCGGTGTTCAGGAGTGAGTCCGGCACCCATCCCGCAGTCTGAGACAGGGAGTATGTGCTCGGCAAAAGTCCCTTGCCGAGCATTTCGATACGGCAATAGTGCCCTCGTTTGTTGCGGTTGGAGAGCCTGATTATGAAAGGATAATCCTCGGCATCCTCTTTCGGAACGGTGTCCAGCGGTATCTGCCAGTTCTTGTAGGAAATAGTCGACACACAGTAGATTGTATCGTCCTTCTCCACGATTATGATATTGCGCGGAGGTCGCGGCGGCGTGATTTTTCGCGCCGTCACACCTGGCTTTGCCGGGCGCAGACTCTCAAGAAGACCTTTCGGACTATCGACGAAACAGCTCGCGCCGACTGCGAGCCCGAGGACTATCAGGGCAATGTTCTTCGCTTTCATTTTCTTGCTATCGGCCAGCCGTCGGCATCAATCGGGGTGAGAGTCTTGTAAGTACCGTCAGGCTTGTAGTCTATTATCATGCCTGTCGGCTGCCGATAGCTTTCATCGGTCATGACAGCCATGCGCATGGATGTAAAATAGAAGGCTATGGCGCGGTTTTCAGAGGTCAGCTCATGCGTCATACGGTGAGCAATCATTCCGTCGGAAAGATATGCCGTTTCGGCAACTATGTGCCGACCGTCGGCGCTTGGTGTGAAATCCGTGCGATGGATTTTTCGCCCTTTCTCAAACCACCATTCCTGTGCCTTGACGTATTCCGGCGTGAAATTATAGTCGTACAGCAATTCCGCAAAAAGGTTTTGCATCACGGGCGGAGTGTGTGCGACGGTGTCTGTTAGCTCCACGCGGAGGTAGTGGCCCGTGTTGCTTTTGCGTGTGAGCATGAAATAGCATTTTCCGGGCTTGAGAGCTTTCTTGCTCACGGGCTCGCCCTTGCCGACAATCCAGCTGAACTTTCTTTCCACGTCCTCGTAGAATACGGTGTCAGCCGTCCATCGGTCCGCGGTGTGGATGTCCTTGTTTTCGACATATGTACGCACAACCGGAGCTTCACCGTCTCCGGGCTTCTTCACCTCTTTCCGCTCCATTCCGCGCAACAGCTTACTGATTGACGCACCCGGAGAAAAAGACTGCCCGAAAGCCCCGAGCGCAGGAAAAAACGCCATAAGTGAGATAGTCAGAAGTCGTAGTCTCATTTCGCTAACGAATACTGTCATTAATAATAATCTTCAAAATTAATTATATCAATATCTTAAGAGAAACTCCGGGATGTTTTAAGCTGTTTTTTATATAGCTTGACTTTCTTTTTGTCCTTGCAATCTGTCGAATAGTATTTAATAAGATGTTCCAGAGTCTCTGTCGGGAGCTCTCCACTATATGATTCATATATCTCTACAGCTGTCTTAGGATATAAATTCCACAGATAGAAAGCACAGGAGACCTTGATTTCCTCGGGGAGCGTCTCCGTCTTCAAGGAAGGTGTTAATTCATCCAACTTAGCTAACTTAGCCAACTGCAAGGGCCGTAAGACTCCTTTGTTCGGAACAAAAATCTCATTCTCATTCTTTAGAGAATCGGTAAACTGAAGTATATGTTTACCGTCAAATACTGTATACCGACACTGAATTCCGGCATTCGGATAGGACTGATTAATATGAAATGCAGTTGAAAGCATCGGAAAGAATTCGTCTTCTTTGTCACCTATAGTCCACGACCAGTCCGGAAGTTTGGAGAATTCAGCTTTAAGCAGAATCCCATGACCACTTTCCTGCGCTCCAAGACCGGCGGTGTCCACTATATCAGCTGACTTATAATTCAAAGTAAAAATTTGGACTAAAGAATCTCTGTCGGTCTTAGCTTTGAAAATATTTGAACCGACAGTCGTCCGGCGAATGCGTTCCTCCTGTTTTCTTGTTTTATAGGTGAGATGTGAGACAAATCCCAGGTCTTTTGTCCGCCCTTTGGGCAAACTGATAGTCCTTATGAAACATTTTTCCGGTGAAACGGAATCGATTCGAAAGACGGTCATTTCTTTATCTTCGTCCGCAAGGGTCGTTTCGGCTACCGTCCAGCCGGAATATGCTTCTTCCAGTCGCATGTTGTGTGTGACCGCATAGTCCGGACCATAGGTGAGAATAAGGTCATTGTCCTTTACTCCAAGATTATACGCAGAGGAGTCTGTCACCTCAATCGACATATACTTGGGAAGTCGTTCTATTGTCGATGAATCTACCGGATTCTTATCTTCGTCAAGCCATATGGAAGAATTGTAAAGAGGAGAATTGTGAAACACATGGACTGCTGGAATGCCGTAGAAAACCATATAGTCATCTTCGCCAAACTCATCGATTCCGCGGATGTCATACATTTCTCCGGTGAGTGTTTGTTTGTACGTCATTCTCAGGGACGAAGTCTTGTCCGGGCTTTCTCTTCGGCAGGGCACCCCATAGCGATTGACGCTCTTGAGTTCTTCGACTGCTTTCCAATCCTTCGAAGCCTGTTCGATCCTTGACTCTTTAAGCATCCCGGTGGAGTCGAATGATTGAACAAGATTAGTGCATTTTGAAGAATCCACGGCGCTGAGTGCCTGTAAATTGCCTCTGGCATCAAATTCCCGAATGAAAGTGCATGTTGAAGAGCCATACGAATCAGGATAGCTGTAGCTCGAATATGCCGGAGTCTGGCTCTGATCGAGCACCCCAGTCTCGCTGATATACCGTGCAGAAACTGGACGCCTGAGGCTGTCGTAGCAAACAACATATCTCACACCATTATCAAAATATGTTACAATGCTGTCAGGAAGCACCTCCATCCTCCCGATAAGATGTTCTTTCCCATCATTGTCTGGACCATATTCGAGAGAAGCCAATAGTTCCGATTGATTATACGTACGGTAGAATGAACTTATGCCCTCGCCGTTAGCAATGGGCTCTCCTTTAGGTCCGGTGAGATGGTATTCGATCGCATTTCCACAACTGTCGTATTTGAATTCCTGAGAGGCCCAATTGGTGTCGTCAAATAAGGACGGCGCTCCACAGCGGTCAAAGGCTTGCAGAGAAACTGGGCGGCCGACCGAGTCATATTTTGTGATCAGGCGGTGAGTGCCGTTTCTGCCCTCCGCCGGTTCACCATTGAGGCGGAACCTTGACATGCTCTCCATCATTCCGAGTTTATTATATGAAACTATGGTTTTGTAAGTATTACCGTATTCCGGGTTCTCGCAATCTATCCTTGCCTCCAGTGGTTTTCCGTCCGTGTCGATGAAAATGGCGGAATCAAGCAATCCGTCTTTGCCGTAGTAGTCGATTTCTCCGGCAACACCGTTGGTCGCTATCATCGGATTCATATAATAATCCAGATATTGCATACAGCTGGATTTGTCGGCAGGGTTAAAAGTCTGCTTAATCATAAAGGCACCGTCAGGGTGAAAGACGGGCCATGGGCCTTGGTGAATGCGGGAAATATTAGTATTGCTGTCGGGATATACCACAATCCGTTGAATCTGTACGGTTGAATCCTGAGTTTTGATTAGAGGCATCCCCAGTCCTGATGCTTGGAAATATAGTTCATCAACTGTCAGAGGATTGTATTTTACCGTATGGCGTACAGTATACATCAGCAATTGGTTGTTGATATCGTAATACCTTTCTTCTAAAACCCTGTCACCTGACGAATTTGAGAGGAAATCCACTCGGCTTATCTCCATACTCGCGGCAGTCGGATGCTTCATGGAATCGGGATAGAATTCAAGTATTCCGGGGGTGTAAAAATCCCCTCTCGGCGAGAAGTCCAGACCTAAAAATTCGAGACGACAGAAGTGGCCGGCCTTGTTGCGGTTGGACAGACGGATTACGTTTCCCGCTTTCTTTGCCGCTTTGTTCTTTATAGTGTCGATAGGCATAGGCCAGCCCAAGCAGTCGCGGAAAGTCCTGCAATATATCGTGTCATCCTTTATTGTAACGACACGCTTCCTTGTCTTTACCTTTTCTTTGGGCTCCTGATGCGTCGGGGCCGACCTCAGGCTTTCTGAAATAGGCCTCGGACGGTTGGCCATGATTGTCCCTCCGAGAAGTATGAAAATAATGACGAAGGGCAGATATTTTAGTCTCATTTTTTTGCTATTGGCCATCCCTGACCGTCTATCGGGCTTATTGAACTGTACTCTCCGTTTTTGCCATAACTTACCATCAGATAGGTCGGAGGAATATAATAATACGGGCGGACAAGGTTCACAACCTGAACATATCCGCTGTCATCGGCATTTATCAGATAGGAAATTACGGCCTGAGTGTCAGAAATCTGTTCATGCTGCATTTGATGTACTGTGGTGCCGTCGTGCATATATGCCGTTTCACCGCAAATCCCGGACCCGTCGTTGCTGGGAAGAAAGTCAATGCGATGTATTTTGCTGTTCCTTTCCGTCCATCCCGCAAGTTCATCAGGATAATAGAGGTCATATTTTTCGGAAATCCCTGCGAAAAGGTTTTGCATCACGGGCGGCGTGGTGCCGAGGGTGTCGGTGAGTTCCACGCGCAGGTAGTGGCCGGTGCTATTTTTGCGGGTGAGCATAAAGTAGGTTTTGCCGAGACGTAGGCTTTGCTTGCTGAGTGGCTCGCTCTTGCCGACAATCCAGCTGGTGCGGCGCTCCACTTCTTCGAAATACACAGTATCGGCGGTCCATCGATCAGCGGTGTGTATATCCAGGTTCTCGACATAGGAACGCACCATTGGTTTGCCTTCGCTTCGGGACAGACCAACTTTATTGCCCTCTTTCCGGTCCATTCCTCGCAGGAGTCTGCTGATTGACGAACCGGAAGAGAAGGTTTGCCCGAAGGTGCAGAACGCGGAGAGTACAGCCGCAAGCGTTATTGTAATAATTCGCTGTTTCATTTCTTCAATGAGTCTTGCAGGTAATCCTCTTCTTCAACGGTGATTCGGAGGGGGTGGATGTGGAGACTTCGGAGGTCTGCGGGGGTGAGGGGAGCCTCAAGTTTGATGGTCCGTTTTGAGTATTTGCCGTTGCGGAAGGCTATAGTCTCGATGGTCTTGGCTCCGCGGAGCTCATTGGGCGACACAATGATATCGCCGTCGCGAAGGCCTGCGCGATAGAGCGGATTATCGCGGTCGAGGAGATGCGCGAAGCGTCGCTCACTGGCGAGGTTTTCGGCTTTCATAGCCGTAAACTGCGAATAAGGCTTCTGGATATATACTGCATAATTCAGCGGAGCTCCACTTTCCAAATTGAGTTCTACCTTGCATCCTTTTAAGTTTGGGTATCCTACAGTAAAATATTTGTTTTCAGTAGACCAGAATAGCGAGGACTGAACGTCGGCTTCGTTAACGGACCGCAACTGCGTATATTCTCCGCTGTTGTCGCGGTTGAAATACATCTTGTAATAACCGAAATTCTCGATTTCCCAATTGGGACAGCGGACGGGACCGCCGTCGATGCCCATGGCCGCGCGTCCGATGCACTGCCCGTTGCGGTAAAAGTACATCATCGAATACCGAACTTTGCCGTCAGGGTCAAAGCCTTGCTCGTAGAGAAGTGTGCCCTCCGCATCATGCTTCAGCCTTTCGTGGAAAGCATAGTCCTTGTGTTCAAACGGCCGGATTTCGCCATCCGAATAAACATAGCGCCATATTTCCTTGATGCCATCCGGAGAGTCCTGCGTGACAATACGATGGAGTTTCAGTCCGTCCTTAGACATCCTGTTGGCGGGACTGCCGTCTTTTTCATAGTAAGTCAACGAGTGCCGGCCGTTAGAAAGCGTCGAGTCTATCATAACGCTATCGTGTGTCTCCGTCATAACGATATTGTTTTGACGTATCTCCTTGAAGAAGTCCTCCAAAGTTCCGTTATGTTTTTTTTCAAAGAAAACAAGCCTGTCTTCTTCATCGTAGCGGTGCCTTACATCAATTGTATCACCCGTTGAGTTCAGATACTCATAATCGGTTTGTCGGCCTTTCGAATCATAGGTATAATATTCTGAGACATAAGGGGATTCCTTTCGGATAATGTTCCCCCGCGGGTCTGTCATCAGATTCCATTGTTCGACAAGTTCTCCGTCTGCCGAATATTTTTCTATTTTCTCCGGGCTTGTTATTGTTCGGTTACTTATTGTAATCTTTTTTCCGTCAGAGTCAGAGATATAAGAACGTACTTCTTCGGTCGTGCCATTGCCAAGGAAGGTCAGTTTGACACTGTTGATAGTTTTTTCCGTAAAAAGCAGACTGAATTCGTCAAGGGCCGTGATCTCTACGCTTCCGGCAACAGGGTCAACGGTCTTGTTATAGCCGTAGACTCCGTGTTTTCGGCGAACACCCTGGGCATCGTAGAAGGAGATAGAGGAGACTAAGCCGAGGCTGTCAAGCGACACTCGTACGCGGTCCGTCGAGTTCTCATCCATGGTCAATGGTTTACCGTCCGGGGTTGTGAAGGAGAAAGTCATTGTCCGATCGCCCAAATATCCCTTGGCGTTGAATACAGGCGCGCCCGAGGCATCCATGAAAGCCATATAGTCAATTTTTCCGTCGATATTGGGGATAAATTCAATGCTTCTCGATCGGATGAGCAGTTTGTTGAATTCGCAATCATCAGTTTTGAATTCATCGTTGCTGAGCTCGAAGGGCGTATGCATCGGACTCTCCGGCGGGATTTCATTCGAGCTTCCGACCCTCACGGTCGTGAAGTGGGGCGCGCTGTGGCCTTTCTTGCTGAGGATATAGTAGCGGGGCGTGTGGCTCATCTCTTCGGCGCTCATCCTTGGCCCGATGCCCACGGGCCAGCCGTCTTGCGTCTCATAGGCAGGGTAGGCCTCCTCGACCGTCCATACGTTCTGATACTGGTTCCAGAGATAGATGCCGATGGCTGTGGCAGCCACGCCGACGGCTATCGCCGAGACTATCAGAATGTTCTTTCGTGACTTCCGACGCTCGCGGGCAGCCGCCTCGGTGATTGCAGCGATGCGTTTCTCCTCGGCCCGGCCCGTGCGGCGCTTTACGATTACCGGGCAGAGTACATCGTGGATGAATTCTATGCGGAGTTCCTTGCCGTAGGAAAACTGCCTGAGCAACTTGACCTTGTCGGTCAGACGCTCGATTTCGGTTTCCGAGAGATGTCCCTCGCGCATCACGGTCTTTTTCGAGCGGTTGTCGCGGCGTCCGTCCTCGTTGATGAGCGTGTCTTCGAGATACTCCACGGTGCTCTCCGGCAGTCCCGAGATGGCCTCGGTGTAGAATTCCTCGATGATGTTGTCGCCGTAGGTTTCCACGAGTTTCCGGCTCACGCTGTGTTCGCCTTCCTCCACCATCTTGTTGTAGATGCAACTCAGGTAAAGCGAGAGGATTGCGGAGTCAACCTGAATTTCCGGGATGCCGTCGAGCTCGAAGTCGTTCTCGCCCGTCACTCGGCTGATGATGAGCCGTGCGACCTCCGTGCTTATCAGTCCCGGGCGCGGACGCATGATGATTTCAGCAGCCTGTTCCTCATTGATAGGCTGGAGGCTGTAGCGGTTGTTCCGCAACTCGGGGATGTCGGTGGTGTTGCGCTCGAGAGCACTCAGGAAGTCCTCGCGCAGCGTGAATACGAGATGAAATTCCGAGCCCTGAAGGTAGAGCGAGTCGGCGGTCGAAAGTGAGTCGAGTCCGAGGTCGAGACCTTCGCCTACTTCTTCATAATCGCCCTCGCTTGTCGGATTTTCACTTTTCAGGCTGTCCGAAAGTCCTTCGGGCATCACATTATTTATAAGATCGGCAAGCTGGCTGAAAAAACTGTCCCGGACGCGCCGGTCCGACTGGAGCGTGAAAATCTCCTCGAACTGGTCGAGGACCACAAGCGGGCGGACTATTCGGCCTTCAGCATCGCGGTGCTCCACGCGGTGAAAATATTCCCAGAGCGTCTCCTCCTCCGAGGCCGGGGCGAGCTCGGTTTCAGTGACCTTTCCTTCCTTTTCAAGGGGCTCGAAGGCTTTCTTGACCGCCGCTTTGATCTGTCTGATGTAGGAGGCCATATCGCCGGAATGGTCGAGGCGCACCGACACCGGCACGACGCCATGCCGGCGCACAACGGGGAAGACACCGGCGTTGAGGATTGACGACTTGCCTATGCCCGAGCGGCCGAAGACTACGGTCTGGGTGTTGCGGAGCACAAGCCCCGAAAGTATGCGGATTTCCTCCTACCGACCGTATAATATTTCTCCTTCCTTATAGGTCTGAAGTCCCAGCCAGGGATTTGTCTGCGGAGTGTCTTGTCTTTCCATATTTTTAAGGAGAAATCAGTTCTTGAAACGGTTCAGGGCGTCGATGGCCGTATACAGGCTTTCGAGCAACGGCGTGAAGTCCATGTCCGGACCATAGGTCACGGCGTTGTGGGCCTTGAGCTCGCGGTTGATGTCTATGGAATAGAAGTCGAGGCCTTCCTCTGCAAGTGGGAAGATGAAATTGCGGGCCTCGCCGACGCTTTTCTGAATATCGATGGCCTTCAGCCACTCCTTTCGGTAGACGTGGGCATCCATCGCCTCACGCGCGATATTCGAGGTGATTATGGGAACGAAGGTCTTCGCCGAGGCTATCGCGTCTTCGATTTCAGTCATGAACTTCGAGCCGCCGAGCAGGTTGTTGCGGTCATACCACACGCTCAGCCCCTTGTCCGTAAGGAACCTGTACAGCGTTTCTGCAACTTCCGAGTCTGACCGGGAATAGGACAGGAACACGTCGCAACCCTTTTTCGGCGGACGGCTGAACCGGTCATTGTCATGCTGCTCACGGTACTCGCCAACGCGACGCTCTATTTCCTCCACGATTTCCTCCGGGCTCTTGTTCGCAGGCAGGAAGGTGTCGATGCGCCTGAGATATTCGACGAGGCTTTCGTGGGTCTTGTCGTCCTTGGCCATCAGACCCTTGGTCTTTGTGTCCGGAGTCTTGTTCATGCAGTACCATATGAAGCGGAAGAGCCAGTCGCTGTAGCCGCAACCGAGCATCAGCAGGTATTTGTCGCGCAGTTGCTCACACAGGTTGTCCGGTCGGGTCTGGACGCTCATCCAGCTTTTGCAGAAGTCGAGCATATCATTGTCCGTCAATACATAACGGTGCGCCTGTCCCGGAGTGCGGCCGAACATATAATACACCGTAGGAACATCCATGTCCTCCTTAGAGAATATGTCGCCTGTCCCGGGCTTACGGTCCTTGGAAGGATCGTTGCTGAATGAAAGTACGCGCACCTCGCGTCCTTCCCACACTCGTTTCATCGCATCCTCGACCACGGGCGCGAAACTCGTGGTGATGACGAAAGGAAAGAGCCTCAGCGAGAGCAGACGCATCAGCAATCCCGAGGGACGGAAATTCTGTTCCACGTTCCGGCGGTTAGCGAAGATGTTGCTCACAAGCCCGTAGATGCTTTCCCGGGTGGCATTCGGCTGTCGGGTGGCTTCCGCGAGACGCGCCAGAAATTCGGGATCGTAGACGAGCTGAGAAAAGGTCCTGTGGCGGGTCGGAAGGCGTAGCTGGGTGTCGATTGTGGATATTATGAACTCATTGACGTTCATTCCGGGCGTCCGTAAATCGCACAGAACGTCCGGGCCTATGACGGGCACGACGTTTCCGCGCACCGCTGCTTCGACAAGAGCGTCCCATTTGTCTTTCTCGGGGTCCAGACCCTCGAATATGTCAAATCCTTCAAGATTATCCATGGCATTACTGATGTGATTGTTGGATGAACTGCCGATATGGCCTTATTCGCTCAAAGTTACGAAAATATACTTTTATCCGCAAATTTTTCTTCGAGGGCTGTCAGCGCGGCCTTGATGCGCGGACCCGCTGCAAAGCCGCCGAGAGAGCCGTCGGCGGGGCGCACGCGGTGGCAGGGGAAGAATACAAGGAGGGGATTGGCCCCCACGGCTCCGCCCGCGGCGCGGAAGCTGCCGGGGTGTCCGGCCTCGCGCGCAAGTTCGGCGTAGCAGCGGCTTTCACCGTAGGGTATCGCTCGCATTCCGGCGCGGACGGCCAGGGCGAAGTCGCTTCCGGTGTCAATGAAGGGCAGGCTGAAATGGCGGAGGCTTCCAGAGAAATAGAGCTCGAGCTGGCGGACGGCTTCGTCAAGGAGCGGGTTGGTTTGGTCCTCCGCCAGTTCCCCGTTTATGCGCAGGAGCAGTCTCCTCGTGTTCTTGCCGTAGTCTCCATCGGATGTAAAAAAGTCTGAAAGGCATAGTCTTCCTTCGTTTTCGCCGAGAATCATCTTTCCGAGAGGCGAATCGTATGTGCGGTAGCTGATTGTGAATTTTTCCCGTGTTTTCATAATTTGCAAAAATACGAAAAAATCCGCAACCGTGGTCGGCGGCTGCGGATTTCTGGGATTTTGAGCGCTGATTACTTCTCTTCTGAGGCGGAAGTTGCTTCGGACGCGGGCTTGAGCCATTTGTCGAACCAGCGGAAGAAGAGTCTCTGCCACATCACGGCGTTCTGGGGCTTGAGAATCCAGTGGTTTTCGTCGGGATAGATTACCATCTCGGCGGGGATGCCGCGAAGCTTGGCGGCATTGAAGGCGGCCATACCCTGCGAGGCGAGGATGCGGTAGTCGTATTCGCCGTGGGAAATCATGATGGGCGTGTCCCATTTGTCGACGAGACGGTGAGGCGAGTTGGCGAAGGTGCGCTGAGCTGCGGCGTTGTCCTTCTCCCAGTATGCGCCGCCCATGTCCCAGTTGGCGAACCACATCTCCTCGGTCTCGAGGTACTGTGCTTCCATGTTGAAGATGCCGGCGTGGGCGAGTAGGGCGGCGAAGCGGCCCTCGTGGATGCCGGCGAGGTAGTAGACGCTGAAGCCGCCGTAGCTTGCGCCTGTGGCACCGATGTGCTCGGCGTCGATGTACGGTTCCTTCTTCATGTCGTCGACGGCGGCGAGGTAGTCGCGCATGTTCTGGCCGGGATAGTCCTTGGAAATCTGCTCCTCCCATTCCGTGCCGAAGCCCGGGAGGCCGCGGCGGTTCGGGGCTATCATCACGTAGCCGTTAGAGGCCATGAGCGCGAGGTTCCAGCGGTAGCTCCAGAACTGGCTGACAGCCTGCTGAGGACCGCCCTGACAGTAAAGGATGGCGGGATACTTCTTCGATGCGTCGAAGCGGGGAGGATAGACAATCCATGTGAGCATCTCCTTGCCGTCGGACGTGGGCACCATGCGGGCCTCGACCTTAGGCATCACGAGCTTCTCGAAGACGGGGCCGTTGACGTCCGTGAGGGCCTTGGCCTCAGCCTTGTCGCCATTGATGGTCACGCAGAAAATCTCGTCGGGACGGAGCATCGAGTGGCGCTTGGTGAGAAGCCGGTCGTTGCCAACGGGAGCGAGAGAATTGTAGTCGGCCTGTTCCTGAACGAGAGTGGTCACAGCTCCGGAAGCGGCGTCGATGGAGAATACGGGGGTCACGCCGTCCTTGGCGGCGATGAAATACAGGCTCTTCCCGTCGGGGCGCCAGGCGAATTCGTCGATGGTGTAGTCCCAGTCGGCAGTGAGGTCGCGTTTCTCGGCGGTCTGGCAGTCCATGACGAAGAGGCGGTTCTTGTCGGCCTCGTAGCCGTCGCGCTCCATGCTCAGCCAGGCGAGTTTCGAGCCGTCGGGCGAGAAGGCGGGCATCGTGTCGTAGCCCATCATGCCTTCTGTAAGGTTGTGTGTCTCGCCGCTTTCGACATTATAGGCGAAGAGGTCGGAGTTTGTGGAGATGGCGTACTCGAGACCGGTTTTCTTGCGGGAGACGTAGACGAGAATTTTGCTGTCGGGACTCCAGGCGAAGGACTCCACGCCGCCGAAGGGCTTCATGGGCGATTCATAGGGCTCGTCGGCCATGATGTCCTTGGTTTCGGAAACCTTCCTGCCGTCGAATTTGCCGATGAAGGGGTGGGGGATTTCTGTTACCCATTCGTCCCAGTGCTTGTACATTAGGTCATCGATTACCCGTCCTGTGGCCTTGGGAAGGTCGGGGTATATGTCGGCTGCCGTGCGGGCATATTTGACGTTGCCGATAAGCACGATTTTCGACTCGTCGGGCGAGAAGAGGAAGCCGGAGATGCCGCCTTCGTGCTCCGTGGCCTGCGTGCGGCCCGTGCCGTCGGAATTCATAGTCCACAGCTGCATCTTGTCGTCCTTGTCGGGATACATGAATGCGATGGTCTTGCCGTCGGCCATCCAGACCGCTCCGGCCTCATTCTTGTCGGAGTCGGTGAGACGGCGGGGAGAGGCATTCTCGGCCTCGAGGTCGAGTGTGTAGAGGTCAGTGTGTGAGGTGTTGCCTTCGAGGTCCTCGAAAGTCACTGCGAAAAGCGCGGTCTTTCCGTCCGGCGAAACCGAAGGAGCGCCGACACGCCCGAGCGCCTCGAGGGCGTCGATATTGAACACGCTGTCCGCGGGAGCCGTGAAGGCTGGCCGCGGCATTGACGAGGCATCGTCTTTGGCGCCGTCGCTCTGCACGCAGGAGGCGGCGCTGAGCAGAAGCATGGAGGCTGCGCCCATTGCGATAGTGTTGGTGAGTCTGTTCATATTATAATGTTAATGGTTCAGTCCTTGGAGTGGTATCTGATGAGTCCCGGCATCGAGGAGGGGATTGTCTTCGCGATTTTCAGTCCGAAAACCTCCGCCGCGGCCTCGAGAATGGGCCTGTAGGCCATGCAGGTCGAGCCCACGAAGCTGACGGGAGTGCTCTTGTAGTCATAGAATGCGATATTCCGGCGGAAAAATGCCATAAAACTGTCGTAGACGAGTTTTATGCAATATTCGTGGTCGGAGTGCGAGGCGAGGAAGGCCGAGTATCTGGCAAGTGACCTCGCCGGAAGCGGCGTCGAGTAGACATCGTCCATGAGCTTGTTAGGGGTCACGGAAAATTCATCAAGGAATGCCTCGCACAGCTCCTTCGGGGCGATACCTCTGAGAACGTCAGCTATCAGCTGCTTGCCGAGGTACGAGCCCGAGCCTTCGTCGCCGAGGATGAAGCCCAGAGGCGAAACGCTCTTGACAATCTCCGTCCCGTCGTAAAGGCAGGAATTGGAACCCGTGCCGAGTATGCAGGCAAGCCCCGGCTCGTGGACGAGAAGTCCTCGAGCCGCGCCGAGGAGGTCAGAGTTGATGGTGACGGGAGTCTTGAACTGCGCGACGAGCGACATTTCCATGGTCTTTACCTTGTCTTTCGCGCTGCATCCCGCGCCGTAGAACCAGACATGGTCCCAGCGGCGCTTGAAAAAGCTGTCGGGGAGTTCGAGACGTATGGAATGGGAGATTTCCCTCCGCGACATGAAGAAGGGATTGAGGCTCGTGGTGAAAGCCCTCTCCTCAACCTGCTCGCCGTCGACGAGTACCCATTCGGTACGGGTGTTGCTGCTGTCTGCGATTATGTGCATAATGGATTGGCTCTTATTCGATGTTCAACATTCTGAGGAATTCGTCTTCGTCAATCAGGGGCACGCCGAGCGAGCGGGCTTTCTCGAGTTTTGCAGGGCCCATGTTGTCGCCCGCGAGGATAAAGTCGGTCTTTTTCGACACAGATCCCGCGTTCTTGCCGCCGTGCCTTTCAATTAGATTCTTGTATTCGTCGCGTGAGTGGCGGGTGAATACGCCGCTGATCACGAATGTTTTCCCGGCAAGAGTGTCACCGGTCGGTCCGGAATTTTCGTCCTTGTCCATGGCCATCTTCACGCCTGCCGCGCGAAGGGCCTCGACGGCCTCGCGGTTGACGGGCGTGGCAAAATAGTCGAGTATGCTCTCGGCGATGCGAGGCCCTACATCCTCTATGCTCTCGAGCTCGGCCCGGGTCATGGTCATGAGCCTGTCGATGTCGCCGACGGTACGGGCGATTTTCTTGGCCGTCGTCTCTCCGACAAATGGAATGGAAAGGGCGTAGACAACTCTGTCGAAGGGCACCTCGCAACTCCGGCGGATTCCCTCTATGACGCGCTCGGCGCTCTTTTGTGCGAAGCCCTCGATCTGCATGAGCTGTTCTGGCGTGAGTCTGTACAGGTCGGAGAAATTGCGCACGAAGCCCGCATTGTACAGGTCCCAGGCCGTCTCCTCGCCTATGCCGTCTATATCCATCATCCTGCGTCCCACAAAATGCTCGATGCGGCCGACAATCTGCGGCGGACAGCCCCATTTGTTCGGACATACCCAGGCGGCCTCGCCCTCCACCCGGACGAGCTGTGTTCCGCATGCGGGGCAGTGGCTGACGAAACGCACCTTCCCGGCACCGGGGCGCCGGGCGCTTTCGTCCACTCCTGTTATTTTGGGAATAATCTCACCGCCTTTCTCGACATAGAGATGGTCACCTTCGTGGATGTCGAGTGCGTTCATGATGTCCTCGTTGTGGAGCGAGGCGCGCTTGACTATCGTGCCGCTGATAAGTACCGGCTCGAGGTTGGCGACGGGAGTGATGATTCCCATGCGCCCGACGTCAAAGCTTACGAAACGAAGAGGCGTGAGCGCCCGCTCAGCCGCGAACTTATATGCCACGGCCCAGCGCGGCGATTTCGCGCGAAGCCCCAGTTCCTGCTGGAGGGCAAGGTCGTTGACCTTGAATACAAGCCCGTCGGTGGCAACGGGGAGCGCATGGCGTTCCTCGTCCCATTTCCGGATGAAAGCGTCGACTTCGTCGATGCTCGTGAGGAGAGTCATCGCGTCGCTGACCTTGAAGCCCCAGGAACGAACGGCCTGCATGGCATCGTAGTGGGTGGCATAGGGAATGTCCTCCCCGAGGAGATAGTACACGTAGGCATCAAGCCCGCGGCGCGCCACTTCCGCGGAGTTCTGCATCTTCAGCGTGCCGGCGGCGGCGTTGCGCGGATTGGCGAAAAGGCTCTCTCCGGCTTCCTCCCGCTGTGCGTTGAGCCTGTTGAAGGCCTTCCACGGAAGGACTATCTCGCCCCTGAGCTCGAAGAAATCGGGATAGCCTTCGCCCTGAAGCACGAGCGGGATGGTACGGATTGTGCGGACGTTGTCGGTCACATCGTCGCCCTTTTCGCCGTCGCCTCTCGTCACTGCGCGCACGAGGCGCCCGTGCTCATAGATGAGGGAAATTCCCGTGCCGTCGAACTTGAGCTCTCCGCAAAGGGCCGTGCGGTCCGAACCTGTCAGACGTTCGACGCCCCGCACCCAGCTGTCTACTTCCTCAACGGAATAAGTGTTGGCAAGCGAAAGCATGGGATAGACGTGGGGAACCTGCACGAAGCCCTTGGCTATGTCCGAACCCGGTCGCTGTGTCGGGGAATTGGGGTCGAATGCCTCTGGATGCCTCGCCTCAAGCTCCTCGAGACGGTGCATCAGGATGTCGAACTCGCGGTCGCTGATTACCGGCGCGTTCTCGATATAGTAGTGGTGGTTGTGGAGATGGAGCTCGCCGCGCAGGCGCTCCAGTTCTTTCAGTTCGTCGTCCATGTCAGATGTTTCCGAGCACTTTACCCGGGTTCTTAGCTATGTAGTCTTTCCATGATTTGGGACCCCTTGCGGCCGCCGGTTTGCCTGACTCGTAGAAGTGGCAGAGAGCGGCGGCAAGGGCGTCGGTGGCGTCGAGCTTCGTCCTCAGGTCCTCCACGGGAATGTCGAGGATGCGCCTGAGCATCTCGCAGACCTGTTCTTTCGAGGCGGCGCCGTTGCCCGTTATGGCCATCTTTATCTTACGGGGCTCGTATTCGGTAATCGGAACCTCCCGGGCTATCGCCGCGGCGATGGCCACACCCTGGGCGCGCCCGAGCTTGAGCATGCTCTGCACGTTTTTTCCGAAGAAGGGCGCCTCGATGGCCATCTCGTCAGGCAGATAGCGCTCGACGATTTCTGTCACGCGCTCGTGAATCCGGCTCAGGCGCATATAGTGGTCTCCGGCCTTAGTGAGTTCGATTACGCCGAGAGCTATCATCCTCGGAGTCTTTCCGAAGACACCGAGGATTCCGTAGCCTGTGACATTCGAGCCCGGGTCTATGCCCAGAATCACGCGGTCTGCTTTTTCAATCAGTCCCTCGTTCATTTTATGATTTCGAGAACGGAAGTGAAGAACATGACCCTGCTCCCGAAACGGCTGAAGAGGCGTTTCAGAAGCGCGTTGAGCTCGAAGCGCTGGAAGTGGTCGAGAACAGCCCGGGAGCTGACGCGGAACTGCAGGGCGTAGGTCTCCGTGTCGATTGTCTCGTCAGACAGGTGTGTGCTGAGGCGGCTGAGTATCGGCGAATGAAGGTCGCCCCGCTTTGAATTGTCCGAGATGAAATAATCCAGAACATCAAGGAATTCGTCAGCAATCGGCAGTTCGACCTGGAAGGTGGTGTTTATGAGATACATTTTTCAGTTCCTTTCTTTGCCTTTGGGAGTGCGTGCGAGTCTGTAGGCGAAGCCGGCGTGGCGCGCGAGGGTGGGGAGGAAGCCGTAGTAATGCGACATGATTTTGAATCGCTCGACAAGCGACGCGCGCCGGTGGCTTGTGGTGAGGCCTTCGCTGAGATAGTCGATCAGAGGCTTTTCGCCGAGATAGACATTTCTCCGTGAGTGCTGTAGGCAGCGTATGCACCAGTCGAAGTCGGCGGAGTACCGGTAGGAAGTGTCGAAGGGGCCGGCTATGCGGTGAAGTGCCACAAAAGCCTGATGGCAGACAACCATTCCCTCCTTGAACGAGTCGAGCGTAAGTTTTTCCGGTGCACGAAGGTGCCTCGGGCCGATTTGCCGCCCCGCCGAATCTACGAGTACGGTCTGCCCGTAGATTACTCCCGGAAGCTCCATTCCATCGACGGCGTCCATTATCCTTTCGAGGGCGTCGGTTCCGTGGAAGCGGTCGCCGGCGTTCAGGAAGAGAACGTATTCCCCCCGGGCGAGCGCGAGGCCCTTGTTCATGGCGTGGTAGAGCCCTCTGTCAGGCTCGCTGACAGTCCGGCGGTATTCCCGGGCGTGGCCGGCGAGGGTTTCGAGGGTGCCGTCGGTTGAAGCTCCGTCGATTATGAGATGCTCGAATGCCCCCTCCCTGAACCGGTCGAGCGTCTGGCTGTCGACGGATTCGAGAGTGGGTACGATGGTCTGCCCGGGATTGTAGCAGACTGTGATTATGCTTATCAGCGGATTGTGGCTTGACATTGTCTGATAATCAGTTATAAGGCGCCTCCGAGCTTGGAGGCGAAGGTTGTCATGGCCGTGCGGGCCTCCGGCCTGTCGATGTTGACGCGCATTGTATAGCCGAAGTTGCGCGAAAGTTTCCCGGGAAGGCAGTCCGAGAGAAGGGAAGAGCTCTTTGACGGCGCCACTTCCCAGCCGAGAACACGCTCGGGGGATATCGCGGCAAAGGGGCGGGTGTCGCCTCCGAGACGAGAGGTCTCCAGACCGTCCATGGGCACAGCCCTGCGCATGAGTGTGCCGCTTCTGTCGCTGCCGAAGCAGACGGCGAAACCGTCGGCGCCGACCGTCGCCGCGAATACGGGCCTTGCGTCGTCGCGCGTCAGAATCTGGCCGCGCTGGATACTGCGGTCCTCCATGATTTCGCTTAGCCGCAGTTTCATTGTCCGGCCGTTGTCGAAGCCCACGAAGAGCCATCCGCTGCCGATTTCCTCCTCAAGGACGGCGAGGGCGAGAAGACAGCCCGGCTGCTGGTCGCGCCAGGTGTCCCTGGTACTCGATTCGAGCCTGCCTTCCTTTGTGAAATACAGGTAAAGGGACGGCTGGACAAAGGAATCGTCCCCGTCGTGGAGCTCATTGCGCTTCCATACGGATGTCTCGATTCTCTCTTCGGCAGACTCTTCTCGAGCGGAATTGTCGGCTATCGCCGGGCTTGCGGCTGCCTGTGCGGCTTTGCCGCCCGCGGATTCCGCGGATTTCCGTGCCTCTTCGGCCATTCGGTCCTTCGCCGCCTTGAGCTCCGCCTCTTCCTGTTCCTTGTTGACTGCATGTTCGTGCTCCTTTTTCTGGATTTCGCGCTCGCGCATGAATTTTCCAATCTCCGCTTCGTCGCGGAGCTCGCGGGTAGAGGTCGACGTGCGGACGAAGAGTTTTTCATCGAGGTAGACGGGCTCGTAGGATGGAGAGACCTCAATTCGTATCACGTCCTTATTGAGCGTCTTGGCCTCGTCGTCCACGAACACGCTCACTTTTCGGCTCAGGGCGTCGCCATATTTTTTCCGGACGAGGTTCTCGAGCATCAGTGCCAGCGACGCGACATCGGTGATTGTGTACCAGTCGCCCTCCACTTTCTGGCGCCCGCGGCGGTAGAGTTCCATGTCCTCGAACAGGCCGCTGGCATATCCGCGGTCGTTCACACCGATATAGAGCGTGCCTCCGGCGGCGTTGAGGAAGCCCGCGATGATATGCAGGAGCTCGAAGCGCTGCTCCTCGGCCGCGGGGAGGCTCTTCTGGCCCTGCTTGACGGCCTTGTACACCGTGGAGCTCTTGAATTCCACAAACTGGCTCTCCGAACCGTAGTATTTGCTTTTGGGAACCTCGTAGTTCACGTTCAGCAGACTCTTGATGCGGGTGCGGATGCCGTCGGCTATTTTCTTGTCGTCGTTGTCGCCGCAGGCAAGGCTCACCAGCGTGTAGGACAGCGCCAGCCGGGCCAGGTTGCTCTCCAGCTCGTTGTGGGGGGAGGCGATGATATCCTCAAGGGCCTTGACGGCCTCGATGTTCCCGAGCTTGCCGATTATGTCGAGTCGGCGGTAGAGATTCTCGAGCAGGGGACGGCCTTCGACGCGTGAGCGCATCTTGCGGAGAACTTCGGTGTCGAGTCGGTCATTCGTGGCGAAGAACTGTATCATCGTCAGAAGGGAGGCGTGCGTCGCCAGGTCTGCGGCCATGGCCTCGTCATCGGCGAGGCGTGCCAGGAGCCGGGCGTAATGTATATAGTCGAATGCCTGCTCGAGTTTCTCTGCCGAAATGGCCTTGAAACGCATCAGCTGCACAAGCTCGAGCACATCCTCCCGTGAGAGTATCTCGTCGGTGTCGCGGATCATCCCGATTTCCTCCATTTCCTCGGCTTCTTCCTCCGGCTCGTCTTCCGTATAGGAGTAGTAGTCCTCGATGGCCTTCAGAAGAGTGGTCAGGCTCTTGGCGTTCTCGAAGTGATCTTCATTGCTGAGATGCAGAATCTCGCCCTCATATAGCCCGGAAGCTGTAATGCCTTTGTATCTGAATGCTACGGTCGAACCGACTTTCGGGTTGATGTGGTCGGGGTCGTAAAGGAAGAGCCCGAAGCCCTCGGAGCAGACGGCGCTGAAGCGTCCGCCGAGATTTTTCGTCACTCCCGCGTAATAAATGTCGCCATAGTTCAGGCGGTCGCGGAAGTAGTCTTCGATGATGCCCGTGAGTGAGAACCGGTAAGTGCCGTCGGGATTCAGGGCTTTGACCGTGGCGCGGAGGATGCGGCCGCGACCGTTCTCGCTCCACACGCGGTCGTCGACGAAGCGCATGGAATAGCCCACGATGTCCGTGCTCTCGATAGTGCCTTTCACGGGTTCGTAGCCGTCGTCAATCACCCGGCAGGTGAATATCAGTCGGTCGGCGGTGGGCGTGCGCAGGCCCGTAAGCTGGACAAAGACATCGTCGCCCACAACGGGTGTCGTCACCATGCGTTCCCGGATTGCCGCCGACGAGGGGTCGGAACCGCCTTTTTCGAAGAGCGCGCGCTCGGTCTCAGCCCACCATTTCGCCCGCTCGTTGATGTTCTTCGTGGCCGAGCGGGTCGGAGCCTCGACGCCCGCGAGTGAAATCTGAGGGCAGAGCCATGGCATCCAGCCGGCGGGAACAGCGGCATGTTCCTCATTGCGCACCCCGCTGCGGCACAGGCGGAGCCCCTGGGAGTCCACGACTAATTCCACATATCCGTTGCTGAAGGTGTGGGTCGACTCCAAGGCGCATAGAGGGTCGGGGGCGTCGAGCTTAAGGGCCGCGCGGGCCAGCATTACCTTCTGCTGCTTCAGGTTCTCATAGGTGTAAGCCGGGGCGAAGGTGTCGCTGTCCATCAGCGCGAGGAAGCTCTTCGCAAGCAGCGTTTCCGAGGCTTCCGCGTTGACGAGCGACGCGTACCGGTAGAAGAGCGACCGCAGACGCGAGGCATGGTCCTCGGGCATTCCGTCCTTGCCGGCGATGAGGAGCTCAAGGGCTATGGCGGTAAGAAGGTTGCCGAGCCGCGCGCGTTCCTCGGTGCTTTCCACCTGAGGCAGCGCGTCTATGTCGGCGCGCGTCATCTTCACGTAGATGTCGAACTGCTCGATGAAGGCCTGACGGAATGGCTCAAGTTGCCAGTTGGAGAGCTTGCGCTCGAAAATCACCGCGAAAATGCGGTCGAGGTTGGTCTGAACCTCCTGCGGAAAGAGGCGGAATATCAGCATCAGCACCGCGAACTGCCGCGAGGGATGGTAGATGAACCCGGATTTCTGAAGCCGGTCGAGCAGGGTGGTGATGAACTGCTGGTGCGTCCCCTTCTTCACCTTCTCGAGAGTCATCTTGTAGGGCTTGACACCCTCCACGAGCGTCGTCACCTCCTGTTGTCGCGCCATGCGCTCCTCGTCGGGCAGGAAGTTGAGGAACGCCGAGCCTTCCAGCAGGAAAAGTCCTAAGGCGCGCATGTATTCGATGGTGCGGTCCAGTATTTTCTTTCCTCGCTTCGTGCGGGCCTGCATGAACCACCGGGGCATCTGCTCGTTCATCACGAGCAGCGCCGTCAGCGGCCACGACGAGCGTTCATCCTCGATTTCCCGTTTGACCGTGGCGAGCTCAGGGAGTATGCCGATGAGGCGCCGGATGAATTTGCTGTCCGTTTCGCTCATACCTATGGCCCCGCAGACTTCCTCATATGTGTACAGCGGGAAATCCGCTGCCTCCCGCACAAGCGCAAGGTTCAGATAGCCGTTTTTTGCCTGATAGAAACGCCCCTTGACCCTCTGGCCCTTTCGCACCGGGGTCTCCGGCCGCTTGAGCCTGTACATTATACCGTAGTCGTCCATTACCGACATGTACTCGTCGCCTTCCTGCGTGGGGACCACAATGTAAAAATCGAAAATTTCTCCGAGCTGGCCCGGACGTCCGTAAAAATCCTTGACGTACTGAACTATATCGTGCGTAAGCGCCGGAACGCCATCGGCCGAGACGCCCTTAATCCTGCAATTCAGAACCGGTGGCACCTGATATCCCTCGGATCGCTGGAATTTAAGCTTTGGCAATCTTACCCTCACCGGATTGTCCGAACTGTCACGCGCTTCCAGATAAAAATAATTCTCATTTTCGTCCTCCGGGGTCAGCACCGGAAAGGAATAGACTTGGCCGTAATTGTACTCCATGATGAAATATATGTGCCTCGCACGGCGATTTAATGCGTTTGAATATCCACAAAGGTACGAAAAATATCGCGTTCCACATTGACAAATCACATTTTTTTCGTAATTTCGCGAAACTAAACGACAAGCAAGATATGATAATCATCGGAATAGCCGGAGGCACCGGCTCGGGCAAGACGACTGTCGTCAACAAGATAATAAACTCCTTTCCCGCAGGAGAGGTGGCCGTGATTCCTCAGGACTCATATTACAAGGATTCAGGTCACATTCCCCCCGAGGAGCGCTCCAAGATTAATTTCGACGAACCCGCCGCTATAGAATGGCCCCTGCTTGTCAGGCATCTGAAGGAACTGAGGGACAACCGCACAATCCAGATGCCAACATACTCCTACCTCACATGCACCCGTCAGGAAGAGACCGTCGAGGTGCGCCCCGCCGACGTCGTTATTGTCGAGGGAATACTCGTGCTCTGCGACCCCGTCCTCCGCGAGATGATGGACATAAAGGTCTTTGTCGACGCTGACGCCGACGACCGCCTCATCCGCGTCATCGCACGCGACTGCATCGAGCGCGGACGCACTCCCCAGATGGTCATCGACCGTTATCAGGATGTGCTCAAGCCAATGCACTGCCAGTATATCGAGCCCTCCAAGCGTTTCGCTGACCTCATTATCCCTCAGGGCGGCAGCAACACCGTGGCTATCAACCTTCTCACCGACTACATCGAATCCCGCCTCAAGCGCAAGTAATGGACATAATCACCAACTCCGACCCCTCTCAGGAGGCTCAGGACAAACACGCCGCCGAGCTTCCCTCGCCCTTCACACTCCAGAGCGCAATCCTCGGCGACGACCGTCCACTCGTCCCCGAGCCTGAGCCTTCAGGCGTCCTGCGCACCGACAATCTCGTGAAGAAATACGGCAAGCGGACGGTGGTGAATCATGTAAGCATCAATGTCTCCCAGGGCGAGATTGTCGGCCTGCTCGGACCGAACGGCGCAGGAAAGACTACTACCTTCTATATGACCGTAGGCCTTATCCGGCCGAATGAAGGACGCATCTTCCTCGATGATCTCAACATCACGGACATGCCGATGTACAAGCGGGCGCAGAACGGTATCGGCTATCTGCCTCAGGAGGCATCGGTCTTTCGCAAGCTCTCCGTCGAGGACAATATCAAGGCTGTCCTCCAGATGACGGGCAAGCCCCTCGACTACCAGCGCGAAAAACTCGAGAGTCTCATCGCCGAATTCCGTCTTGAGAAGGTGCGCCGAAACCTCGGCGACCGTCTTTCCGGCGGCGAGCGCCGACGCACGGAAATCGCCCGCTGTCTGGCCATCGACCCCAAGTTCATCATGCTCGACGAACCTTTCGCCGGAGTCGACCCAATTGCCGTGGAGGATATCCAGGAGATTGTCTATAAGCTTAAAACCAAGAATATAGGCATCCTCATAACCGACCATAACGCGCAGGAGACCCTGCACATCACCGACCGCGCGTACCTCCTCTTCGACGGCCGCATTCTCTTTCAGGGCACCTCCGAAGAGCTCGCTGACAATCCCATTGTCCGCGAGAAATACCTCGGCCGAAACTTCGTCTTCTACCGCAAGCAGTTCAATTCCTGATCAGGAATTGCAGGCATCCATGCTCTCCCCGTCCCTCCGTTATCCGGATGGAGGTTCTGTGTCGCGTAAGTTATCAGGGTGGAGCCCCTGTGTCGCGTCAGTTTGCCGTAGGTCAGTTCTGTGGAGTCCCCTCTAAAAAATCCAGTTCGTCAATAATCCGGCTCTTCAGGCGTTGTATTGCCGGTGTGCGCCCGTCGGCGGAATTTACCGCCGCGCGGCATTTCTCCGCAGAAATACTCTGCAGGAGGTTCATAATCAGGCGGAGCGCCCCGTAGACCTCCATATCCGTCGCATCCTTCTTTTCGAGCATCCCGAAAGCTACTTCCGGGGCGAAGGAGCAGTGACGCAGAAGCCCGTGGCACAGCATGTCGCTGACCTCCTCCGTGGGGCAGTCCGCCAGCCACCGCCGGGCCTCCTCCTCCGTCAGTTCATTCGCGGGGTAAATCAGTGGCGCCAGCAGAAGGCTCTCGCGTGTAGTGTCGTTGGCCCGCAAAGCCTCCGCGAGTTCACGGTCCTTCCCCGTGAAGTCTGCGATTTCCTTGAGTTGCGGGAGATTCAGGCCAAAAATCACCTTAAATGGCGAGCCTGCGCGACGGAGTGTGTCGCTTATGATTCCGTTGCGGAGGGCGAAGAAACGTCGCTTCACCTCCTGCATTTTTGAAAATCCTTCCTCGTGTGCCGAGATGTCCATGGTTCTTATTTTCGTTTTGGTAGAATGATGCGGTCGCCTATGGATTTCGAAAGTTCTGCCTGACGCCGCTGCACGTCTACTATTTTTTTCAGTATTTCCGGCAGTTCCGCCGAGGGCGCGGCGGAAAGTGCCTTGAGTCTGTTGTTGAGAACAGCCAGCCGGTTGCCGAGTATCGCCGCGCGGTATTCAACCATGGCACGCGGCACGAGCGAGCCGAGCTGTTCCTGTTCGCTCGTCAGTTGGATTCCACCTTTTGAATGAATCTTGCTCAGCACGTATTTTTCATATGCCATGTCCGTGGCGAGGCGCCGGATGTCGTCGTCAGGCGACGAGCACAGCAGCCGCTGGAGATATTCGTTGTCGTGGCTGTCGAGCTTCGCCCAGAGGTCCGCGTCGCATTTGGCGATGAGGGCGCTGTCGGCCTTCTGCATGTCCTGGACCGAGCTGCCCGAAAGCCGGATGTGCTCGCGTCCGCGGACAACCTCCTCAGTGCGCTCGTCGTTGAAGCGACGGTAGGCGTTCTCATGCTCTGTGGCGAAAGCCTCGCTCCCGATTATCTCCAGTATCCGCGAGAATGTGCGGGCAACTCCGGAGTCGGTGAACTCCAGGGAATATGCCGCCATCTCGCGCCGGATGTACTCGGCCACGTTGAGCGCTGTCATCGAGCCGTCCTCGGCTGGCGTGTCGCACAGGTACAGTGAGCCGTAGCGCACTGCGTATTTGAGCAGCACAAGCTCGTAAGGCAGAAGTTTCGACCGGTCAAGGCCCGCGAGGGCCGAGACGTCGGCATCAGTCTGCGTGAGGGCCGGGGATATTTCGTCTCCGGCAGGGACGCCGGCGGTTTCGGTCCCAGACGGGTTTCCCGGCTGTTTTTTATTTTCGTCAAGGTCGCGGATGCTTTCCTGCGCCCGTGCCCGCTGGGCCTCGCGCTCGATGGTTTCCTCCCGGAGGGCGACGAACCGCTTGAGCTGAAGGGCTATGACATCCTCGCTCATGCCGAATGTCCTGGCGCACTGGGCCACATAGCTCATGCGGGTGATGTTGTCCTCGACCATTGCCACGGTCTGAAGGATGGTGTTGATTACCTTCGCGCGCGCTATGGGGTCGTTGGGCGCCACGTCCTTCATCAGGATGTCCGTCATGAAGGCGATGATGTCCTGCTCGTGTTCCTTGAGGTATTCCTCGACCTCTGTGGAGCTGTGGCTTTGAGCGAAACTGTCCGGATCGTCGCCTTCGGGAAGAAGCAGGGCGCGGACATTGAGCCCCTCCGCAAGAATCAGGTTGATTCCTCGCAGCGAGGCCTTGATGCCGGCCGCATCTGCGTCGTAGATTACCGTGATGTTGCGAGTGAAGCGCATCAGCGCGCGGATCTGTTCCTGCGTCAGCGAGGTGCCCGAGGAGGCCACGACGTTCTCAACCCCTGACTGGTGCATCGAGATGACGTCCATGTAACCCTCGACCATGATGGCCTTGTCTTTCTTCGCTATGGCGCTCTTGGCCTGATAAAGCCCGTAAATCTCTTTTTTCTTGGAATAGATGATGGATTCGGGCGAGTTGACGTACTTTGCGCCCTGTTTGTCGGAACGCATGGTGCGTCCGCCGAAACCCACGACGCGGCCCGAGACGGTGTGTATCGGGAAAATAACGCGCGTGCGGAAACGGTCATAGCAGTCCCCGCGGTCGGAGCGGATGCAGAGTCCGGAATCCACGAGTACCTGTTCGCTGAATCCCTTGGAGACGGCCGTGGTATAGAAGGTATTGGACTTCTCGAGGGAGTAGCCGAGATGGAAGCGCTTCACCATCGCGTCGTTGATGCCGCGGCGGCGGAAGTAGGCGAGGGCGATGTTGCGGCCTTCGTCAGTGTCCGTGAGGTTGCTCTCGAAATGCTTGAGGGCGAATTCATTGGCCGCAAACATGGCCTCGCGCGCAGAGGCTGCCTCGCGCTCGGCGTCCGAGACTTCGCGCTCGACTATTTCTATGTTGTATTTCCTTGCGAGCCACCGCAGGGCCTCCACATAGGTCATCTGCTCGTGCTCCATGATGAAGCCGACGGGCGAGCCGCCCTTACCGCAGCTGAAGCATTTGCATATGTTGCGGGCCTTATTGACGGAGAAGGACGGTGTGCGCTCGTTGTGGAAGGGGCAGAGTCCCTTATAGTTCGCGCCCGAGCGACGCAGCTTCACGAAGTCGCTTACCACCTCCACTATATCGGCGGTATCAAGTATCTTGCTTACGGTTTCGTCGTCAATCCGGCCCATTAATCATCTATATAATAAAAAATATCATAAAACATTCAGTGGCCTTGGTGTAGGGACGCGCCATGGCGCGTCCGCCCCGAACGGGCGAATTTGAATTCTAACACGCGTCCGCCCCGAACTTTCCCAACAGCCGCGATGAATGCATCGATGGCATTTCCCGAAAGAAAGAGGCCGGCCAAGAGCTTCGGTGCTCCCCCGGGCCGGCCTCTGCAAGCTGTGATTCGGGCATGAGGAGGCGCTGGGCCCCTCGTGTTTATTTATCCATGTGCTCGTACTTGAGCGTCATCGAAGGCTGGTCGCATACCTCGGCCGGGCCGAAATACTGGACGGGACCCGGGTACATGTAGCAGGTGTTCTGAGCCCAGTCCTCGCGCTGTGCGGCGAACTTCTTGAAGGGGGTGCCGTCCAGACGGACGAGGGCCTTCTGGATTACGGGTTTGTCCTGGGCGTTGCGGCGCTCGATGTTCATCATCATGGTGATGGGTATGCCGCCGGGAATCCACTGCACTGCGGGCTTCACGAGGTTGCGGATGGCCGACATATAGCCGGTCACGCCCGAGTTGATGAGCGCGGCGGCGTTGTAGCCGAGCGAGTAGCAGTAGTCAGCGTCGAAGTTCGAGGGATCGGCGCAGCGGCCCTCGTAGCCGAAGAAGTGGTGCAGGGCGGAGAACTTGCCCTCGGCGGCCTTGAAGGCTTCACTGGTGGAGAGGTAGTCGCGGACCATCTCGCTGAGGAGCTTTTCCGTCTCTATGAGCGATACCTGTACGTTGCCGTGAGGGTCGCGGTCGAGCATGAGCTGACGGGCCACGGACTTCGGAAGCGACTCGAGTGCGGCCACGTTGGCGGCGCTGAGGTTGCCGAGGATGAAGGATGTGAGCTCTTCCTCGTTCATCTTGGCCACTTCATCCTTGTGGGCGCCGAGAAGCTCGTTGAGCTCGGAGATGAGTTTCTTGAATTCGGGGATGAATTCGATGAGGCCTTCGGGGATGAGAACGGTGCCGAAGTTGTTGCCCTCGGCGGCGCGGGCCGTCACGATGTCCGCGATGTACTTCACGATGTCCTTCAGACTCATGTTCTTGGCCTCGACCTCCTCGGAGATGATGCAGATGTTGGGCTGCGTCTGGAGGGCGCATTCAAGGGCGATGTGGCTCGCCGAGCGGCCCATTAGCTTGATGAAGTGCCAGTATTTCTTCGCGGAATTGCAGTCGCGCTGGATGTTGCCGATTACCTCGGAATATACCTTCGTGGCCGTGTCGAAACCGAAGGAGGTCTCGATGAGGCTGTTCTTGAGGTCGCCGTCGATGGTCTTCGGGCAGCCGATTACCTGGACGCCCGCATTGATGCTCTTGTAGTATTCGGCGAGAATGGCGGCGTTGGTGTTCGAGTCGTCGCCGCCGATGATTACGAGGGCGGTGATGCCGAGCTCGCGGCAGATTTCGAGGCCCTTGTCGAACTGGTCCTTCTTCTCGAGCTTCGTGCGGCCCGAACCGATGATGTCGAAGCCGCCGGTGTTGCGGTATTCGTCGATGATCGGGGCCGTAAGCTCTATGTAATTGTGGTCAACAAGACCGCCGGGGCCCATGAGGAAGCCGAAGAGGCGGCTGTCGCGGTGGATTTTCTTGATGCCGTCGAAAAGACCGGAAATCACGTTGTGGCCGCCGGGTGCCTGGCCGCCGGAAAGGATTACACCTACATTCAGGGGCTTGCCAGGAGTGGGTGCGGGATTCTTCTCGAAGCGGAGCTCGGGAAGTCCGTATGTGTTGGGGAAGAGGGCGTGGATGGCTTCCTGGTCGGCTACTGACTGCGTCGGACGGCCTTCCACGGCCTTCACGGGTGCGGTGAGCACGATGGGGAGCTTGGGCTGATAAGCTGCACGAGCTTTTTGCAATGCGCTTTTTTTCATTTTTACTGGTAGATATATATGAAGTTGGCTAATTGTTGCTGGGTTGTCCGTTTCAATTTTCGGCACACAAAGGTAATAATTTATCTTCATACTCCCCGCCCGCCCCGGGCAAAACTTTATTTCCCGGATACACAAAATTTGTTAACAGGGCTCTATCCTCTCGCATGTCATAATTTTTGTATGACAGATTTATTGGCAAAGCTCTTGTGCTATCCGAATGGTTTCGAGTAATGGAGGGATATCTTCAGAGACTGTTTCAAAAACTAAATCCGCATCAAGTTCAAAATATCCGTGAGCAATATGATTTCGCATTCCGACGATTGCCGGCCATGGAGTTTCCGGAAAATTATCCTTTAGGAAATTCGGAAGTATCTTGTTTATTCTGTTGATTCCTTCGCCGATAGCTGTAAGCAATGTACAATTGGCTGCAAGTAATTGCATGCCGGCTTGTGAATAATAATAATCTTCCGAGGATATGTATGTTTTATTCCATTCAATCAGCTGAATAATTGTATCCTCAATTGATTCAAGCGTCTGTAAAGCCCGTCTTTTGTCTTTTTCAGAGTATGACGATTGCATCTTGAGATATTTGGTTTTGAAATTTTATAGACAAGTGACTATGTCGCCTCACGAGGTCGACGGAGGTGTTTAGAAGTTTCTCCAAAAAAGCATTCAATCGGAAAAGCAAGATGATTTTTGGAGGCATATCGACAAGAATGTCGATGTCACTGTCTTTTTTATTGTCTCCTCTTGCCAAAGACCCGAAAATACACAATCCTGTTACCCCATATTCTTTTTGGATATAGGGTAGATTGGCTTGTATAAGCTGGATACAATCATTCAGTTCACACATAGATCATTCTATTTTTTTGCAAATATAACAAAAATAACGGGAACTTCGTTTTTTTATTCATTTCAGTCCGTTTATCCACTTCGCGATGTCGCCGAGGACTTCCGGTGAGATGGTCTCTTCGATTTTTCCGTACTCGTCCTGGCTGCCGGTCTCCGAATGCTGGAACAGATGGTTCAGTCCCTCATAGGCTTTGACTGTAAACGCCTTGCCCTTGGAACTTGCTTTCACCATCCCGAGATTTTTATCGCAGTCAACCTGACTGTCCCTGGTCCCGTTGAGTGCCAGCAGGGGCACGTTCATGCTCCCGAGCTTCGCTCCTTCCTCGAGTTTCAGAAACTCCCGCATATAAGGCGTTCCGAACTGCATGAGGGCTTTGTTAAGGTTCTCGGCGAGTGAGGCCGGAAGCGTCGCGTCAGTCACGGGCGAGATGTCTTTCCCGCTCATGGCCGCGTCCATCCCTTCGGCGAGATGACGGCAATAGTTGTCTGTCACAGTCTGGTCAAGTCCCATCCCTGCCAGCGCGTCGCGGTTCTGGGCCAGAAGCAGCTCTTTTCCGCTGACTGTCATGCCCGCAAGCGAAACGGCGAAATCGGCTTTGCCTTCGCCGGCAAGCATCATGGCTATAGTGCCTCCTTCGCTGTGGCCGAGCGCTCCGACCCGCTTGAATCTTTTTCGAAGCAGCTCAATTCCCGAAGCCGCGTCGTCCCGTAAGTCATGGGTCGTGCAGTTGACGACATCGCCAGTCGACTCGCCGATCCCACGGTCGTCGAATCTGAGCGAGGCTATGCCCTGACGCGCAAGCGCGTCCGCTATCACGGCGAAGGGCTTGTGCCCGAAAACTTCCTCGTCGCGGTTCTGTAAGCCGCTGCCGGTAATCATTATTAACACGGGGGTCGAGGATGTGCAGTCCTTCGGAAGGGTAAGGGTTCCGCGAAGCGTAGCCTCGCCGTTGGCGAACGATACTTCCTCGGTCGTATAAGGGTAGGGAGGCTTCGGTGTCTGCGGTCGCCGGAACTTTACCTCGCCCGGATGTAGTGTCAGGGGGAAGGAATAGCCATGCTGGGTGAATTTACCTGTAATGGAATCAACTTCCATCTGCCCCTCGTACGTACCGTTTATTGCCGGAATCCTAACCGTCACCTTTCCTGAAGCATCAGGCATCCACTCCGTCGGTAAGCCTTTGACTCCCTGCGCCGGGGAATCCATTGTGCACCCATCGGCCGAGAAATTGAACACCAGGGGAAGCGACGTGCCACCGAATTTCAGTTCGCCTTTCCAGCTTCCGGTCTGCGCCGAAATGCCGGTCGTGGATATTCCGGCAATGAATGCCGTGAAAATTATTTTCTGCAACATTTTACTGTATGTATTATATTTTGCAAATATAAACACTTTAATCTGTTCAACAAAATTAAAATGCAACATCCTGCCAGACAGCGTCTAAAAATATCCACTAATAAATTCCCGCAAAATTTTATCAACAATATTTGCTTTATCGCAAATTGAATTGTATCTTTGCATCGAATTAAACCGACTATCTAAACTCTAAATTCCTAACTACTATGAACCCCGCACCCTTCACCATCCTCTCCGCCAATGAGTGGCTCGACCGTGCTGCCAAAACCCCGGCAAAACCTCTGTTCAACAATCTGTGGCATGAGGACGAAATCGCCTGCCTCATAGACAAGCCCCGTTCCGGAAAAACGTCTCTCGCTCTGCATATTGCCGGCGAAATAGCCAAGTCCCGCCGTGTGCTCCTCATCGAGTTCGGCACGACAATGCGTCAGTTTGCCGAAAGAGTCAGGAAATACGCCTCCTCCGGCCTCTTCCGTCTTAGCTTGGACCGAGACTCTCTCGGGGAGCTCGACCGTGAAACACTTATGGACCGCGTAGAGTCGGCTGTGAAGTCTTCGGGTATTAAGATTTGCATCCTCGACTCTCTGACCTGGCTCTGCGATTACTTCAGAGGCGCCGACATGGGGCGCCATATCATGCGGCGTATTGCCGACATGCGCCGACGTCTCGGGCTTTCGATTCTTGTTCTGGCTGAGCGCACCCGGCGCATCGAACCTTTCGTCGACTGTTTTTTCTCTGTGGACGAGGCCCCGGAGGAAGTGCGCCTCAGGCTGTTTCCCGAGAAGGTGAAGGCTCCGGCCGTAAAAAAGCGCTCTTCAGTCGCTGGGAAGCGGACTACCGCTATTCCGTCCGCTCCTTGTTCTTCTCCCGGCGCTCGTCACGGAACTCGCGCCACTGCTTTTTCCATTTCCGGCGCGCGTTGATGTGGTCTATGCCCAGCACGCCTTTCAGGCGGTTGAGAATAAGCTGACCCGCATTCAGCTTCACAACCTCGCGCCCCGCGAGCCGGTGGTCGGGCGTAAAATCGAGCCGAACTTTCACGTGGTCCAGCTCGTTTACACGGGAAATGAGTGCGAGGACCTCGGGCTGAAGTTCCGGAGCCTCTGCCGGCTCCATCATTTCGAGCTCTTTCACGCGCTCGCCGAACTTGTCCCATTTCTTTGCTTCCCCAACGCTGATGAATTCTTTCTCGACGGGATAGACTTCGCCGTAGGTGCTTACGAAAAATGGTTCGTCCCGACGGTTGAACATGAACATCCCGCGCCCGCGGCCGTTGGATTCTATATTGAAGGAGTAGCCTGAAAGGCTGAGCGGCGAAACTGAATCATCGACCATGTTGTCGTACGTCAGGTGTAGGCGGAACTGCTCGAAGTCAAGGTCGTTCCGGAAAAATCCGGCCACTCCCGGCACCCATTTCCGGCCTGTCGAATCTGCGAGAACGTCAACGTTCAGGTCTATGCGGTCCTCCTTCCGGGTCCATATTTCCGAAGCGCTGTATTTGCCCCTGAGCGTGTCTGCGGCCCATTCGGAAAGCTGAAGCCGCCGGGGAACGGCCCTTGCCGGCGCAAGTCCTACCCAGTCCGACCAGGAAAAGAAGTTCCGGCAGCGGTCGCTCACGCTGTCGAGCCCCAGATTGTTCGAGAAGCGGTAGTAGGATTTCGATTTGAGGATGCGCGGAATCCGCCAGCCCTTGAATTTTGTCTTGCCCGAACTCGGTATCATATAGTCCACCATCTTTTCCCTGAACATCGTCACGGTGTCGGAGTAGGTGGTGAGGGTGGAGTATTCCCGGGCATAGGCAAGGATATGAAGCACTCGCTGCTTCTCCGACTCCACGACCAGTTCCCGGAGCTCCGTGACGTTTTCCTGCATCAGCACGGTGTCTGTCACGGCTTGTGGTACCCGTTTTTCCATGAAGCCCATGTATCTGACTGTGAGAGGATAATCCCCTTCGGAAACCGGCGGCAGTGCGCCATTTGTGCCGGATATGCCTATGAATCGGCCCTTCCTGTCGAAAACCGAGGCTCCCGAAAGAGGGGCCCGCGACAGCGAGTCCGCCACAATGGTCGTGCCCTCCACCCGGATGTTGAGGATAAGGGCAAACAGAATGATAAGTGAAATGCGATACATGATATGTGATTGCCTTTTCAAGGACAAGTCGTTGAAAAGGGGAGTGTCGCTTCAGTGCGCGCCGCAGGTGCCCAGCGGCAGCTGGTTCATCTCCTCGATATACTCGAGAATAGCGTCCCTCCCGCGTCGGTCCTCGCTCGAGGTGCGGAACACGGGAGGCAGTTCCTCCCAGCGTGTCAGAAGTTCCTCCAGATAGAGAGCCGTCATTTTCTTGCCGGCTCCTGAGGTCAGCTTGTCGAGCTTCGTGAACACTATGCTGAAGGGCACTCCGTTCTCCCCGAGCCATTCCATGAACTCAAGGTCGATTTTCTGGGGCTTGTGGCGTGAGTCGATGAGCACGAAAAGATTGGTCATCTGTTCGCGGCCCAGGATATAGCCTTTGATCATCTTTTCCAGACGCTCGCGGTCCGCTTTGCTGCGTGCCGCGTAGCCGTAGCCCGGCAGATCTACGACCCACCATGATTCATTCACCAGAAAATAGTTGATTAGCATCGTTTTGCCCGGTTTCGAGGATGTCATTGCCAGTCCCTTTTGTCCTAAAAGCATATTGATAAGCGATGATTTCCCGACATTCGACCGGCCGATGAAGGCATATTCGTGCCGCGGCGCTCCTCCGGGACATTTCTCCACCGAAGGCGAACTTACGGCAAACCGTGCAGTGTTTATGAGCATAGTGTTTGAAACGTTTTTTGTTCAGCTCCACAAAATTGAGGATATTTTTCTAACAATACAAACCAAACAAAGTTTTTTTCATAATTTTGCGAATTATAAAGAATTCTAATATGAGAAGCAATCTTGATAAAAAAGGGAACAAAGATCTTTTCACCTGGGAGCAGAAGGATGGTTTTACTCTTGTACGTCAGGATGGCGGTCCCGAGCTGGGTATTTCAGACGGGGCTTCGCGCGCACGTATCATATATATCGACGGGCATGCTTTCAAGAATTTCGACGGCAGCGGTGAGCTGAAGCCTTATGAGGACTGGCGTCTTCCGGCCACCGAGAGGGCACGCCACCTCGCCAGCCGTCTGTCAATCGAGGAAATCGCCGGGCTGATGCTTTACAGCCGTCAGAACAAGTTGCCGATGCCCGACGACACCTATGGCGGAAAGCCCTTCGCCGAAAGCGGAGAGAAAGCCTGGGCGCTGAGCGACGGCCAGCGCAAGTTCCTCGTCGACGACCGCGTGCGTCATGTGCTTGTCTCGACGGTCGAAAGTCCGGAAACCGCCGCCCGCTGGAACAATGCGGTGCAAGCTCTTTGTGAGAATACGGCCCATGGCATCCCCGCGAACAATTCCTCCGACCCGCGCCACTCGGCCTTCGAGGATGCGGAATTCGCCCCCGGGGCCTCCGGTCAGCTTTCTATGTGGAGCAATCTCATGGGGCTCGCCTCAACTTTCTCGCCCTCGACGGTCCGCCGCTTCGCTGAAATAGCCGCCGCCGAATACCGTGCACTCGGACTCACCACGGCTCTCTCCCCGCAGGCCGACCTCGGCACCGATCCCCGCTGGTACCGCTTCAACGCCACCTTCGGCAACGACCCGACGCTCGTAACCGATATAGTCCGCGAATACTGCGAGGGGCTTCAGGGGGCGGAGTGGGGGCGCGGGAGCGTTAACGCCATGGTCAAGCACTGGCCCGGCGGAGGCTCCGGCGAAGGAGGCCGCGACGCCCATTACGGCAACGGCAAATATGCCGTATATCCCGGAGGATGCTTCGAGGTGCACAAGCGGCCATTCGTCAAGGGAGCGTTCCGTCTGCCCGGTAAAACGGCCTGGGCCTCGGCCGTGATGCCTTACTACACCATTTCCTACAGTCAGACCTCGGAGAATGTCGGCAATTCCTTCAACCGCGAACTTATCCACGACCAGCTCCGCGGCGAATGCGGATACGACGGGGTGGTTTGCACAGACTGGATTATCACCGGCGACCCGTGCGACCCGGGAACGCACGGAGCTAAACCCTGGGGCGTCGAAGACCTAAGCGTGGCGGAGCGCCACTACAAGGCCCTGATGGCAGGTGTCGACCAGTTCGGAGGCGAGGGAGAGGCCGGCCCGGTGCTCGACGCCTACCGCCTCGGCTGCGAAAGACTCGGAGAAGAGAAGATGCGCAGGCGGATGGAGGATTCCGCTGTACGGCTCCTGCTCAATATCTTCCGCACGGGACTTTTCGAGAATCCATACACCGACCCCGGGGAAACGGTTCGTACCGTGGGCAACCCTGAGTGGATGGCCGAAGGCTACCGGCAGCAGGTGGCATCCGTGATTATGCTCAAGAACGCGGCGAACGTCCTTCCGCTCTCGGCAGGGACCAAGGTCTATATTCCCCGCCGACAGGTGCCGGCAATGCGCACTTACTGGGGAAGCACGGAAGCCGCTAAGGATTACGAACCTGTTTCCCGCGAACTTGGTTCACATTATTTCGAGATCGTCGACGGCCCCTCGGAGGCCGACGCCGCCATATTCTTTATGGAATCGCCTAGAAGCTACCGGATGGGTTATGATCCCGAAGACAAGGCCGCGGGCGGCAACGGCTATATACCCATCACACTTCAGTACCGTCCCTATACGGCTGTCGCCGCACGTCCGGAGAGCATTGCCGGCAACCGTTCATATGCCGGAAAAAGCGCGGTGGCCCAGAACGAGTGCGAGCTCGATGCTCTCGAGGCGCTGCAGGCGAAAATGGACGGCAAGCCGGTGATTGTGGTCATGGCTATGTCCAATCCCACCGTCCTCTCCGAGGTCGAGCCACTTGCCGATGCTTTGCTTGTGGGCTTTAGTGTCCAGGTGCAGGCCTTCATGGACCTAATAAGCGGTAAAGCCGAGCCTTCCGGGCTCCTGCCTTTCGAACTTCCGGCCGACATGGAGGCCGTCGAGCACCACTGCGAGGACCGTCCGCATGACATCCGCCCGTACACCGACAGCGAGGGCAACACTTACAGCTTCGCCTTCGGACTCGACTTCTCCGGCCCCATCAGCGACGCCCGCACGGCAAAGTACGGCAACCCCGGGCGGTACGAATGATTTGCAGGACTCGGCGGAAAGTTGTAATTTTGCAGTCATGATTTCAATCAACGGACTTTCAGTGGAGTTCAGCGCACGCTCGCTGTTCGACAATATAAGTTATGTAATCAATCCCCGCGACCGCATCGCCCTCGTCGGCAAGAACGGCGCAGGGAAATCGACGATGCTCAAGATCATCGCGGGACTGCAGCCCCCGACTTCCGGCACCGTGAGCGTTCCCGCCGACGTCACCGTGGGCTATCTTCCCCAGCAGATGCAGCTTGAGGACACCCTCACGGTTGTCGAAGAAGTCCGCAAGGCCTTCTCCCATATCGCGGAGATGCAGGCGCGCCTCGACGCCATGAGCGCCGAACTGGCGGAGCGCACGGACTACGACTCCGAAGAGTACCATCGTCTGATCGAGCACATCAGTGAGCTTTCCGAACAGATTGCCATGCTCGGCTCCGAAAACTGCGAGGCCGAGATGGAGAAGACGCTTATCGGCCTTGGATTTTTCCGCACGGACTTCAACCGTCCCACCGCCGAGTTTTCAGGCGGCTGGCGAATGCGCATAGAGCTTGCCAAACTCTTGTTGCGGCGTCCGGACGTGCTGCTTCTCGACGAGCCTACCAACCACCTCGACATCGAGAGCATACAGTGGCTCGAGAATTTCCTCGTGGCCAAGGCCAAGGCCGTGGTGCTCGTCAGCCACGACCGCGCTTTCATCGACCGCGTGACGAACCGCACCATAGAGATTTCCCTCGGCAAGATTTACGACTACGCCGTGAACTACAGCCATTTCGTCGAGCTGCGCAAGGAACGCATCGAACAGCAGATGCGCGCCTACCGCAACCAGCAGAAGCAGATAGCCGACACCGAGGAATTCATAGAGCGTTTCCGCTACAAGGCCACCAAGGCCGTCCAGGTCCAGAGCCGCATGAAGCAGCTCGCCAAAATCGAGCGCATCGAAGTCGACGAGGTCGACAACAGCCATTTGTCCCTGCGTTTTCCTCCTGCGCCGCGCTCGGGCGATTTCCCTGTCATCGCCGAGAACGTAGGAAAGGCCTACGGCGACCATCAGGTTTTCGACGGCGCGACATTCACAATCCGACGCGGCGAGAAAGTGGCCTTCGTCGGCAAGAACGGCGAAGGAAAGTCGACGCTCGTGAAGTGCATCATGGGCGAGATCCCATTCACCGGCCATCTGAAGATAGGCCACAACGTGAAAATTGGTTACTTCGCCCAGAACCAGGCCCAGCTCCTCGACGGGGAGCTCACCGTGTTCGACACCATCGACCGCGTGGCCGTCGGCGACATACGCCTTAAAATCCGGGATATTCTCGGCGCGTTCATGTTCGGCGGCGAGGCTTCCGACAAGAAGGTGCGGGTGCTGTCCGGCGGAGAGAAGACGCGTCTGGCCATGATTAAGCTGCTTCTCGAGCCCGTCAATCTTCTGATTCTCGACGAACCGACAAACCACCTCGACATGAAGACCAAGGACATCCTCAAGCAGGCCATAAAGGACTTCGACGGAACGGTGATTGTCGTCAGCCACGACCGCGAGTTTCTCGACGGCCTCGTAGGGAAGGTCTATGAATTCGGGGGAGGACAGGTGCGCGAAAATCTCGGAGGCATTTACGACTTCCTCGAGAAAAAACGCCTCGCATCGCTTCAGGAACTCGAGCGGTCCGCGCCCAAGGCTCCGAAGAACGAGAAGACTCCGCCCCCCGAAACTCCCTCTAAGGCCGGGAAGCCGGCGCAGGGGGCTCCCGCACCCGAAAAGCCACAGCCGAAGCTCAGCTATGCCGAGGCCCGGGAACGCGAGAAAGCCGTGCGACGCGCCCGCAAGAGGGTGGAGGACGCCGAGACCGGAGTTGCCGCAGCCGAGGAGGCCGTCAAGGCCGTGGAAGCCCGCATCGCCGCCGGAGAGGTGGCGCCGGAAGTCTTCGAAGAGCACGCCGCGGCCAACAAGGCCCTCGAGAACGCCATGAGCGTCTGGGAACTCGCCCTGATGGAACTCGACGAAATGCAATAGCGAAAACAATCCAATCAATGCCCCGCAGAGGGGCCAACATAAAGTATTTTTACACATATGAACAAATCAATCACTCTCCTCGTGCTCGCCGCCTGCGGCGTGTGCGGAGCAGGCCTTTATTCCTGCTCCAAGAGCGAGGCAAAGACCGACGCCCCCCGCGGCTTCGACCTTGCGAATCTCGACACCTCCGTCGCTCCCGGCGAGGATTTCTATGATTTTGCATGCGGCGGCTGGATGAAGGCCAATCCCCTTCAGGCCCAGTATTCGCGTTTCGGCACCTTCGACCAGCTCGCTGAGCTCAACCGCCAGCAGGTCCGCGACCTCGTCCTCGACCTCGCCAGGCAGAAGAACGAGCCCGGCACAAACGCCCAGAAAGTGGCAGACCTCTACGCCATGGGTATGGACAGCGTGCGCCTCAACAAGGAAGGCGCCGAGACTGTCAAGGTCGACCTCGCGCGCATCGCCGCAGCTGACCGCGACAGCCTCATGACCCTTATGGCAACGCTCCCCGGAATCGACGCATTTTTCGGCACAGGTGTCGAGGCTGACCTCGCAAACGCCGACCGAAACGCAATGTACTGGAGTCAGGGCGGCCTCGGTCTCGGCGACCGCGACTACTACACCGACGACACCGACCGTGCAAAGGCCATCCGCGAGGCATACAAGACCTATCTGAAGACCATCGCCGGTCTCTCCGGATTCTCCGCCGAAGACGCCGACCGCATCGTGGCAAACACCATGGAAGTAGAGACTACTCTCGCCTCGAAGCAGAAGACCCAGGTCGAGCTCCGCGACATCTCAGCCATGTACAACCCCATGCCTGTGGCCGACCTCTCCAAAAAGTTCGCCAACATCGACCTTCCCGCATACTTCAAGGCCCAGGGCCTTCAGGCCGCTGTCGACACCGTCATCGTGGCCCAGCCCGAATACTACGCCGTGGTGAACGACATGATCGGCAGCATCGACACTCAGAAGCTCCGCGACTATCTCACCGCCGGCTACCTCACTTCCGCCGCTCCCTATCTGAGCGACGACTTCGTGAACGCCCGCTTCGAGCTCACCAAGGTGATGAGCGGCGTCGAGGAGCAGCAGCCCCGCTGGAAGCGCGCTCTCAGCGTGCCCAACAGCATGCTCGGCGAAGCGCTCGGCGAACTCTACGTCGAGAAATACTTCCCCGCCACCTCTAAGGAGAAGATGCTCACGCTCGTCGAGAACCTCCGCACGGCCCTCGGCCAGCACATCGATTCCCTCACGTGGATGAGCGACACCACCAAGGCCCGCGCTCAGGAGAAACTCGCCGCCTTCACTGTCAAGATCGGCTACCCCGACAAGTGGCGCGACTACTCCGGCCTCACTATCGACCCCTCCAGAACCTACTGGCAGAATGTTCAGGACGCCATCGTCTTCAACAACCAGTACAACCTCGACGACTACGGCAAGCCCGTCGACCGGGCCCGCTGGCTCATGAGCCCCCAGACCGTCAACGCCTACTACAACCCCACGACAAACGAAATCTGCTTCCCCGCCGGCATTCTTCAGGCTCCCTACTTCAATCCCGATGCCAGCGACGCCGAGAACTACGGCGCCATCGGCGTGGTCATCGGTCATGAGATGACCCACGGCTTCGACGACCAGGGCCGTCAGTTCGACAAGGACGGCAACTTCGCCGACTGGTGGACTCCCGCCGACGCCGAGGCCTTCGAGGCACTTGCCAACAAACTCGTCGACCAGTTCGACGCCATCGAGGTTCTTCCCGGCACCCATGCCAACGGCAAGCTCACCCTCGGCGAGAACATCGCCGACCAGGGCGGCCTCCGCGTGGCCTACACCGCCTACCACAACGCCCTCGGCGACAAGGAAGACGAGACCGTCGACGGCTACACCGGCGACCAGCGCTTCTACATCTCCTACGCCAACGTATGGGCCGGCAACATCCGCGAAGCTGAAATCCTCCAGCGCACCCAGACCGACCCCCACAGCCTCGGCCGCTGGCGCGTCAACGCCTCCCTCCGCAACCTCGAGCCCTTCTTCGCCGCCTTCAACATCAAAGAAGGCGACAAAATGTACCGCCCCGCCGAAGAACGCGTAGTGATCTGGTAAACCCCACCGGTCCCGGACCCAATCCTACTCAAGTGGCTTATGTGCCTTATGTAGAGAATACATAAGAAACATAAGCCACATTGCTTTTGAAGACGTTACTATTCTTCTAATTCTTCAGCAACCTTGAAGTGGAGTCTCAAATTCCATCAGAGAAAGTCAAATTATTCGGCAGTTAAACGGAGGTATAAAGATTTCAAAGTGAAAGACGAGGTTATCGCCACTCTCGATGCTTACGGCATCAACACCACCAATGGCAAGCTCGCCATTTGGCTGTCGGGAGAGAAGACCGACAACCTCGACGTGATAGACCGCCTCAACGACCCCACCGAGGTATTGCTTTTCAAGCAAGCCATCGCCCTCGGCTGGGATTGCCCCCGTGCTGCCGTGCTTCTTATCTTCCGAAAGATTGAGAGCTTCCAGTTCTCGGCGCAGACCGTCGGGCGAATACTCCGAATGCCGGAGCAGAAGTATTACACCGACCAACGACTCAATCAAGGTTACGTCTACACGAACCTCTCGAAAGATATAATCGAAATCGTCAAAGACGATATGGATTATCTCGCCTCGAACATCGTGGCTAAACGCCGCGATGGCATCACTAATATTGTACTCGACTCTGAATATAGCGAGCGACTTTCTTCTGACCGAAACCGCCTCGGAACTGACTTTAAGCAAGTCCTTAAAGATACGTTCATCTCCGAATGGGGATTGGAGAGCGGCCAGTTGTCGCTTTTCACCGAAGATATGCTTTTTGGCAACGGAGAAGCTGCCGATGAAGATGTCGATGTAACAAGCGAAACCTACTGAAACCGACAGGCTGCAAAGACAAATCCCAATATCCGCTTTGATGTCAAATATGTAGGAACGGATATCGTTCGCGACCTTGAAATGACAGGCGAGGTCGGCACCCGGATTATCGAGAGCAAAGCGACATATATAAATAATGTGGCCGACCTCACCGCCATGTATCTCGCTTTCTGTAAACGGCTGCTCGGAAATGAATACGAACAACGAAGCGTCAAGACGCTCGGCGGCGCACTCAAAGAAGTTATGGAAGAACTCTTTGAGCTGTTTGAGTATGATGCCATGAAAATCATTTTGTCGAATGACAACGAGCATCATAACCGCCCGAAGTTTGAGCGCCTGATCTCGAAAGCGATAAAGAAGTACACTGAAATTCTGCGACTGCGTCAGGCCGCCGCCAAGCGACGCGCCTTTAAGCACTACGACTGGGTCGTACCTGCGGAACGGGCTTATCCCGTTGATACGTTCAACGAACAGCCGCAGATTGACAGTCACGCCTTACTTCCCTTTATGGAGCGAAAAGGCCCATGGCAAGTGGAGCACGCCTTTGCAAGCTTCCTTGAATCTCAAGCCAACGCTATTGAGTGGTGGTACAAGAACGGCGATCAGGGCAAAGCCCATTACGCCATTGGCTACACCAACTCCTTCGGCGAAAAAGCTCTGTTCTATGTTGACTTCATTATCCGCATGAACAGCGGCGATATTTTCCTTTTCGATAGGAAAACGAAAAACAGCGACCCGGAGGCTCCCTACAAGCACAATGCCCTATGGGAATATATGCAGCTTCCCGAAAACAGGGGCAAGAAGCTCCACGGCGGCATCATCATACCCGACGACTTCGGCAACTGGGTATATTCTCCTGAGCCTTTGGACCTGACGATGGGTACAAGAGACACTTCTTGCTGGAGTATCTTCAATCCACAGCAATACATTTAATAAAATTCCCCCGCCTTCCGGGTTACGGAGGCGGGGGGTAGGGGTTGGTCCAGGATGGGGACGGGGATTATTCTTCGGTGTTCTTTTCGGCGTATTCTTTGAGGAGGCGGTCCTGGACGTCGCCGGGGACGAGTTCGTAGGAGGCGAACTTCATGGTGAAGGAGGAGCGGCCGCCTGTGATGGAGCTGAGGGCGGTGGAGTAGGAGGACATCTCTTTGAGGGGGACCTTGGCGGAGATTTTCTCGAAGCCGTTCTCGCTGGACATGCCCATGATGAGGGCTCGGCGTCCCTGAAGGTCGCTCATGACGTCGCCCATGACGTCGGCGGGCACGAAGACCTCGACGTCGTAGACGGGTTCGAGGACCTTGGGATTGGCTTCACGGAAGGCCTGGGAGAAGGCGTTGCGGCCGGCGAGGCGGAAGGAGATTTCGTTGGAGTCGACGGGGTGCATCTTGCCGTCGTAGATGCAGACGCGGACGTCGCGGGCGTAAGAGCCCGTGAGGGGACCCTGCTCCATGCGGTCCATGAGGCCCTTGACAATGGCGGGGATGAAGCGCGTGTCGATCGCGCCGCCGACGATGCAGTTGCAGACAACGAGCTTGCCGCCCCATGCGAGGGGTATTTCCTGGGTGTCGCGGACGTTCATCTTGAACTCCTGGTTGCCGAAGCGGTAGGTGTCGGGCGCTGGCATTCCCTCGGTGTAGGGCTCGACAATGAGATGTACCTCGCCGAACTGGCCTGCGCCGCCGCTCTGCTTCTTGTGGCGGTAGTCTGCGCGGGATGCCTTGGTGATTGTCTCGCGGTAGGGAATCTTAGGCTCCTCGAAGATGATGGGGAGCTTGTCGTTGTTCTCTACGCGCCACTTGAGGGTGCGGAGGTGGAATTCGCCCTGGCCGCTGAGGATTGTCTGCTTGAGCTCCTTGCTCTGCTCGACCTGCCATGTGGGGTCTTCCTCGTGCATACGGTTAAGGATGCCGGCGAGTTTTTCGGCGTCGCTCTCCGTGACGGGGCGCACGGCGCGCTGGTATTTGGGCGCGGGATACTTGATGAAGTCGAAGGCGTAGTCGCAGCCCTTCTCGTCGAGGGTGTTGCCGGTGCGGACGTCCTTGAGCTTGACGGCGGCGCCGATGTCGCCGGCCTGAAGCTCGTTGACGGCCTCGCGAATCTGGCCGCAGACGCAGAAAATCTGGGCGAGACGTTCCTTGCCTCCGCGGGTAACGTTCTCGAGGTCGGCTCCGGCCTTCAGCGTTCCGGACATTACCTTGAAGTATGATACCTCACCGATATGGGGCTCGACGGTGGTCTTGAAGAAGTAGACACTGAGGGGACCGGCGGGGTCGGGGGCGACGGGCTGTCCGGCGGTGTTTACGGGCGCGGGCATATCGCTGACGAAGGGCACGACATTGCCGAGGAATTCCATCATGCGGCGGACGCCCATATCCTTTTCGGCGCTGACGCAGAACACGGGGTAGATCGAACGGTCGATGAGGCCCTTGCGGATGCCGAGACGGAGCTCGTCCTCGGTGAGGTGCTCGCTCTCGAAGAATTTGTCCATGAGGGACTCGTCGTTCTCGGCGGCCGCCTCGACGAGAATCTTGTGGAGCTCGTTGGCGCGTTCCATTTCCTCGGCGGGGATGTCCTCGATGACAGGCACGCCGCCGTCGGGGCCCCAGGAATACTTTTTCATGAGGAGCACGTCGATCATGGCGTTGAAGCCCGGACCGCTCTGGAGGGGATACTGTATGGCCACGACCTTGGGACCGAAAATCTCGCGCATCTGCTCCATGATGTTATCATAGTCGGCCTTCTCGCCGTCGAGCTGGTTGAGGGCGAAGATAATCGGCTTCTTGAGAGAGGTGGCAGTGCGGAAGATGTTCTGGGTGCCGACCTCGACGCCGTACTGGCCGTTGACGAGAATGACGCCCGTGTCGGTGACGTTGAGGGCCGTGATAGCGGAGCCTACGAAGTCGTCGGCGCCCGGGCAGTCGATCACGTTGAGCTTCTTTCCGAGGAACTCGGCGTAGAAGACGGTGGAGAAGACGGAGTAGCCGTACTCCTTCTCGACGGGGAAGTAGTCGGTGACGGTGGACTTGGCGTCGACCGAACCGCGGCGTTTTATAACTCCACACTCGAAGAGCATAGCTTCCGCGAGTGTGGTTTTGCCGGAGCCCTTGCTGCCCAGCAGGGCGATGTTTTTGATTTCCTGAGTCTTGTAGGTTTTCATTCAGCTTGGGTATGGGATGATTAGTATTATATTTAAGGTACTGCGGAGGGCCGGGGGCCAAACGCGAGCGCAATTTATGATTTATTTTTGGCAAAATCCACAAAAAAGCATATGTTTGAAAACATATTTTGCAATTTTTGTTGTTTTCGCGACCCGAAAGCGCCGCAAAGCTCATGGGATTTGACGATATGCGGAAAATTTCGTAATTTTGGTCCCGATTTTGCAGTAATGGCAGACATGAACGAACAGAATCCAGACGAGAACACACTTAACAAGATAAGCATAGACCTGTCGGAATTCAACAAGGAGCCCGACACACAGAACCTGTACATACTTCCGACACGCAACCTCGTGCTTTTCCCGGGGGTGACGATACCCATAGCCCTCGGACGGGACAGCTCGCTGAGCCTCGCGCGCAGGGCATCGGAAGAGAAGACGCCGATCGGGGTAGTGTGCCAGACCCTTGCGGAGGAGGACAATCCGGGGGTGTCGCAGGGCCTGTATAAATACGGAGTGGTCGCGGACGTCCTGAAGGTGATAGAACTTCCGGACGGGCACCACACCGCCGTTGTCCACGCCCGCGGAAAGTTCCGCATACTCGGAAAGGGAAACGACGGCTTTGCCCTGACGGCGCGAGTGCGCCTCATCGACGAGTCGGCTCCCGAGGACCCGTTAGCTTTCCACGGCTACGTGGAGGAGGCGAGGGAAATCACCCTGAAGCTCTACAGCCAGATGCCCGAGGGCGCGGCCGTGGTCCAGAACCTGAAGCAGACCGACGACGATGTGCAGGCCATGAACTTCATCGCCACGCATCTTCCGGTAGACGCTCCGACGAAAATCGCCGTGCTCTCGCGCTCGCGGGCCGACGACCGCATAGCGGCCGTTCTCTCCTATCTTAAAGAAAGCGGCGAGAAATTCGCCATCTCGAACGAAATCGCCGCCAAGGCACGGAAAGCCATGGAGGACAACCAGCGCTCGGCCTTCCTCCAGCAGCAGATGGACACCATCCGGGAGGAACTCTACGGCGACAGCGAGGAAGAGATCGACAGCCTCATTGCCAGGGCCGAGCAGGAAGGGATGCCCCGAGCCGTTCTGGACACCTTCAGGCGCGAGGCCGAGAAGACACGCCACTTCAACCCCCAGAGCCCCGACTATGCCGTACAGTACGCCTACCTCGAGACCCTGGCCTCTCTGCCATGGAAAAAGACCACAGAGAGCAACAACGACATAGCCAAAGCCACCGAAATCCTCGAGGAGGACCATTACGGACTCGAGAAACTCAAGGAAAGAGTACTGGAGCAGCTTGCCGTGCTGATGCACAATCCCGGGGGAAAGGCCCCGATACTTTGCCTTGTCGGACCTCCGGGCGTGGGCAAGACCTCCGTGGGCAAGAGCATCGCGCGTGCCCTGGGCAGGAAATACGAGCGCGTGTCGCTCGGCGGCCTGCATGACGAGGCCGAGATACGCGGGCACCGGCGCACCTATGTGGGAGCTATGCCCGGACGCATCATCGCCGCCATGAAAAGGGCAGGGGTAGTGAACCCCGTGCTCGTTCTCGACGAGATAGACAAAATCGGAGCCGACTTCAAGGGGGACCCCGCGGCCGCGCTTCTCGAGGTGCTCGACCCGGAGCAGAACTGCCACTTCCACGACAACTACATAGACGTTGACTATGACCTGTCCAAGGTGCTCTTCATCGCCACGGCCAACACCCTCGGCACCCTTGCGCGCCCCTTGCTCGACCGCATGGAGGTGATGGAAATCAGCGGCTATCTCGTCGAGGAGAAGATGGAAATCGCGCGCCGTCACCTTATCCCGGACGTGCTCAGGGAGTACAGCCTCGGGGCCTCCGAACTCGAAATCTCCGACGGGGCCCTGCGTGCGCTCATCGAGACCTACACAGCCGAGAGCGGCGTCAGACAGCTTGAGAAGAAAATCGCCTCGCTCGCGCGCAAGGCGGTGCTCTATAAGCTCAGGGAGCAGACCTTCCCGCGCCCTCTGGAAAAAGAGCAGCTCTACGGCCTCCTGGGCCTTTCCCTGCGGGAGAAGGACGACTGGGAAGGCAATGACACCGCAGGGGTCGTCACAGGCCTCGCATGGACCGAAATCGGGGGCGAGATACTCCTTGCGGAATCGTCGCTGTCAGAAGGGAAGGGTGGCAAGCTCGTACTCACGGGCCAGCTCGGAGACGTGATGAAAGAGTCGGCCACGATAGCCTACCAGTGGGTGAGGTCCAATGCCCGGGATCTCGGAATAGACCCTGAGCTCTTCGACAGATACACCCTTCACGTCCATTTCCCGGAAGGAGCCGTGCCCAAGGACGGCCCCTCGGCAGGAATAACCATAGCGACATCGATAGTATCGACATTCCGGCAATGCAAAGTACGTCCGAGACTGGCCATGACGGGCGAAATCACCCTCCGGGGCAAGGTACTTCCCGTGGGAGGCATCAAAGAGAAAATCCTTGCGGCGAAACGCTCGCAGATAGAGACCATAGTCCTGAGCGGACGCAACCGCCGCGACATCGAGGACATCCCCGCGCAGTATGTCGAGGGCCTTAGCTTCGTGTATGTGGATACGGTAAGGGAGGTCATCAGCGCGGCCCTGAGCGACGAAAAGGCAGTCAATGCCCGCGAACTGTAGACCGCTCACGGGGGAGGGGCGGGGTCATGCAGGAGCGAATGTCTCGAAACTGCCGTCGGAATAAAGAACGAGAATAGAGGTCACCTTCCTGGAGGCGGCCTCTTTTTTTATGTCGGTACGGGGTTCCGGCGAGTCAGACTCGGGCATGGAGCGAACATCATAGTAAAAGGCGTCCGCGGCCATAGAATCCTGAGCGGGAGAGTCGGTCTTACGGGCCGATCCGGCGCCAGAGGCGCCGCTGACAATAGCAGAAATCTCTTTGGGCAGTTCGGGAGAGGGATGCAGACGGAAGCCTTCACTCTTGTCCGGCTCCTGATTTACAGAGGAATCCGTGCCCGGATTGTCATTTCCGGGGGCATTTTGAGGCCCTGAGAATTGCGAATTTGCATCCATAAGCATATCACCCGAGCCAAACAGCAGCCAGCGGATGTCAAGCTGGGGATACGCTTCATTGATCTTGCGCAGGAACTGGTCGTTGATGGACTTGTTGCGGCCGTTGAGGAGCTGGGATAGAGTAGGGCGGGAAATCCCGGTCGTGTCGGCGAACTGTGAATTGCTCAAACCGACATGGTCCATAAAGTCTTTTAGGCGTTCAGCGACTGTTTTTTCTGTTTCCATTTGCAAATTCAGACAAAATTAAACATTGCAAATGTACGACTTTAAATTGACATATGCAAATTTTTAAAGAAAAATCCACAATTAACAATTTACAATCCGAATTTACAAATCCAATTTACAATTCAAAACCAAACTCCGACACCGACCAGCCAAAACATTGCCCGACTTAAAGTTACAGTAGCAGTTCAGGCTATAAAATAACTGAAAATGCATGGAATACACCTTGAAGGTTATTCTGACGCCATTCACTCCCGCCGACTCCTACATATTCTAAATAGACACTTTAAATTATGTGAGTAAACAGCAGGGAATAAGCACTTTGTGATAAATCTAAAAATATGCAAACCCCACATTTCGGGCCTTGATTAACAAATCCGACCGATGTGGCCCGGTAAATTCCCCGCAAACATGGCACCCTGAGAATTTAAATATCTAAACCCATACACAAGGCCGGAAGCAGAAACCGACGCGAAGCCGGTTAATGAAACAAAACCGCCGAGGCATTTCCTGAATTCCCCAACTGTAAACAATTCAAAAAACCAAACTTCGGAGAAGCAAAACCACCCTCCGGGACAGGCCCGGATGCGGAAACGCCGATTTTCGCATCCGCAGTTCCATGCCCTCATAAAAATAACAATACGGAAAGAGGAAAGGTTTAATACGGGAGCTTATCAGGAACCACAGTAAATCCTGGTTTTTAAAACCTTAGTATTTGTTCGATAATGCGTATTATGTTAAATATACATATTATTATTTTGCCTTTTCGCGGGAGTTTCGTATCTTTGTATGTTTTTTTCACCTCACAAACAAGAAATGGAGCAGCTGTTTTACATCATACCCCGCGGAATAGCCATCGGTGCGCTGATATCCGCACCGATGGGACCGATAGGAATGCTCGTAATCCAGCGCACGCTTTCGAAGGGACGCCTCCCCGGCTTCTTCACAGGTCTGGGCGCCTCGCTCTCGGACCTCATATACTGCCTCATCACCGGCTTCGGCATGAGCTTCGTCACAGGCTTCATCGACCGCCACCAGATCCTGATCCAGCTCATCGGCGGAATCGTGCTCGCGGCCTTCGGCTTCTACCTATATAAAAAGAACCCTACCCGAGCGCTGAAATCCGCGGACATCCCCCCTGCTGCGAACTACTGGAGCGACGCCATCTCGGGATTCTTCCTGACATTCTCGAATCCGCTCATTCTTTTCTTCATCATCGGCCTTTTCGCACGCTTCAATTTCCTGCAGCCGGAATACATGTTCCACCACTACGTGGCCGCCTACCTCTGCATCATCGGAGGGGCCGTCGGATGGTGGTATCTGGTGACACTCCTCGTCTCGAGACTCAAGGGCCGCTTCAACGTGCGCTCGCTCTGGCTGATCAACCGCATAATCGCGGCGATACTTTTTGTCATGGCCGTTGCGGGAGTCGGCATCGCCGTCTATGATTATTTCTCTCCGACACACTAAGCAAGAATGAAAGCCATCAAGCGAACCATAATCCCGGCAATCGCGCTGCTCGGCATAATCCAGAGTCTGCCGGCCCAGACCGCCGAACACACCCACAGCGGACACAGCAAACTGCAGCTCGCCCCCTCGAGAGCCTGGAGCCTCATCCCCCCGCTGGGACTGCGCAAGGAGGCCACGATAGACACCCTGCTCTACAACTATTACCGCCTCTCCATCCCGTCGGCCGTCAGCGACGTCTGGGCCTCCACGGGCAATCTCGGCGGGGAAGGAATAGACATGCTCTTCGACGGACGCCGCGGGATAAGCGACTTCTTCTTCCGCGACGCCATCGACGCGTGGCTTCCGACCTATGACAAGATGAAGTTCTACAACACCCGGCAGCCAATGACCCTCGTGAGCTTCAACACCTCCGGAGGCAAAGAAAACGCCCAGGAGCGGCTGACGGCCGTGTTTTCGGGAAACATCAACTCGAGGGCGCAGGTCGGGGCCAACGCGGACTACCTTTACAGCAAGGGGTCCTACGCCAACCAGGCGGCGAAGAACCTGACCTGGGGCGCCAACGGCTCATATCTGGGGGACAGATACGAGTTTCAGGGATATTTCAACCATTACAACCTCCTGAACAAAGAAAACGGAGGCATTACGGACGCCCTTTACATAACCGACCCGGCGGCTCTTCAGGGCGGAGTGGACAAAATCGAGGCCAAGAGCATACCCACGAACCTCAATGCCGCGCATACGAGAGTGCGGGGAGAAGACCTCTACCTCAACAACCGTTATAAGGTAGGCTACTGGCGGGAGCAGCGCGACAGCACCGAGACGGACTCCGTCGTTTCCCGCGAATACGTGGCCGTATCCTCCTTCATCCACACCCTGCGTTACCGCGGTGCCAAGCACATGTTCCTCGACACGAATCCCGAGGAGACCGCCGAATTCTTCGAGCACAGCTACCTCAATCCCGAAGAGTCGCGCGACTGGACGACATACTGGAGCCTGAGCAACACCCTGGGGGTGTCGATGATAGAAGGCTTCCACCGCCTCGCCAAGTTCGGGCTCGCGGCCTACGCCACCTACGAGATACGGAAATACACACAGACCGCCGACACCCTTGACCGGAGCCGGTACCCGGAGCTGACGCCCCTGCCCGAGGGCGTGGAGCACATGGAGAGGAAGGGGACTCAGAACCTCCTGTGGGTCGGCGCGCAGCTCACCAAGCAGCGCGGCTCGATACTGCGTTACGAAGCAAACGCGCGATTCGGGCTGGTCGGCGCCTCCGCCGGCGACATCTCCCTTGACGGCCGCGTCTCCACCACCCTTCGCCTGCCGGGCGTCGACTCGCTGAGCGTGTCGGCTTTCGGGGAGTTCCACAACGAGCATGCGCCCTACCTGCTGAACAACTACGTGTCGAACCATTTCGCCTGGCGCAACGACTTCGGAAAACAGCGGCGAGCTGGCTTCGGCGGCGAGCTGGACGTGCCGAAGACCGATACCCGGGTGAGGGTCGAGGTGACCAATCTCCAGAACCACCTTTATTTCGGAGAAGACTTCCTGCCGAGACAGCACGGAGGAAGCGTACAGGTCTTCTCGGCATCGCTGGAGCAGAGGCTGCGTCTCGGCATCCTTCACTGGGACAACTCCGTCACCTACCAGACAAGCTCGGATGCCGCAGTCCTTCCCCTGCCCTCGCTTACCGTTTATTCCAATCTCTACATTCTCTTCCGCTTCGCCACGCTGAACGTGCAGCTCGGCGTGGACTGCGACTACTACACCCGCTACAGGGGGCTGAAGTACCAGCCGGCAACCATGACATTCGCCGTACAGCAGCCGGGACAGGAAGTGCTTGTGGGCAACTATCCCTTCTGCAATTTCTACGTGAACATGAAGCTGAAGAAAGCGCGTTTCTACGTGCTCCTCTCGCACGTGAACCAGGGACTTTTCGGGGGCTCGAACTTCTTCTCCATGCCCCTCTACCCCATGAATCCGCGGCGCCTGCAGCTCGGCATATCCGTGGATTTCGCAAGCTGAGGAATTTGGAAAAACGAAAAATAATCCGTAACTTTGTCACTCGCATAGAAATCAAAACCACAATATACACACACAAGACCGACAATGGAAGTCAAAGGAAAAATCACCGTCGCCCTGCCTATGGAATCCGGCGTGTCGCGCAACGGCAATACATGGAAAAAGAAATCATACGTCCTTGAGACGCAGGAAACATATCCCCGGAAGGTACACTTCATCTGCTTCGGCGACAACGCCGACAAGATCAACCTCCAGATCGGGCAGACCGTTGTCGTAAGCTTCGACATCGACAGCCGCGAATACAACGGCCGCTGGTACACGGACATCCGTTGCTGGAAGGCCGAGGTCGTGGAGCCCGGAGCCCCCGAGCCTCCCGCAGTGACCCAGACCGGCGCCGGCGTCCCCCCCGTGGTTCCCGCACCTCCCGTACCCGACAACGGCAATGACGAAGAATTCCCCTTCTAACCCCCGGACGACAGACATGGCTACAGAACTCAAAGGCCTCACCAAGCGCAAGGACAATTATTCCCAGTGGTACAATGAGCTTGTGGTGAAGGCGGATCTCGCCGAGCAGTCGGCGGTGCGCGGCTGCATGGTCATCAAACCCTACGGCTACGCCATCTGGGAGAAGATGCAGCAGACGCTCGACCGGATGTTCAAGGAGACGGGCGTCCAGAACGCGTATTTCCCACTTCTCATACCCAAGTCCTTCCTCTGCCGGGAGGCTGAGCACGTGGAAGGCTTCGCCAAGGAGTGCGCGGTCGTGACCCACTACCGCCTCAAGAACGACCCCGAGGGCAAAGGCGTGGTCGTCGATCCCGAGGCGCGCCTTGAGGAAGAGCTCATCGTACGCCCCACTTCGGAGACCATCATCTGGGGCACCTACAAGAACTGGATACACTCGTGGCGCGACCTGCCCGTGCTCTGCAACCAGTGGGCCAACGTGATGCGCTGGGAGATGCGCACCCGCATGTTTCTCCGCACCAGCGAGTTCCTCTGGCAGGAGGGCCACTGCGCCCATGCCACCGCCGAGGAATCGGAGGCCAGAACCGTGCAGATGATCAACCTATACGCTGAATTCTGCGAGAAATACATGGCCGTGCCGGTAATCAAGGGCGTCAAGACCGCCAACGAGCGCTTCGCCGGCGCACTGAACACCTACACCATCGAGGCGATGATGCAGGACGGCAAGGCCCTCCAGAGCGGGACCTCGCACAATCTGGGGCAGAATTTCGCCAAGGCCTTCGATGTGACCTTCGCCAACAAGGACAACAAGCCCGAATACGTGTGGGCCAATTCCTGGGGCGTGTCGACCCGCCTGATGGGCGCCCTCATCATGACCCACTCGGACGACAACGGCCTCGTGCTCCCTCCGCACCTCGCACCCATACAGGTAGTCATCATACCCATCTACAAAAACGCCGAGCAGCTCGCCGAGATCACCGACAAGGCGCTTCCAATAATCGAGCGCCTGCGCGAGCTCGGCGTGAGCGTGAAGTACGACGACGCAGACAACAAGCGTCCCGGCTTCAAGTTCGCCGACTACGAGCTCAAGGGCGTGCCCGTGCGGCTTGTACTCGGGGCGAGGGACATCGAGAACGGCACTGTCGAGGTGATGCGCCGCGACACTCTGGAGAAAGAGACAGCTCCGCTCGCGGGCATAGCCGACCACGTGGCAAGCCTGCTCGAGGATATCCAGAAAAACATCTACGACAAAGCCCTGAAGATGCGCAAGGAGAAGACCTACGTCTGCGACTCCTACGAAGAGTTCAAGGAGAAAATCGAGGACGGAGGATTCTTCCTCTGCCACTGGGACGGCACGACCGAGACTGAAGAGCGCATCAAGGCCGAGACCAAGGCAACTATCCGCTGCATACCCCTTGATTCGGAGGAAGAAGAGGGGGTGTGCATGGTCACCGGCAAGCCCTCGAAACGCAGGGTGATAATCGCCCGAAACTATTGATCAGCCAACGGCAACACAACTACCGCGCCGCCCGAAACCGAAGGCGGCGCGGCGGTTTTTAGTCTCCCCCCCCCTACTCCAGCATGGACAACAAAACCTTCCGAAAGAAACTCTCCGAACGCAGCGGACGCAGCCTCAAGGACCTCGACGCCCTTGTCGGCGCCCTGAAACACCTCCTGGAGGAAAACGCACTCGAACAGCGGAGCCTCGCGATACCGGGCTTCGGCACATTCGTGCCCGTGAAGCATGACGAGAAGGTCGTCACCGATCTTACTACCGGCAGGCGCATGCTGCTCCCACCTGAAATCACCCTTGAATTCTACCCCGGGAGCTCCCTTCGAAAAAAGATAGACCCGACCGCGACAGCACGGGAGATACCCCTTAGCGCCGGGGGGCTTATGACACTTCCCGCGGCCTCGGCCGCGATTGCGGGAATCAGCGAAATCGGAAACGAAGGTGCGGAATCGTTCCTGAAGAACTTTTTCGAGACCATCGAGGAGGCAGACGCGGGACAAGGGGATGTGACAGTCAAAGGCATCGGGGAATTCCACGGGCTAAGCTTCAGACCGGACGCGGCCCTTGCCGAAGAAATAAACCAGCCTTTCGCCATGTTCGAGCCCGTGGAGCTGGAGACCGACGAGAGCGCGCTTGACAAACCGGAAGAGGAAAACCCGGTATCTGACACGCCTCAGGCGACGGACGAAACGGAAGGGGAATCATCCGAAGAAGAACCGGAAGCGACCGACCGGGAGAGAGAAGTGATTCCCGCCCTACCCCCTGTAAACGAAGAAACAATCCGGAACGAGGAAGCCCGGGAAGAGACAGAAAGCTCCCCGGAGGAGGAGCCTGCCCGTCCCCGCTGGCGCCGCAAGACCTTTGCCATCTCCGCGGCGGCGGTAATGGCGGCATTTGCCGGAGGATTCGCATGCGGACGCCTCACGCAGGAAGTGGAAACCGTAGAGACAGTAAGGACGGACACATTGACAGTCCGCGACACCGTAATAGTGGCACCCGCCCTACCCGAGCCCGAACCGCCGAAAGCTCCCGATCCCATTTACGACACGGTTACTTCCACGCGGTATCTCGCTTCAATGTCAAGACAGTATTACGGACGGATGGAATACTGGGTATACATCTACAAGGCCAACGAGAGCAAGCTCGGCGACCCTGACCGCATCAAGCCCGGCACTAGAGTGGAGATTCCGCCCTTCGAGCGCTATGCCGTTTCCCGGAACGACAGCACGAACCTCGCGGCGGCCCGACGGATGTCGCGCGAAATCTACGCCAAGTACGGGAAATAAGAGAACGGCCTCAACCGGAGAGGGTTGGGGCCGTTGACTGAGACGGAGACGGGGGCGAGCGGTGAAGTTATCGCTTGCCGAGAATTGCCGAGGGAGAGAGCTGGGCGACCATAGTCTGCCAGGCGATGATGTTCATGTTGAAAGTCAGTGCCGGCAGGCCGATGAGTGCGGCGAGGTCGTTGAGCCAGAGGCCGATTTTGTTCTTCAGGGATTTCTCGAGACGTATGTCGTTCGCTTTTTTTACCGGGAAAAGGTATGTATCTGAAGCATGTCCGTATCTCCGGACTATCGCCAGTGCCTCACTGTCGAGGGGGACGGTCTGTACAGTTCCCGATCCCCGTTTATGATATGTCAGAGTTCCGTCGCAGAGATTTTTACGGGTCAGGTTGATGATGTCTGACAGTTCCATTCCGCGGCAATAGAAACCGAACATGAAGAGGTCGCGGGCGAGGGCGAGGTTCGCGTCCCAGCTCAGGTCAATCTCCGAGATTTTCCGAATGCTGTTCCCGTCGATTGACTCCTCGCGGCGCCTTTCGTACCGTACCTTGGTGTTCATCCCGAGGAAGAGGCCTTTTTCGGGATGGACGAGACCACGGGATGCTGCATGGTTGAGCGCCATGCGGAGCGTGCGGAGGTAGAAGGACTGCGTGCTTGCAGACACACCCTCGTTCTCCAGCCATGACGAATAGCTTTCGAGGAACGTGCGGTCCACTATTTCCATACCGACATCCTCGCCGTTAAGGAAGCGTTTCAGACTGCTGAGAGTACTGGCGTAAGAAGCGGCCGAGCTCTCCTTCTCCTCTTCCAGCGAACTTTCGGCCATAAGGTCAAGAAAACTCAGAAGCGATTTCTGATTATCCGCAGAGCCGGAGCGCGCAATCAGACTTTTCCGCAGTTTCGACACCCTGAAGAATTTCCTGAATTCCTTTTTCAGGGAGGCGACTTCCGTACTCCACACGAAACCGTCGTCCAAGCGGACTGCAGCCACGGCACCCGAGTCAATCTTAATACGGACAGCCTTCGCCACATCATCGATTGTAAACTTCCCTCCTGCCTTCCTGAGATTTTCAATCGCGCGATAGGCTGTATAAAGGAAGGGCACAATCTCCGCGTAATGCTCGCTTATCCTGTTTTTATCAACAGCCTCTATTCCCGTGTTTATATCGCGCACGGTGACAATAGTCCCACCGTCAGCTCCCGCACACCGATCCCTCAAGGAAAGATAAATCTTCCCCGGCTTGTCCGGACATTTACGGCTCCGCGCGGCCTGAAAACTGACGGTGATGAGATACATTGCGCGATGGAAAGGGAGGTCGCCTACCCTTCGATGGCCGCCTTAATCCGGTCGACGATGTAGAGGACGTGCTCGTCGGACACCCAGGGGCCCGAGGGGAGGCATATGCCGGTCGCAAAAAGGGACTCGGAGACACCGTTGGTGTAGGCGGGGCTGTTGCGGTAGACGGGCTGCCGGTGCATCGGTTTCCAGAGCGGGCGACTCTCGATTCCGGCGGCATCGAGATATATGCGGAGAGCTTCGACGTTGTCGTCGGGCTGGCAATCGGTTACTGCCGTGTCGGCGGTGTGGGTCACGCCTGCCGCGCCTCCGACGGCTCCGGTGATCACCTGCTTATAGGCCTTATCCTGTCCCTTGATTTTCAGCGAGGGATCGAGGGTGGCCGTGCAGAGCCAGAAGTTGGAGTCGAAGTCGGGACCGGGATTGGAGTGAACTGCAATTCCGGGGACGTCCTTCAGGAGCTCTTCGTAGAGCGCCTGCACGTGGCGGTGGTGGGCGATGTGGTCTTCTGCGACCAACATCTGACCCCGCCCTATTCCAGCGCAGATGTTGGACATCCGGTAGTTGTAACCGATTGTCTCGTGGTGGTAATAGGGGTAGGACTCGCGGGCCTGGGTGGCGAGCCACATAATCCGCTTCCAGGCCTCCTCATCGGGACAAATAAGCGCTCCGCCCCCGGAGGTGGTAATCATCTTGTTGCCATTGAAGGAAAGGACACCGAAACGGCCAAAAGTGCCGAGGACCTGCCCCCGATAGCGCGAGCCGAAACCTTCGGCGGCATCTTCGATGACGGGAATGCCGTATTTTTCAGCTACTTCGAGGATACGGTCGGCACGGTAAGGCATCCCGTACAGGGCCACCGGAACAATTGCCTTTGGCTTATGACCTGTCTTTGCGATGCGGTCGGCAATGGCACGGTCAAGGAGTTCAGGGTCCATGTTCCACGAGTCCGCCTCGGAATCGATGAAGACGGGGGTTGCGCCGAGATAGGTCACGGGATGAGAGGATGCGCAGAAGGTGAAGGACTGCACCATCACTTCATCGCCGGGACCTACGCCGCAGGCAAGCAACGCGAGATGCACCGCAGCCGTACCGGCCGAGAGAGCCACAACCCTTTTGTGAAGGGGCGCCCCACCCTCGCGGGCATTGACGAAAGCCTCGAGATCCTTCTCGAAACCATTGACATTCGGGCCGAGAGGCACGACCCAGTTCGAGTCGAAAGCCTCCTTGATAAAATCCATCTCACGTCCGCCCATGTGAGCGAGACAGAGGAGTATTCTTTCCATTTGTTTGTTGGTCGGTTTATTTGTTCAATAATCGTTTGCAGGGATTTCCTACTGCAATCGTATGATCGGGTATGTCGTTTATCACCACAGAGCCAGCACCAATTACACACCATTTTCCAATTTTAACACCAGGTATAATAGTAGTGCCCGCCCCAATCCATGTTCCTTCTCCGATATAGATATTTCCGCATAAGGTAGCATGCGGGGATATATGGGCAAAGTCTCCTATTACACATTCATGATCCACAGAAGCGCCTGTGTTTATGATGCAATGATTTCCTATCCTGACCTCCGACTGTATAATTGCGCCTTGCATTATTACCGTGCCGTCTCCAATCTTAGCGGAAGGAGATATTATCGAGCGGGGATGAATAGCATTCGCAAATTCAAGAGGGTATTTCTCAGAAATGAGTTTCCTTGCTTCGTTCGCTCCTATGCTAATAATCAACGGCCCTTCGACTTTGACCTTAGAGGCTCTATAAACCGGTCGACTGTTAATCTCATCGCAATGGGGAGCATCATCATAGAAGCAACCAACCTGATTAGCACTCGCCTCGATAATTTCTTTAATCACCTTGGCGTGTCCACTCGCCCCGAAAAGATTAATTGTTCCCATTGAACGGTTCCATAGTCGCCGATGTCTCAGATGATATATCGACACGTTTAAGCACTTTTTGAATTGTAGTCAGAATCACTTTGCAATCGGTGAGGAATGATATGTTGTCGACGTACCAGACGTCGAGTTCAAATTTTTTCTGCCAAGAGATGGCATTGCGGCCATGACATTGTGCCCACCCTGTGATTCCGGGGCGGACTTCATGTCGCCGGGCCTGTTCTTCTGAATAAAGAGGGAGATACTGAACTAAGAGGGGGCGGGGCCCGATGAGCGACATGTCGCCTTTTAGGACATTCCAGAGCTGAGGCAGTTCGTCAATTGAAGTCGAGCGGACGAAGCGACCGACCTTTGTCAGGCGGTCGGCGTCTGGGAGAAGTTGGCCTTGGTCATCCCTTTGGTCAGTCATCGTCTTGAATTTGACGACCCTGAAAATCTTTCCGTGCCTTCCCGGTCGCTCCTGAGTAAAGAAAGCGCCCGCACCCTTGTTGGCTATGTGGAGCCACAGAGTCACTATGCACAATGGCAGGAACAAAACGAGGAGAGCTCCTCCACTTGCCATTATATCTATCCCTCTTTTGAAATATTTGCTGTAAAGATTCATTTTCCTAAAATTTCTTTATAGAATTCCTTGAGACAGTTTCGGACAAAGCTCTGCTCATAGCGCGACTCAATGAGCGGACGGGCAGAAGTACCAAGCGTTGCGGTTTCCACTGGATTATTTATTATGTTTTTCATTTCCCGGAAAATCGCATCAGCATCCCGAGGGGGGATAATCTTGCCGTTAATGCCATCTCTGATGATTTCACGGCTACCATTTATATCAGTTACAATCGATGGAAGGCCCATTGCACCGGCTTCTATCACCACGTTGGGAAATCCCTCTCTATAACTTGGAAACACAAGTGCATCTGATGCTGAGAGCCAAGGCCGGACATCCTCCTGATTCCCGACCGCTTGGATAGCCGGATTATTGTCTATGATTTCGAGAGTTTCGGGGGCCAACGGGTCTAATTCGGATTCAAGGGGCCCGACAAGAAGCAAACGCGAAGCAGAATATTTATTGTGGAGTCGGCTGAATGCCTCGACAAGTTCGTTGATACCTTTATCGCTAACGAGGCGGCCGATGAAAATGAAGGTGAAGATGCCGGGTTTGCGGATTTTGGCGGCGTTGGCCTTTACTGCAGGGAGCCCTGGATTGAAATATTCGAGGTCGATGCCCTTTACATTCCCGTACCCCAGTACACGCATGGGTTTGCGGGTGATTCGATAGTCGATGAGATCGTTCTTTACGCCCTGGCCTTCCGGGATAATATGGGTCGCGCAAGCGCAGGTTATCCGGTCTGTGAGTATCAATAATTTCTGAGTCAGGCCCTTGGCGGTCGGGAATACCAGACCGGTAAAGGTATGTACGCGGACGGGAACTCTACAAATCCAGGCGGCCATCATGCACAGCAAGCCAGCCTTGGGAGTCATGGAGTGGACCATATCCGGTTTTTCTCTCCGGAATACCCGAATCAGTCGGCAGAGACTCTTCAAGTCCTTTAACGGAGAGATATGCCGTTCCATCGGAACCTCAATCCGTTCGACATCCGAGCCCAAATAGTCGAGGAGACTCCAGCCTTTGCCCGGAGATGCCAGAACTGCCACCTCATATTCTTTCAGGAGTTCAGGAATTAGTCCGGAGATAAAAGAAATCGAATCCGAGACGGTACATGTACGAATAATCTTCGGCTTCATCGATATGCAATTTTTAGTCTTAATAGCCTTGAAAATCATTTCATAACATCGGCTTTTTCTTAATTTCTGTTTTGCTGAGGAACAAGCGTTCAATAGGGAATGCGAACCAGGAATTGACAACCGAGGAATAATATGAAATAAGGGTCAGAACGGTAAAAATTAAAAGCGGATATTTAAAACTGTAAATAAAGCCATGGAATAAATACGTGCAGAACCATGTATGTATCATCCACATATCCATTGAACGGTTACCCAGAGCCACCAGCGTCCGGGTGATAATTCGCGGCATACTTATCAGACAAATGGCGCAGATAACCAGGAATTCATAGCCAAAGAAGTATTTGAACTCACAGCGGATTGCAACCAAAGCCAATATCGTAAGAACTGCTGTCAGGGAACGATGGCTTAATTGATTGGTCTTTCGTTTAAGCCATTCAAAGAAATGATCCCGTGCGGCAACCGCTCCTAAAGAGAAACTGAAAAGGAAATGGAAAACCAATAGTGGATTATAAAGTATACGCTCTTTATATAGAAATTTAGCGCCATACCTGCTGATACAATAAGAGGTGCAAAGGTATATAGTAAACGTTGTTAAAATTATTACCCACCATTTTATCTTAGCCGTATATCTAAAAAGTATTGGAGAAAGCAAAGCCAACAGGATATAAGGCAAAAGGAACCACATTTCACAATTATAAGTGGTGTGGAATGCTGAGATATTCGCAATTATCTTTCCTATCGAACCCGGATATAATTCGGGATACATGAAATGTCCTATGCCAACGAAAACCACAAGTGTCGTCCAATAATGGATATATAGTTTCAATGGTCTACTCCAGCGATGCCTATCTCCTTTCAGATAAACCTTGTACAATCCATAGCCTCCGAGAATAAGGAAAAAAGCCACGGGATTGGCCGCGCGGGAAATGTATTGTACAAGTGGCTCTGATTTGATATAAATGAAGTTTACGCAGATATCCACATTACCTGTTGCATAAAACAAGTGGGAGAATATCATCAGTAATATCGCGACACCCTTAAGAAGTTGACTTTCCTGACGAGACATATCAAAGAATTGTTTCGTAAATCATGGAATACCCATCCGCCATTTTGGAAATGTCGAATTCCTGAGCCCGTTTGTTGCATGCCTCTGAGACGGCGGAATATAATGCCGGAGAGTTTTCCAGCTCCACAATCTTAGCTGCAAGGTCTTTTTCATCCTCATGATTGAAAAGAATGCCATATCCTTTTACGACCTCGCGTAGCCCGTCGACATCGGAAGCGAGGAAAGGCTTACCGACACTCATGCCCTCTACCGAGGAAAGGGACAAGCCTTCGAAATGGGAAGACATGACAATATAGTCAGCGGCATGTAGCAGATTCGGAATATCGTTTCGTATGCCCATGAAGTGTACCCGTTGGGATAATCCGAGATCAGCGGACAACTGTTCGAGAACCGGACGCCGCGAGCCATCGCCGACGAGGAACAGATGGAACTCCGGAGGAAGGATGGACATAGCGCGAATTATTGTGTCCTGGTCTTTTTGCGCACGGAAGGAGGCAACCATCAAGAGCTTACGACTTCTACACGCTATTTGTTCAAAATCATGGGAATTGGAGGCATTTGAAAATCTCGCAAGGTCAATTCCGTTGTTAATAGTACAAATTCCGACTCGTGAGGCCCCAATGTAGTCCCGAAGATTATCCTCGGCTTTTTGAGAAATACATATTACATGACGATAACGGCTGTACATCCACCGGTCTACCGGAGCGAACCATCTCCATTTCCGGCGACGATTGCTGGTATTATGTTCGGTTGTACAGAGAATTGCTTTATCGCTGAACAGACTTCCAATAGCGGCAAACAACTGAGGAGCCGTATTATGGGTATGCACGATGTCATATTTCCCGAGATGCGGGATGAGCTTTAACAGTCGGAGCGGCGAGTAGACGGAACCGCCTTTGCCAAGGTCGTAAATCTTGATTCCCGCTTTTTCCGCAGCCTGCCGGAAGGGGGTGTCTATGCCGTCGAAAAGCAAAAGGTCTACATCGTGACCTCGTTCTTTCAAGCGTGGCAACAAATCCACCATCAGCTTCTCGGCTCCTCCGGTGCGAAGGGAGGTTATGACGTGAAGAATTTTCATTTGTTTCTGTCGATAAAACGCATTGCTCGCCCGGGCAGCCATCCGGCCAAAGCGAGAGGAGAGTGCATGGAGAATTGGCGGGAATAAGAAGATACGGCGAATCTCCAGAAATTTATCGCGGCCTTTAACTTGCTCGCCAAAGGGATGCGCCGATGAAATAGCTCCGAGTAATAGGTCATTGACGCGCGGGGAGAATTGATGCGCAGTCGTGTGATTCTGGCGGTGAGACCATCTGCAAGGTATTCGCAGACATATATTCCTTTGTGGCAGTATCGCAACAGGAATTTATCCGCGATTCGGTTCCAGACCAGGGCTTCGGGACAGAATTTTTCGTCCTCAAAAACGGGGAAAGGATGTTGACGTAGTACTTCGGTTTTGAATATCTCAGCCAAATCGCCTTTTATCTTGTGGAGCAGGCGGATGTCGATGGCATTCGCATCAATTGTGCCAAAATCCTCGCCTCCCCCTATTTTAATTCCGTCGGGATGAATTCGTATGCCGGAGAGTCCGGCAAATCGCTTGTCACCGGATATTGCTCCCGAGGCTTGATGAATCCACTCCACAGCATCATCAGTAAGATGGTCATCGGAATCCACTATCATAAAGAAGTGACCTTTTGCCTCTTTGACTCCCCTATTGATTGCTGTATGCTTACCGCCATTTGCCTGTTTGAAATATCTGATATTAATTATCCCCTCGGCTTTGAAAGACGCCATAAGCCGGTCAATATTGTCAGACGAGCCGTCGTCCACGACAACCCACTCGAAATCCTTATCCGATTGTCGGCAAAGGCTCCTGTAAAGACGGCCAACTATATAAGCCCTGTCATAGACAGGTGTAAATACTGTGAGGAATGGCATTTTTACTTATATAAGAAATCCGAATACCGTTTCTCCCAATAATATAGATCCAAGCCAAGTACCTTCCCTAAGGCTCATTTTATGCTTCAGGAGAGGATAGACAAGAATAAAGGGAATCATGAACCACGAGAGATAAGCAAAGCGGTCGGAATAGTTTGCCCTGATTACGAAAATCCAAAACATATTGGTTAGGAGATAGGCGTTATAAATCATCACATAGAAGTGGTCTTTAATACCTTTCTTCAATATGTAGTACCCTCCTATCAGCATAGGGACAAAAGAATAGATAATGAAGTCAATGCGGAATCCCACATTGTAATGAGTGTTCTGGGTGGTTAAATATGCAGTGCGGTTATCTGAGCCCATGCCCTCAAAAAGGACATTGAAATAATTGCCTGCAATAAATGATATTGGAATGGATAGTAGCCAAAGTATATAGAATAAGCGAGTATTGTTGTAAATCCGACAAATTACCAGCATGCATCCTGGGATTACGGTAGAGGTATGGATACTTGATGCCAGAACTATACATATTATCATTCTTCTCAGCGATTTATGCAGGGAGAGCCCCAAGACGAGAAAAGAAATCGCGAGGCCAGCTCTCATAGTGTTTACGTTGTAGGAAACGAAACCCATAGAAAGGACAACGGCAATAAAAAGCCAGTAGCTTTGTCCATTGACGAGTCTCTTAATAGCGATGAAATAATTTGTCAGATAAATCAATGCCATACAATACATGAATTCTGTGGCGTTGACAAAGAAGGAGAAGATATATTTGATATACTGGAAGCCTATCTCGCCTTTCTGAGGTTCAATATGGGCAGTTCCGTTTTTAAAAGAAAGGAATCCATTGGCATAGTTGGCTCGGTCAGTACCATATCCCCATTCAATCGGGAACAAGCCCATGAGTACAGACATTACAATAAAAAGGGTAATGGAGAATAACATAGTATTGGTTCTATTCGAGAACTTATATGTTCCAAACGCAAATAGCGCAGAAATGAATCCGATTGTAGCAACAGTCCAAAACAGTATCTGTTGCCACATCAGCCAATGGGCAGAGTCAAATACGTAATCACTCATCGAAAATACGGTAAAGTTTTTCTATTTCAGAAGAATTGTCATGCCTTTCGGCAAGAAGATTGGAGACGTAAATTTTGCGGAGAGACTCATCAGATAGAAGTTCTTCGACTGCATTTGCAATGCTCTCGGGATTCATCTGACAAATCGAGGCGTTGTGTCGGTTGGTGAATTGGTCGTTGACGGTGGAGAAATTTGTAACTACGATTGGCTTGCAAAGCAGTTTGGCTTCATCGAGTGCTATTGAACGGCCCTCGAATTTCGATGGATGGACAATCAGACTTGCCTTTTTTATGTAAGGATATGGGTTGGAGCGGATACCCAAAAATGTTATATTATTTTCAAGACCTTTATTTTCAACAATAGACCGGTATTCTTCCGGTTTTTCCATCGCCCCGAGAAAATACCAGTGGAAGTCAATTCCCCGGAATTTCAGGATTTCGGCTGCTTCGATAGCCCAAATACTACCTTTGTTTTCGCAGACATGCCCTACAGTGAGCAAGGTATTCCCTTTGTAAGCCATGTCGGAAATATTTTCCCCGGCCATTCTTTCAATCATATCAAGGGAAGAAATATTCTCCATCAATTTAATTTTATTGGATTGCGCGGGGAAATATTTTTTCATTGAGCTGACACATTTTTCAGATATAGTAAAGATATAATCGACCAATGGGAAATATTTTTTATCCGAGCGATAATAATAAGTCCATTTTTCATAGTCGCTATGGAAGAATGTCACTTTCTTCTTGGCTTTCAGTTTGTCGACCATATAATAAAGCTGTTGCTGACCGTTAAAATCGACGATTGAGTCGAACACATAGTCTATCGGAGGCATCATTGCGGCTATCATTCTCGCTGCAATCGGTCTGAGGCCCAATGCGCTGAGGAGCAAACGCATGCAATGCCCCATAGCAAGTAAAAAGTGTCCTGACTTGACGAGCTTCATAAGACCGTCCCAACGACCTGAAAGAGCGCTCCATATCGGATTAGTCAGTATTCTCAAATCTTTGGGCAACAATTCCATAAATGCTCCCGTCGGCGAAACAATCATAAGCGAGATGTCATACCGCCCCCTGTCGATTACATTCATCAGCGACGCCATTGATTTGGAGACCCCTCCCGTCTCCATATTGCTTATGATGAAGAGAATTTTCTTTCTCATCTCTGGAAACGCGAGCTCAATGTCCACGGATGAAAACTTCCGACCAAAGCGGACGAGCCTTTCTGAGAGATTACTCTTGCCGGCATTCCGACTGCAATTCCCCCGTCAGGAATATCCATTGTCACTACAGAATTAACACCGATAACGCAGTCGTTTCCCACCTTAACGCCGCCGATAATCTTTGCGCCATTGCCGAGGGCTACGCGATCGCCTATTTCAGGATATTCAAAACCGAGACTTTTGCCATAAATATCAGTCTTATGGTTAAGGCCGAGAAGAACACCCACGGTGATATTGCAATTGCAACCAATCTTAGCCGAAGGGTTAACTATTATCGGTCCATAATGGCCGATGCAAAGGCCGGGGCCAATCTCGGTCTGCCATGGAATCTGAAAGCCATATTTAACAGAATAATGCCGGAGTGCAATGCGACATACAAGATACAATGGATAATATAGCGTCCCTTTCCGTCCAAAGTAACGACAGAACCGCATAAAGAAAGTATATCTGAACCCTGCAATATACCAACCACGACAAAATGCCTTAATAGATGTCGAGGTCATATATCGGTAAAGATCCGAAGCAATATAATTGCGGAGGTCGTTGTAAGTGCTTATGTTGTACACGTCAAATTCTATATTATTTGTGCTTTCTTACTATCATTAAATATTTTATATAGGTCGGTATCCGACGGGTTAATGTTACGATTACGCGGAATTTGTTGTATTTAAGTTCTCGAAAAATCTTTTGATAAGTTTTTTTCTTGAATTGTCTCACTTGCCAGTCAATAAACTCTTTTTCAGTTTTAGCATCCGATCTCGTACTTTTAATCAAGTCTGAAAGAAACTTTTCATCAAAAGGGAGAACTCCTCGTCGAGTAATGCAATATGGGCGATTTTGTCCTAAAGGGATGGTCACGTCCTTTTTTGTCATAAAATGAATATAGTTTACCTCATGCTTCTCAACAGATCCATCTTTGTGCTCTATATAGGCATATGTTGAACCATCTATGGCTTTTACAAAAAGTTCTCCGAGAGATGGGAAATCAGCATTTCGCCATTAATATTCACTGCAGTAATTAGCCACGACAACATCTGCGTTTGCGTCAAGAATCGGTTTGAATAAATTCTCGACAGTATCTGCAGCCAACTCGATATCATCGTCTAAGAAAAGGACATATTGAGAGCTTATTTCAAGAAATGGAAGAGATCTCTGGGAAACCATTCCTTTGGGAGAACGGACCCACTCAATCATTTCACTACCGGAGAATTCCGGTAGTGCGTAACCGTCGGGGATATATGCGAATATTTTCTCCGGTAAAATTGATTGTTTCAGGAGCGAATTAATTTCACGGACAAATTTATCGCCGGCGGTTCCCAATGTCCGGATAGCGACAGAATATTTCGGATAATCCATTTTCTCTTAAATTAATTCAGTAATTTGTTCAATCGCTTTTTCGACAGAATAAGCTTCAGGACGTTTGCGAGCGTCCATTCCCATTTCCTGTCTTATATCAGAAGGCGTCAATTCTTTCACTGCCTCAAACAACGCTTCGGCGGAGAGGTCTGTGAGTACTCCATATTCATTGTCTCCGATTATTTCGGAGGGGCCGGCGGTGCGGGTTGAAATTACAGGGACACCCAAGCACATGGCTTCGCAGATTACGAGGCAGAAGCCTTCGTAATCGCTTGTCACCATCATTATATCGGCTGCTTGGATATGAGGATAGGGATTCTTTACAAATCCTGTGAATTCCACCATTTCGCTAAGGCCCATCTCGTCCCGGAGCGCTTCCATTTTGGCTCGCAACTCACCGTCGCCCACCCATTTGAATCGGACCGATAATCCGGCTTCTTTGGCGAGTTTGGCAACCTGAAGAAAACGTTCCGGATTTTTGGGAGCAGTCACTCGTCCAACAGTTATTACTGTCAATCTTTTGTCGTCTTTAATGATATTGCCTTCACTTGCCAAGCGCTCTATTTTTTTCCGGTCGACGGGATTGTATATCGTGCGTTTCTCGGCAATGCACTCGGGAAATCTTCGAGAGAAGGCCTCCTCACTATGTTTTGAGACGTTGACAACGACATCCATCTTGTTATAAGCCATAAGTTCCTCTCCGGGATAGAACTGAGCTTCCTCATATCTATGCCTGAATAAATCGGCGTGTACCCAAGTGGCTTTTTTAGCCTTTGTCTTACGGAGGGCTCCGAGTTTAAGGGGCATTCCTTCGAGGAAGGAGATTTCGATGTCGTAATTCTTGCGAAGCTTTTTGCCATTCATCTTGCGGGAAAACAACCAGTTGCAACGGAGCCACTTCGAGAGCCGAAACGCGAGCTTATATGCAAGAGAATATCCATCCCAAAGTTCGACGACACGGACCTGTTCGGGAACTTCGTCCATCAGCACACCGCCGCGGCATATCACAGCGAGGTCGACTTCGTAGCGGTCGTAATCGATATTTCGCAGAATATCAATAAGCACTCTCTCAGCCCCACCCCCACCGAGAGGGCCGTCGATAAAGAGGATTCGTTTCTTTGACTGATTCATAGTTTCTCAAGCGCGCACCGGAGGAATGTCATCGAGGACTTGGCGAGGGCTTTTATTGCCGAGTCGGTGGCGGTGAAATCTAATTTTCCGGTAAGGTCGACCTCGGAGGGTTCGCGGACTATCCGGGACTCGAGGCCGAACTGCTTTCGGAGGCCGAGCATGCGTGTCGAGCGGACGAGATCGCCGTAGTAGGCGACGAACCGGCGGTGGAATTTCAAGGCGAAGAGGACTGCGTGGTAACTGTTGGTATAGACGAATCCGGAGGCGCGGAGGATATTCATCCAGTCGACGGCCAGTGCGTCGGTTATCACCGTGTCGGCCCAGGGGTAGTCTCCGTCAAGTTCTGTTGTCAGCACTACCACTTTTGAGAGGCCGGTCTGCTTCTTGATTCTGTCGAGGTTCCTGCGGTGCCATTCCGCGGTTTTGTCGCCAAGAACATATGCGAAAATATAGTCGCCTTCAATGGGGGATGGCTTGATGTAAGCGCCGAAGTCGTACAGTAAAGTGGGATCGCAGACTATAGGGGGAGTGGTGTCTGAGTAATTTTCCACGAGCTTCCGGCTTGTATCGTCTCTTACAGAAACGGCATCGAAGTCAGCCAAGAGGGCACGGAGCTTACGGCGGTTGTAGATTGGCGCCCGGCGATGGACCGAGCATGCGGCGTAGGCGATTTTTTTTCCCTTGAAGTCGGGGATTCCGTCGCCGAAGAATGGCAGGATGTCGGAATAGACATCAGTCCACACCTGATCGCTACCGAACACAAGGGCGTTGCATCCGGCCACATATTCCGGGAGTTCCCGAAGGCCGAATTTCGGGGTATAGTTCAGATGCGAGTAATTGAAATCGTCGGTTTTATGGTATAAATCCCAGTTGGGGCGCCTCCAGACTTTCTTGTCGACAAGTCGATGGTAGGCTTCTTCGGCAGCATTGTATAGCTGGGGGGGAGAATAGGATGTGAGAATACCCACGAACCGCTTCATTGATGAGCGACAGGAGTCATTCTCCACACAGAGGAAGCGCGGGTCGTGGCCGAGGCTTTTGAGGACCTCAAAGAGGGCGATCTGCTGGAGGCCTCCGCCAAAGTTAGTGTTGCTGTGAAGGGTAAGGATGCCTACTTTCATCGGTAGATAAGTCTTAGTGTCCAACGGCTCAGACGGTTGTTGGATTTAACCATACTCAAGATGATGCGGTGAGTAACACTGTCAGGCTTGATTTCGGAAAGGCTGAAGTTTTCATCGCTTGTAATGATTGACAGATAGTGTCGGACGCTCAAATCATCGGCTCCAGACTTGAATACAGCATTCAACATGCCAGCCAATCCAATGATTTTGCATTGGTTCTCAGACTCAGAGAATTCGCAGGGCAAGCCGAACGCTTTTCTCAACTTCCGGTAAGCACCTCTGCGATTGCTCTGGTTTTTCCAGAACTTCCCGGGAGAGAGGGCCTTGGTCGACAATGCGCCCTGATTGTAGACGATATAATTATAGGCGCAGTCGGAGATTAATTCCACTACTTTGCAATGACTCAAATATGCGTGGTAGAAAACCGCATCTTCCCCGTAGGACATATCAACCGGGAAGCGGATGTTCCGGTCCTTGATGACAGATGCCTTGAAGAGCTTGCAATAAGGGCCGCAATAGTAAAAGATTTTGTCGAACTGCGCGTCATCAAGCCCGGAGACCGTGAGTATTCTGCTTTCAAATTCTTCCTTGTCTATGAGCACTCCGCTCCGGAATTGATTCAAACCTTGAATGACAATGTCGGCGCGGGATTTACGAATGGCGTCTGCCATCGATTTTACGTAGTCAGCTTCCAGATAATCGTCGGAGTCGACGAAACAGATATATTCACCTGAAGAGGAGTCGATTCCCCGGTTTCGCGCCGCCGAGACGCCGGCGTTGGGCTGGCTGATGTATTTTATGCGCCTGTCTTTCGAAGCATATTCTCTGCAAATGGAGTGGCTGCCGTCGGTGCTTCCGTCGTTTATGACGATAATCTCGATATTGCCATAAGTCTGAGCCATGACCGAGTCGAGGCACTTCCGCAAGGCATTACCGGGATTGTAAACAGGAATTATGATGGAAACGAGTTCGTTCATTCAGACAGACAAATCTGCAATTATCTGACTCGCATAGTTGTCGCTTTGAAGTTCTCCGCTGACAGCATTTTCTGCGAGTCCGAGAATCAGGGCTTCGTTGGAATACTTTCCTGTTACGGGTACTTTTTTTGTCACGCCCCGTCGGAACCATTCGTATTCGATGTCGAGATGGCCAAGGTCCAGGGCCTGGAGGCCGAGGTCGTGGAGATCCACGGCCATGACAGTAGCTGTCGGACCCAAGGCTAAAATGTAAAGGTCGTTATCGAAATGGGGCATGGACTTGACAAAGTCGATGATACTGTCGTATTTGGCAAATGCATCCCTCGAGGGGCAGAGTATGCGGCGTATGGATCCGGCATTGTCAAAAAGGTCATTTCCGACGCCCATTTTCGTGTCCTTTCCTTCGATGAAAATTATATCGCGGCTGTCCCACAGGGTCTTGAGCAATCCGATACGTCGCCGCGACAATTTGCGGTCAAATTCCATGCTGTAAAAGCGGGATAGGAAAGTGCTGCCGTATTCTTTGCCGGTCTTCAGCAAAGCATGCCAGCGGGGGCGATTGAAATAATGTTGTGCAGACCAGAAGTTCTGCTCGACGATGTTATATCTTTCGAGCTTCTCGAATGTGTCAGGGATGCAGACAAGCAAATCGGAGTCATCCCGATTAAGCACCTCTTTCAGTCTTTCGCCGAGAAGTTCATTTTTCTCCTGAAAGCCAAGAGAGCCACCGCGGATTACGCCTAATTCGCCATCGCCGAAACGGCTTACCGAGGCCCGGTTGGCAAGGATGAATTCTATGCACTCTTCGTAGGTCATGACGCGGGGAGCCTTGACGCAGGTGCGGTAGACGACATCGCGAAACTTATGCCACTCCCAGTCGAGCCTTTTGTATATTTTATTTGCCAGCGACCACATTCTGAGTCTTGTTTGTTATTGATTTCTTGCCGAGCATGAACGGAGCATACCTGAGCATCAGCAATATAAGAGGATAAGACACTGTGAAGGTCAGGACGGTCACAGCAATTTTCTCAGGGATGGTGTTACCGCTGAAGTCGCCCGTCAGCTTGTTCCATATAAGGATAAGATATTCGAAAATCATTGTATGGAAGCAGATTATAAACAATGCACCGTCCATGAATACCGACATAATCTTCTTCGGGAAACTTATATATCTTGAAAGCGATATGATGAATAGTGAGCCGACAAGACCGAAGACTATAAAAAGAAGAATATTCTTTCCGTAGTCATGAATGTGCATGCCAATCTGGTCATTGTAAAGAGCCGGAATGCTCAGCCCAAGGGTTGCAACCGGCAACCACCATTTGCCAACATATTGTTCCTCCAGGAATATGCCTTTGAAATAATAACCCAAAAGATAGAAAGGCAAGCCGAGCACGGTGGCGCCGAGGCTCAGCACGTCCCAGAAGCCGCTCTTTGGGGTCAGGCAAAACAATGTCATAACAAGCAGCGCCGATATAAGAAGATATAAGCTGTTAAGATATTTGAGAACCAATCCGCAATACACTCTCATGAGGAAGAGCGAAATGAGGAACCAACTTGGTCCGATAATATATTAACTTTTAAAAATCATGCCGGCGGAAATTTGAGGCAAGTGGAGGTTTCCGCTCGAAACTACTCCAATTCCATAGAGATCACGCATGCTATTATGCTGAAAAGAATGAAAGGAGCAAGAAGTTGAGAGGCCGACTTACGTACACTGAACTTGTCGGGGCTGAAGAAAATACCGCTAATGATGAAAAACAGGGGCATATGGAAGGAATAAACCCAGGCATGAAAATTCCCCTCGGGCATAGGTATGTGGCAAAAGCAGACCAAAACCAAGCCTATAAATTTGGCAGTGTCGAGGTAGTCAATGCGCTTATTTTCCATTTCTCCGAAGAGATTCCATCACTTTCCAAGCAAAATACTTCATGAACGAGTACATTGTGTAGAAAGGGTCATACTTTACTGCTAATCTCAACGCTTTGACAGCATTCTTGTTGTCCCGTGCTTTTATATTGGCGAGCACAAGATTCCGATAGACTGTAATTATTCTGTTTCTGACAGGGACAAAATATTTCCGTCCGAAATATTTGGGAATATACCTATGACTTCCAGGTAGTACAAATGGATTAATTAAGTCCGTAAAGGTGGCGCTATTCTCATGCCGGCGGTACACACTACCCATCTCCTTAGAATATCGTATCTTACCAAGGTCTGAAGCAGAGAGACATATCAGCAAATCACCGAATGCGAATTTTCTTGAATTACATGCCTTCAGGTATTTTCGATTCTTGATAACAGAATTCCTAACCATTATGGAGGCCGTCGGGACTATGTAACTGTTATATATGTCGATACCACTGAAATCGCCATCGTCAAGGTCCTTGTTTTTCGGAGCATCGGGGATTAAGCCATTCTCCCAGTGTTCTATCGCATTGTGGAAACACATGGAGTAGTCCGGATTAGCTTCCAAAAAGTCAACCTGCTTTTGTAGTTTATTCGGATCCGTCCAGTAGTCATCGCCTTCGCAGAAGGCTACAAATTTTGCTCCGGATGCATCAATGGCTTCACGCATCACGCGGCCAAGCGAATTGTCGCCCTTGGAATATAGGTTCTCCGTCTCCAATATCGGCTTAATAATATCCGGATATCTCTCGGCATACTCTCTTATAATACCGGCCGTTCCGTCAGTCGAGGCATCGTCATGCACAATCGCCACGAAAGGAAAATCCGTGCGCTGCATCACGAAGCCCTCGAGAGTATCGCGGATGAACTTCTCGTGGTTGTACGTGATACAATCGATAGCAACGAGAGGATTTTTGTTCGTCATAATTAAGCGTTCTATATTATCTGCAATGAAGAACACATGCTCCCCATGACAGGCCCACTCCAAATCCGGCAATAAGTATATTGCCGTGAAGAATACCTACTTTTTCAGCATCACAAAGTGCAATAGGAATTGTAGATGAGACAGTATTACCGATTTCTGACATATTTACGAAAAACTTTTCATCTGCAATTTTGAGTTTTTTCCGGAGATGACTGAGCATATAGCTATTCGCCTGATGAAAAACAAACAAATTAATGTCCTCATGCATAAGCGAGTTCTTTTCTAGCGTCTGTCGAACCATTTTAGGAACGACCCTAAGTGTGAAACTGAAGATTTCAGCACCATTCATGTACAAATAGTCAGATGAAACAGGATTTCCATTCTCATCTAACACAAGGTCATCAATTTTATCAGGTAACGCCAATCCTCCCGATTTTACAATCAGATTCTCTGCGCCCGAGCCATCGGTACCGAAAATGAAATCACCAATCTCAGCGAACCCTTCATTTGAGATAAGAGAGGCACTTGAAGCGTCACCGAAGATTGTTCGGTTGCCTTTATCAAGAGGATGAATATGTTTGTTATACGCCTCGGATGTGATTAGCAACACGTTCTTCGCAATACCACAGTCTACATAAGCTTTTGCGGTTGCCAAACCATATTCATAACCTGAGCACCCAAGGTTAAAGTCAAAGGCTCCGCATGTTTTAGGTATTCCGAGCGCATTTTGCACAATGCAAGCTGTGGATGGTAAAAAATAATCCGGGCTTTGTGTACAGAGCAAGATAAAATCTATCTCCTCGCGATTGATGTCAGGATTCTCAGCAAAAAGTTTTTGGCAAGCATTTACTGCCATTTGTGATATTGTCTCATTCCCGGCAATATGCCTTTGATTGACTCCTACTTTTTCAGCAATCTTCTCAACTGTCCATTCGGGAAACTTAGCTACCAAATCTGCATTAGTAACCACTTGTTTAGGTAAATAATAAGAAATAGCCTTGATATATGCCATAATTCTATGATTTTAAAATAAATTCTCCTCCACCGGAAATATCTATACAACTTCCCGTCATCCAAGCACTGGCATCAGACAAAAGATAGACCGTAAGATTCGCTATGTCATTCGGTTCTCCAAAGCGTTTAAGCGGATAAGATTTTTCAACATCATGATAGTTGACACCGGTCAATTCAGAATCCCGTTTCGCAAGGTCTGTCCACACCATACCCGGACAGATACAATTTACTCGAATCAATTGATTAGCAAGTTCAAGTCCCAGTACTTTCGAGTAAGCGATCAGAGCGCCTTTGGAGGCTGCATATAAGCCATTGCCCGGCGATGGAGCAAACGGAGCCCGTGACGCGATGAACACAATTGATGATTTGGACATTACTTTCTTTTTCTTTAGCAAAGAACTCTGTAATAGAACAGGTCCATTAAAATTTGCAGACATTACCCGTTCTATATCCTTTTCCCTTACCATTTTTAAAGGTATTCTGTCGCCTACCCCAGCGCAATGGACAATCCCATTTAATTCAGGAATTGAACTAACGAGAGAGTTTATATCTTCCCGAAGCACCAAATCAGCGGCAACCATAAAATGTCCCTCACCGGAGAGACAATCGAACGTCTCACCAAGTCTCTCAATATTTCTTCCGGAAATTATGACCTTTGCTCCCATTTTGGAACAAACAATCGCGATTTCCTTACCTATTCCGGATGAAGCACCGGTGACGAGTATTTGTTTACCCTCTAAACTGAATGGATTAAAATTCATCTTAAATCCATAAATCGGACCATCTGTAAATGATTTATCAAATCACTTCGTCCTTTTGTTATTTGGCGCTGATTAAATCGTAAAGTTCCTGAATGGTTGAAGTCCGGCGCATTTCACTTGTCTTGAGTTCTACATCGAATTCTTCATCGGCGAGAGCTATCACTCCAAGAGCAGCCAACGAAGACCATTCTTCAAGTTCCCGGAAACGGGTTTGAGGAGTAAGGGTCAAGGCATCCGTATCATCAAAGATTTCGGCGAATTTTTCGATAAATTCCTCGATTTTCATAATGCTCATTTTTCGAATTTTGTTTTTACTGTTTTATATCTTTTTATAATTGATTTCAAGGAAAAGCCCCCACATTCTATCATATTAAAGTAGCTGTGTGATAGTATAACATACTTGCATACATTATGGAATTTACCCATTTTTAAAATTGATTCATATTCCATTCCCTCCATAATCATACCCATAGATTCCATCATCTGTCTTGACTGAACGTGTGTTTCAAGGCACGCGCCCGTAATCCTGTTAAGATTAAGGTCGTTAAAGGCATGCTGAAACAGCAAAAGGAATGTATCAATCAGAATATCCGCTCCCCTTGATTCCTTATCACCGATGACGATTCCGCCTAAGTGTGCCTTACGGTCCAAATGATTGATATTATTTATAGAAGTATAGCCAACCATTCTGCCGCTGCCGTCGTTAAGCACTATAGAAAGATAAATATCATCCCGATTATTCAACATTTTAGCATTTGCCCAACTTTTTTCCATTTCCGACGAAACATATCTAAAATGTCCACAGGTCAACGACTGTATATTATAGTCATTGCGCCAACTGTTTATGCACTTAAAATCTTCCGGCTCAAAGGCCCTGAGAAAAACCGAGAATTCTTTCATCCTTTAATGTTTTTTATTATCCTTCCCATCTCTTCGATGCCATATCTTTGATCGATGGGAAGAGGTATGAGATTCTGCGCGAATTCAATTTCCGAAGAAAAGGCTGGGACCCACTCTACCATCCCAGGCCAATATGTTGCAACAAATATTTTTCTGTCAATCAACCGCTGTCGCAGGTCTTTGTCTGAGGTGACAAACGGATATACCATTGGACAGCCGCCTTCTATAAAATGTTCCGCATCAGGAGCCTTAAATTGATTAATTTCGCAAAGTCCATTATGAAGCTCTTCATAGTTGCGAAGTCGAATCTGACGTGCTTCATCATGATCAATACTTCCCAATATTCTTTTGGTCAATTTAGACATCCTAAGTAGCTGAAGACCTGATATCGCTTCTGATACTTTTCTAAAATCCATATAACCGGCTACGGAGTCCGAATCAATCCTTTTCAACAAATGAGCACATCTGTCAGCAGAATAATCCTGACCCAAAGTAAGCTTATGATGAATCGGCGTACTAGCTACTCCTCCATCTGGCAGTCCGAAGAATTTGCGGGGGCTATAAAACTGTTTTGCACCGGGTATCTCAGGCATGTACCAGGCCTGTGTGCAATCAAAAATTGCCTTGTCACGATATAAAGAATAAATATTTTGGAGATATCTATCCTTAATTCCAAAATAGTTATTTACTATAATCATTTCATCAGAATCGAGATTCACAGATTCCGCAAGCTCAAGTCGTGAATTAATATGGTAAAATTTAATCTCAATTCCAAGCCGCATCAATGGTTCAAACACTGACTCACACGTATAATAAGGTAACCACATGCTTCTCGGAAGTTGCATTTGGCTTCTGAGAATAAATTCGAGGGCATGCCGCCCTGAATTCAGATGAAAAGCCTCCGCATGGGGATAATTGTGCTTAGGGCACCCTATTTCCAGTTCAAAGTATCCGCCTATCGTCTGCCCCATTGTTATTCAAGTATGACTTTGATGTCGTTCTCAATCTCCTTTTGCATCATTTCCATGGCTTTCAAGTCCGGGAATCGCAAAAATACTATTCCAAGAGCCTTGGAGGCTCCGTCAAAGACCTCAACAGCTTCTCCTTCCTTTTTATAAAATACCTTCCTGTAAATGTATGGGGCAATACGATTGGAGAAGTTGATTCCTTTAAAAATTCCTTCAGTTGAGCTATGAAGGACATATGTCATAAAGCAATCATTTGGTTCTTCCGGAATTAGGTTTGTAGGTTCTCCCATCGCAGCCAAAACATTGGCCTTGATTAAGTCTATGTTGTAGATATCCGAAAGCTGGATTGGTATCATATTCCCACCGGCTCTCGGTCCAAGCTCAAGGAAATGCGGAATGTCCTTTTTGTCAATCAGGACCTCTAAATTCAGCTCTCCGCATTTTATTCCGAGCTTTTCTACGATACGACGAAGATCTGTATGCAGTCTTTCAGTTTGTTCTGGTGTAAGCCCATTCGGTTTTCTTTCCCCTAAAGGAATTAGACCGGCTCCATTCTCACCTCTAAGGCAAGCCATGTCTCCATAAAGAATAATTACACCATTTTCAACAAAAATGTCACCGCCTATTACATCAGGGAATCCCCTTTCGATAAATTCCTCAGCAATTAAGATTTTGTTTCTTGAATAAGTTTTAGCCAAATCAATTGCGCTCTCTATTGTAGTATAATCAGAAAGGAAAGAAACGCCCTTAGAACCAGAAGAATCCGTGGGCTTAATCACAATCGGTAAATGTAATTTCTTAATTTCTTCTCGGAGAGCTGATATTGATAAATCAGGTGTAATTACAAATGTTCTTGGGCATGGAAATCCGTTTTCATGAAGAAAATTTCGGAACTTATGTTTTATACCGAGAATCTCCACCGATTTTGCCGGATTAGTTGGTAATCCAAGTCTTTCCGCAACTATTGCGGCCGGAAGAGCTGCCGGGTCCGAGGCATATGGCAAAATGCCGGATACCCTCTCCTCTTTTGCTATTCGATATACAGCCTCAACATCCGTTGTACTCTCCTGATACCATTTATCAGCCACAAATTGCCCCGGATTATCGGCTAAATAGTCTATAAGGACCGTATAATAGCCCAATTCTTTAGCCTTTATTATGGCAGGGACCTGTTGCGACGACCCGCCAAGCATCAAAATCTTCTTCATTTTACAAAAAATTCTAATACTCGCTCAATTTCATCTGCAGTTAAATTGTGGTGCATCGGGAGGCAGAGGACTGTTTCGGCGAGGCGGCAGGCGTTGGGAAGATTTTCGCGGGAGGCCGAAGGCAGGCCCCGATAGGTCGAGAATTCGCTGATGAGGGGATAGAAATAACGGCGGCCGAGGATGTTGGCTTCTTTCATCTTGAAATACAATTCGTCCCTGGTCCTACCGAATTTCTCCGCATCGACGAAAATGGGGAAGTATGAGTAGTTGTGGCGTACTCCGGGGGTGTCGTGGAAGAAGCTGATGCCTTCGATATAGCGAAGCGCTTCGCGGTAACGGTTGGCAATCCGTCGACGTGCCGCTATAGCGCCATCGACCTGACGGAGATTGAGGATGCCATAGGCGGCACGAATTTCGTCCATCTTCGAGTTTATGCCGGGAGCCACTACGGTCGTTTCATCTGCAAAACCAAAATTCTTGAGGTAGTCGATGCGCTTTTTGGTCTGCTCATCGTGCATGACGAGTGCTCCGCCTTCGATGGTGTTGTAGACTTTTGTGGCGTGGAATGAGAGCGTAGACAGATCGCCCGCATTCAGGACCGATTCGCCGTCGACTTCCACTCCGAATGCGTGTGCAGCATCGTATATCACTTTCAGTCCGTACTTATCGGCAATTTCCTGAATGGCCTTCGTATCGCAGGGCTTGCCATAGCAGTGCACCGGCATTATGGCAGTGGTCTTGGGGGTTATCGCCGCTTCTATTCTGTTGGGGTCGAGTCCGCAGCTCGACGGATCGACATCGACAAACACCGGCTTTATGCCGTTCCACCAGAGGGAATGTGTCGTCGCCACGAAACTGTATGGCGTCGTAATGACTTCCCCGGTGATTCTCAAAGCCTGAAGGGCTGTTATCAGCGGAAGTGTGCCATTCGTAAACAGACTGATATACGGCACTTTCAGGTATTCTGCCAACTCGTGTTCGAGTTGCCGGTGAAATTGCCCGTTATTCGTAATCCATCTGCTGTCCCATATCTGCCTGAGCATTTCATTGAACTCCTCAAGCGACGGAAGCAATGGCGATGTTACTGTTATCTGATTCATTTTCACTTTAATTTTGAAAATTCTTAACCATTACTGGTCATCTGAATGGATTTCTTTTTTTCGGGAAAAATCATTCCCATAAAGGCGGGTTCGAGATATTTCTTATAGAAATGATCGATAAAAGAGCATCCTAAAAAGACTATTATGGGTACGGCAATCGCTTGAACGACTAAAGAAATAATATCAGAATTAAACATTTCAGGAACGTTGCACACATCCTGCCACAGCCACTTGCGCATTGTATCGCTTGATGCATGAATAAGCAGGACACCAAAACAACCGGCAGCTAATCCATTGATAATTCGGTTGTGACCTATATTAAGATTCTTTGCGGTAAGAAATGCTGACAAGCCGATTATAAACGCCAGCGCTTTGTTTGAATCTGCGACTAAGTGCCATTTATACAATACGAAAACATGTCGACCGGTTATAGATGCCATGTGCACAAAACTTAAGCATACTACAATGGCTAACACTATCGATACGACAAGAGTAATCGAAGATAGTTTCAGATTATAGAAATACTTATTAGGATAAATCCGAATATACGCGGCAACGAAATACAGTGTCATATACCATATCGGTTCATTCATTGTAGGAGCTAAAAAGAATGATGAACAAAACGTCATTACGAAAAGTAATCCGGCTATTAAAACGATAAACTGTTTTTGAGGCAGAAAGTCAATGAATTTATTGTATAATGGCACGAAAGCATAGAACGCCATAAAGCTCGCGACAAATGATCTATTTATTTGCATAAGAGGGCTTAATAACTTATATACGAGCATCTTTATAGTTATGGTATGATAATCACACATCGCGAAAATAACCATTATGGTTAATCCGTAAAACATGATTTGAACGAGCAGTTTCACATATCGCTTTAATGTAAGCGTCATTTTGCACATAAAATATCCTGAAATAAGGATAAATGCATTAATACCAACCTTCCCCCACATTCCCCAGACCTCAAGAAAATATTGCTGACTGGTGATGGTTCCATCATAGATAAACTTGCCCGTAACTCCGGAATTAACGACATAATGATGCGCTATTATAGCCAACATCGCTATAATTCGCAATAATTCAAGATTAGATTCTCTTTCCTTTTTTTTTAGTAGATGACAAAAATTAATTTTTGTCAGTTATATGATTGATTTTTAATTAGTTATTACTTGTAAAAGTCC
>ERZ808037.32-NODE-32-length-152553-cov-11.769931_pt1 | contig 152553 bp, 129 predicted proteins | sample MGYA00380190_ERZ808037 | MGnify/ENA primary metagenome ERZ808037 (study PRJEB31490, sample SAMN06133399) | mouse gut metagenome | isolation source: J9 | host: mice | place: China: Chengdu | collected 2015-05 ...
CACAAACGGATACTCCTTCATCAGCCTGTCCATCACAGGAGTCTTGCCCAGCGATACCGCATTGTGCTCGGTCTTTTGATTTAATCCATAACCGTCAAGAATCATTAAAACTGTCGTTTTCTTGCTCATTTATTTATTCTCCTTTTCTAATTTTTATATTCCATAAAAGTACTGTGTGAATACTCCTTTCAAGTATACACTTTTTTATAGTTGTGCGCAAGATTTGGAAAATCTTTTTCTTCATTTCACATATTAAGTGTTCCTTTTTCAAGCCATAAGAGTTTTGACCCATTCCACCAATGGGCCGTCCTTGTTAATATCTATGTATCTCTTGAATAACGCTTTGCTTTCAGCTCTTAAAATTCCCGATGTAATTTCCGGTAGACAAAAAGATGAAGCAGCGTGGAAATCATTCCATGATTTCACAGCCCATTGAGCCGCACCATCGGAAGGTGCGTCAAGTGAATAGTATACCTTGCCAACAAATGATGATATTGAAGCACCCAAACACATCATACAAGGTTCTAAATTAGTGAACAATTCCATTTGCATCTTTTCTTTTGCTTTCATTTTTTTCTGATCCAGTTCCATCAGAGCTTTTAACTCTGCGTGAACCAATAATCTATTATCTTCGCTTTCAGATGTATGACTTTGAACCACTATTGTATCATTGTGGAATATAATACAAGCTATCGGTAATTCATTTTTCTCTAATGCCCGCTCTGCCAGATCAATTACAAGCTTCATTTTCTCATTTACAGTCATAGTTTATCCCCCTCACTTACGCCATTTGAAAAATTCGAGTTTATCAAATTGTTCAATGTCATTATCTTACCACAAACGCATACACAATTCCATTAAATTTTGCTTAATCTCCCTTGCCTTATACCATTCAATTATCATCTTCCTTGCCCATTCCCTCTGCTCGGCGCTGACTTCCCTCGGCAACTGTCGGCTGTTTTGTCTGTCTAAAAGAAAAAGACATCTTCATGCTTGAAAATGCCTTTTTGTACCCTTCCTTATAAATAGTACTTCATACTTTTGTCACAATATTATTTTTCTTGGAATCTGCAAACGAAGATTTTTATATAATATTTCAAAATAAGTTGACATTCCTCCAAAATAAGAGTATGGTTATGAAAGTAACTATTGATTACATTTGTTGGAAATTATGACAAATGCCACACAGAGAAAGGAGGTATCGTTATGTTTAAGACTATTAGAAAAAAGGCAGACCATTTTCATACTGTATTAAATCGTAAAATTATCTCCGGGGCATATAGGTTTTGATATATTGTACAGATTATTTTAATACGTACTTTGTCAGCTAGACCTCATGGTGATTTTACCATGAGGTCTTTTTTTGCCCGGATTACCATTTTAAACTGAGGGAGGGAATTCCATTTATGAGAAAAAAACTATCAACCTACATCTGGGAATACAAATGGCACTATCTCTTTGCCATCGCTTCACTGCTCGTCAGTGTTTCCCTTGACATGCTGGCGCCGATGCTCACCATGCATATCATTGACGATGTGATATTGGGCGGCAATCTGTCAATCCTGCCCTATCTGCTGGGCGGAATCCTGATCGTCGGCGTCGGGCGGTGTATCTGTCAATACACAAAGGAGTACACCTTCGACAAAGTAGGCTCGTCGATCGCCTCCGACATGAGAAAAAACCTGTTTGACCATATCCAGAGTCTCAGCAGCAGCTTTTTTGACAAGACAAACACCGGAGAATTGATGGCGCGTGTCAAGGATGATATTGACAGAGTCTGGAATACGCTGTCTTATGTGAGTATGCTGATCATCGAGGTCATTTTTCACACCTGTGTGGTGCTCTTTTGTATGTACCGGCTGCATGCGCCGCTCGCCGTCATACCGACCATCGCCATGTTTCTTTCCGCCTTCATCGCCGTCAGCATGGAACATCATCTCGGCTCTATCTACGAAGATATCAGCGAGGAAAACGCAGTCCTCAACACGGTGGCGGAGGAAAATCTTGCCGGTGTCCGCACTGTCAAGGCTTTTGCGCGGGAAAAGTTCGAGATCAATAAATTCCTGTCGCACAATCAGCGCTACTATGAGCTGAATATGCGGCAGTCTAAAGTCTTTGTGCGCTATTATCCATACTTGCAGATCATCACAAAACTGCTGCCAATGCTGATTCTCCTGCTTGGCGGACGTCTCGTGATACAGGGCACAATCACACTGGGCGTACTCGGCGCATTTCTCGAGTACTCCAATAATATTGTATGGCCTATGGAGATGCTCGGCTGGCTGTCAAACGACTTTTCAGCAGGCATCGCTTCGAATAAAAAGCTGGTGAAAATCTACGAACAAACGCCCGTAATCAACGAAATTGAACATCCTGTGACACTCGGGCAAGTGCAGGGCAAAATCGAGTTTTCACATGTTTCCTTCCACAAGGAGGATCAGCACGAAATTCTGCATGACATCAGCTTTGAGGCGGCACCCGGCGCGACAGTCGGCATCATGGGCGCCACAGGTGCGGGAAAAACCTCGGTCATACAGTTGTTACAGCGCCTTTATGACGCCACGGACGGCTGTATCCGCCTTGACGGAGTAGATATCCGGGAACTGTCCTTAAAACAGCTTCGAAGCAGCATTTCCATCGTGATGCAGGATGTGTTCCTTTTCTCCGATACCATCAATGAGAATGTGAAGCTTGGCAAAAAGGAATATATCGACGACGCGATTGTGCGGAAGGCGTCAAGAGATGCGCAGGCAAGCAGCTTTATCGAAAAGATGCCGGACGAGTATGACACCGTCATCGGTGAGCGCGGTGTCGGACTCTCGGGCGGACAGAAACAGCGGATCAGCATTGCGAGGGCGCTTGCAAAGCATACACCGATCTTAATCATGGACGACTCCACCTCCGCACTCGATATGGAGACGGAACATGAGATACAAAAAACGCTGAATGCGCTGCAAAACACCACCAAACTGATCATTGCACACCGCATCAGCGCAGTGCGCCGCGCAGACGAAATCATTGTCCTCGAAAACGGCTCCATCGCAGAGCGCGGAACACATGATGAACTTCTCGCCAAAAAAGGACTGTACTACACAACATATGTATCACAGTACGGCGAACCGAAAAAATCAAAACTGCCATAGCACAATAATTTACAAAAAGAAGGGAGGTATATCATGGCGATCAATTCCTATAAGCAAGACGAAAACATCAATGACGTGGGCAAACTCAAAACACTGGGCAGGCTGTTCTCCTATCTGCTCGCACACAAAGCTTCCATCGTTGTAGTGCTGTTGATCATGGCATACTGTGTGTGCGTGAGCCTTGTAAACCCACTGATTATAGAAGCCGCCATTGATAACCATATTTCAACAGACGACTATGCAGGGCTGTACCGCCTTGCCGCCATCGCACTCGTATTGAATGCGATTCTCATTCTATTAGTCAAAGCCCGCATGTATATCATGGCGAAAGTGTGCAATAAAGTGCTGGTTACAATCCGCCAGCAGCTCTACACGCATATACAGACACTTGACTTTAAATTCTTTGACAGCAGACCGACTGGAAAAATACTCGCACGTATCATCGGCGATATCAATTCTCTAAAAGATGTGCTGTCAAACAGCGTCACGACGCTGATACCAGATTTTATCACCATCTGTGCCGTTGTCGGCATTATGTTTGTCAGAAATGCCAAACTTGCCGCCGCTGCACTGATTAGTATTCCGCTCATGTTTGTGGGGGTATGGTTTATACAGGTACGCTCACACAAACGCTGGCAGATCTTCCGCAAAAAGTCCTCCAATCTCAATGCGTTTGTGCATGAGGACTTATCCGGTATCCGCATTATCCAGAGTTTTACCGCCGAGGACGAGACGAAGGAAACCTTCCGCACACTGGTCAATGAGCACCAGCGCTCTTTTATGGATGCTGTGCTCTACGCAGATGCCTTTGGTTCTGTCATAGATTTCTGCTGGGGACTTGGCAATGTCTCTCTGTGGTATACAGGTATTATGCTTCTTGGCGTAGACACAGTATCAGTCGGAACCTTAGTTGCTTTTGGCACGTATATCTCAATGTTCTGGCAGCCAATTATGAACCTCAGCAACTTTTATAACCAGCTTATCACCAATATTTCCGGCGCAGAGCGAATCTTTGAAATCCTTGATACCGATGCAGAGATCGTAGATGCAAAGGACGTGACAACGATGCCGGAAATTGTCGGCGCCGTTGATTTTGACCATGTTGGCTTCTCCTATGAAGAAGGAACAAACGTACTAAATGATGTGAGCTTCCACATCAACCCCGGCGAGACAATCGCCCTTGTGGGGCCTACAGGCGCCGGAAAGACCACGATCGTAAACCTGATCAGCCGCTTCTACGATATCCAGCAGGGCAGTATAAGGATTGATGGGCAGGATATCAAAAAAGTCAGTATCGAGAGCCTGCGGCAGCAGATGGGCATCATGACGCAGGACAATTTCCTCTTTACGGGAACTATCCGCGAAAATATCGCCTACGGGAAGCTCGACGCGACAGACGATGAGATCATCGCCGCCGCAAAGGCAGTACATGCACATGATTTTATCACCAAACTGCCCGAAGGCTACAACACAAAGCTTGAGGAGCGCGGCGGCGGTCTGTCCGTCGGACAGAAACAACTGCTCGCCTTTGCAAGAACGATGGTGAGTATGCCGAAAATACTAATTCTGGACGAGGCGACCTCAAGCATTGACACCAAGACAGAATTGTTGGTACAAGATGGCATCGAAGCACTGTTAAAAGGGCGTACCTCCTTTGTCATCGCACACCGTCTGTCCACAATCCAGAAGGCAGACCGCATCTTTGTCATTGACAACGGCGGTATCACAGAACAGGGAAATGCCAAAGAGCTTATGGCAAAAAAAGGCGCATACTACAGACTTTATACCGCACAGCTTCAAGATGTCGTCTCCTAACCAATTCAGAAAAACACAAGGGCAGTGGAAAAATCAATCCCCTGCCCTTGTGTTTTTAACTTATGCGCTTCTGCGCTCCAATTCCTCAATCCGCTTCTCCAATTGGTCAATCTTTTTCAACAAGAGATCCAGCGTTCCCGCCTCCAGCTTGCAGGCATTGATCTCATGCTGCATCATATCCAGACGCTGTTCTATCTTATCAAAACGCTGATCTACTTTGTCAAAACGCTTATTAATGCGTTCCTCCATGCGCCCCATCTCCTCAATGATGGCATTAAACATTAATTTCATTTCCTCACTCATTTGTAGCACCTCCCTCAATCTGTTGATATTTTTATTATATCAGATTTCGCTGCATTTTCAAGCGAAATCGAGTCACTCGCGCACCATATTTCTTATCACATTTTTTATCCGCGTCTGGGTGCATAAAAAGTATAAACACCCTAGACATACAGAAAATGATACATTTTTTGAAACAATTCATCCACATCAATAGGCTTTGCAATATGTGCATTCATTCCTGCGCTCAGCGCCTTCTCCACGTCCTGCGCAAAGGCGTTTGCTGTCATTGCCATGATAGGGACTGTCATGGTATCCTTTCTGTCCATGCTGCGGATTGTTCTGGTAGCAGCATAGCCATCCATTCCCGGCATCTGGATATCCATCAAAATCAAATCATAATGCCCTTCTCTTGACTGGCTGATCAGATCAATCGCCTCCTCTGCGTCCCACGCGCAGGTCACATGCGCATGGGTGTGTTCTAATATCGCCGTGATGATCTCCATGTTCACATCATTGTCCTCCACCACCAAAATGCGCTTGCCTGTGGCGTCGAGCACTGAAATCCCATCTTCTTGTTTGAAATTCTTCTGGATCTCTTTATCTTTTTTAAAGCGCACATGGACAAAAAATTTTGAGCCGACACCAACTGTACTCTCAATTCGAAGCGAAGCGCCCATCGCATCGAGAATACGCTTTGTGATACTCATGCCGATTCCGCTGCCCTCAACCTTCTGTACATATCTGTCCTCCGCGCGCTCAAACGGCTGAAACATCTGATTCTGGATAAACTCCTCTGTCATGCCGACGCCTGTGTCCTCGACAACAATGTCAAAGACCGCATACTCCTCCTCATCACTGCACTCTTTGACCGTGGCGCGAACGCTTCCGAACGCCTCCGTGTACTTGATGCTGTTGCTAATTATGTTCATCAATACCTGTCTGAGCCGCACGACATCCCCCATGAGATTTGCATGTTCTGCCTCGCAGGTCATCTCCAGCTCCACCTTGCGCCCCCTCGCCATCTGCGCCAGTACGACATGCAGGTTCTCGAACATCTCCGTCATGCTAAACTGCGTTTCCTTCAGCTTGAGTTCGTCCATCTCAATCTCTGACATATCCAGTATATTATTCAGCAGATTTAACAACTGGGTCGAAGATGCGGTAATTTTGTCGAGACATTCCTGAACCTTTTTCTTGTCATCAATATTGTACTTGGCAATCTCCGTCATGCCGACAATCGCATTCATGGGCGTCCTGATATCATGCGACATGCTCGCCAAGAAATTGGTCTTGGCGATGTTCGCCTTCTGCGCATTGTGCTTTTCCTGCTCTGCTTCGATCACAGCCTTCTCAATTCGTTCCTTCTGTTTATTTTCTATATAATTCTGATATTTCAAAATGAGTCCGATCGTGGCCGCCACCAGCAGAATTGCGATCAGATTATCCTGATAATAATAGAAATCATTGTCTATGTATTTGAATGCCTCCTGATGAAAATAGCCGTACATGACAATGAACACATCTGTTATGACGGTGAGCGCCAGCAGAACCTTGAAATAAATGCCCTTTGTCATAATACATACTAGCAGTATACCAAATGTAAGCCATACAGGCATACCAGACTCAATTCCGCCGCCCTCTGCCCACAGAAACATGAACGGAAATAGAATCAGATTGACCGGTGCAACGATCAGTGCATAAAAAAGCTGTATTTTCTCGTGATATTTATTGGCGAGCACTGCCATCACCACCAGATAAATCCACAAGAGTGACATTGCCAGTATCCCATCGTGCTCATATCCCATCAAAAACTCAACGGTCACAAGAATGGTAAGCGCCAAAATCTCAATCCATATGATCGCATTGTACACCCAGATTTTTGAGTCTGTCTTTTCTATAAATTTATCAATACTGTCCTTTACTCTCTGAAACATATACAAATCCCCTCTCAGTCTAAATCGTCCTCCGTAAACTCCATAAACCGTGAAAACGCTTCCTCGTGCATCTTAGACACCGCCTTTGGATTTCTCTTCAAAAGAGAACTCATACGCCCGTATTCCTTCTTTGTCTTTGCATTGGCAATCTTTTCCATCATCAATGCCTTGGAATTACGACGGCTCTCACCGAGTTTGTCATACATTTCTTTTCCAGATTCCAGCGCCGAATTAATCTTTCTAAGCCCTGCCTCTGACCGCTCTTTGAGTTCTCCGCCATAAAATGCAGATGCAATCTCAAAGTGCTTCTGTATCCGGCGAAATTCCTCACTGCTCTCCTCTAGGCTCAAAAGCACCTCCTTGAGATTGAATGCCTCGCGCACACTCTCTGCCATATCAATAGATATATAGACGGTGAGCACAAATACAATCATCTCCAATAGATTTCCATTCATGTGCAACGCGAACCGTTCCACCGGCGTGTGCCCATACAGCGTGAGAATCACAGAGAAGGCGCCCCATGCCAGCGACGAAGTGACACAAATATGCCCATTGAGATTCCACCGCTGGCTGCTGTAGTCCCAATACCGCACATGAAACATCTTTTCCATCGCCACGCCGGTAAAGTACTCTAGCAGTGTCGCACTCGTCATTCCCACTAGAAACACCAGCCCCGCATTCGTTCGAAATGGCAGTGTAAAAATCAGTACGACGATCGCGCCAGAACCATAAATCGGCAGAAATGGTCCTCTCATAAACCCTCTGTTGACCCACTTTGCCTTCAATACAGAGACATAGCAAGTCTCCCAGACCCAGCCTAAAAAACAGTAAAAGTAAAAAAAGAACAGCCATGTCGAAAATGTATAAATCATGTATTCTCCCCCTGTCAATCTCCCTCAATACACAGCAGCAGCATGCCACGCTGCACTTCAACCTCCGCTGCTTCTCCAATAAACTCATTGCTCACACCGATCGGAAACTCCTGTCTGACGGTGACAGTATCCAACAGATACTTTAGACCGCGCTCAGAGACGCCATACGCATCTCCTCCGAAGGCAAAGACAGAAATGCGCCGCCCTTTCTCACAAAACGCTGCTGTAAAGCACATCTTTGTATCCTTGATCAGCATCAGTGTGACATGATCTCCAACGATGGTTCCCTCTGCCCCCCTGTTCAGCAGATAGAGCAGACACTGAATATTTGCCAGCGTATGATCAAGTCTGCCGCCCAGTGCACCGTATAGTTCAAACTGCTCATAGCCCGCTGCCAGCCCTTCCTTAATCGCTGCGAGCATGTCCGTATCGTCCTTTTCAATGGGAAGTCTCTTCACCTGCAAGGAATCTGTCAGCGCCTGTGCCTGTAAGGAATCCATATCTCCTAATACCAGATCGGGCGTCCTTCCAATCTGAATCAGATAATCCAGCCCGCCATCTGCCGCAATACACAGATCCTCATTCTTCACTACCAGCCGTTGATCGAGCAGCTTCGTATCACATGCACCTGCCCCGATAATGATACACTTTCCCATGTACTTTTCTCCCGCCTTCCCATCTCCGCTTAGACTTCTATTGTTTGTCCTATTTATTCTTCTATCATATAAAAAAAGTTCGCCAAAGTCAAGCCTTGACGAACTTTTGTTCTAATTCTTTGTAGTCTTTTATTTATATTGCGAAGTATCAGAAATTCTTGAATACATCGGTCTCTTTCTGGAGTGCAGCCGCAATCAACTGGTTCTCCTCCATTCTGTTGCTGATATTCTCCATATCTGTCACAAGCACCTGCGTACTCTCCGCGGCGCCTGTCACGCCTCTTGCGCCGTCCTCAATCGCATCTGTGATGGTCTCAATAGACGCTGCAATCTCATCAACAGCGCGCTTCAAGTCATCTGTTTTCGTCGTAAATTCATTCATAACACCTTCTATATAAGTGGCATTATCCCTGTACTGCTCTCCGCTGGTCACAAAATTCTCAAATTCCGGCAGAATCGAATCCGTCATATATTCCACAAGATTATTCGAATGACCTGCAAGATTATGTACAGCATTGATCACGACGCTGTTGATCTCCTGAATGCGGTTTGCCGTCTGACGGCTCGATGCCGCAAGCTGTCTGATCTCATCTGCGACCACTGCAAAGCCCTTTCCGGCTTCCCCTGCACGCGCCGCCTCAATCGACGCATTTAATGCGAGCAGATTGGTCTGGCTTGAAATTTTCAAAATGTCATTTGTCAGTCCATTGACCTGCTCTACGCTCTTGCTGTCCGCGATCGCCTGATTTAACACCTCGAGGATCTCCTGCACTTTTGTGCTGGTTTCCTGCATGTTTGTCTTTGCATCTAACTCCATCTTATCCGCATTTTCTTTCATTCTCTTGGAGTATTCATTAATGCTGTTGGACTTGTCCGCAATCATCTCAACCTCACTGCGCACAGAGTCCGCATTCTGGTTGATGATCGTCGCAGAATGCCCAACCTCCTGCATGGTTGCCGAGAGCTCTTCCGTAACTGCTGACAGATCAGAGGCACTGTCATTCGAGGTCCTGACGCTCTCTTGCACTTCACTGACAACCTCCTCGAGTTTTCTGGAATTTTCAATGATCATTTTCATGATACTCTGCAACTTACCCATAAAGGTATTGATACCATTTCCCAAATCCGAAATCTCGTCATTGGACAAGATACTGATACGCTTTGTCAAGTCGCCCTCACTCTGGTCAATGCCCCGGATTATGTCATTGATCTCATGATTTGCAACGATCAGTTTTCGTATGATCAAAATAAATACACTGTACAGTGTAATCAGCAGTGCAATCACACTGAGGACTACGATAATGGTATTCTTTAAAACCGCCTTGTTATATTCTGCTGTCAGCGCATCACTCGCCTGTGACGCACTCTCCTGCGCGCGCATCATCATGCCTTCCACCTGACGCTGCATCTCATCGCTGCACTGCTTGATCGTACTGTTTGCGAGTGCAAATGCCTTTTCCTTTTCCGCATTTCCACTGAATGCCATCAAATTCGCAATCTCATATTTCATCGTCTCATAATTCGATACGATCGTATTGTATGCACCGGCATCCTCCTCTGACAGATTGTCTTTATATTCGATCAGATAATTGTCAAGAATTTCCTGCTCGGCACGCACCTCCGCCACTGTCGCAATGAGTGTATCCAAGTCTGTCGCGATGATGTGCGAGAGCGCCTTCTTATGGATTTCCTGCAATTCCTTTTCTATTTCACTGAGATCAGAAATATTGACCATATGCTCATCTGCGATTGTCATCGCCGTCGTGTTGACTTTCTTTAGGTTACTGATCGCCGCAGTGTTTGAGAAAATCGCCAGTGCTCCGAGAATAAAAACCGGAACTAAAATGATGATCGTTATGCTCAACCGCATCTTATTGTTCATTTTGCTCATTTTATTCCCTCCTTATTGAACCACTGAAGCAGTGATGCCTTTCACAAGCCTGTCCATCAGGTCCTGCATCGGCACATTGTCTGGATTTCCCGCTGCTATGGTGTCCGCAAAGCTTGTGCAGGCATCCCAGTAGCTGTTGCCTACGCGCTGGAGTACACCATACTGTGACTGATCAATGACTGCCGCAATCGCTGGCACTTTGCCGACTTCATCGGAGGCTGCCGCCACAGCGTTCGCAGGTCCTTGGCTTCTCTCCTCAAACCGCAGAATCTGGTTCTCTTCATTTGTAATCCAGTCCGCCAGCTTATGTGCCCATGCCAGATGCGGTGAGTATGCATTGACCCCAAACATTTTGTATCCTTTAAAGGAGGACATCTGAATCTGCTGCCCTTTGCAGGTGTATGTAGGAAGTTTGCACGCACCATAGTTATTTCCCCATGCCTCCTGCACCGCAACCGCATTCCACACACCGCTGATTCCAGCGATACAAGTGCCGTCCTTCGCACCCTCCACAAAAAGGCCGTCCGCCTGCGCCACAAAGCCCGGATGTGTCGCGATACTCAAAAGCGCCTGTCCGATATCCACACCGTTGATACTGCTCTCTGTGGTATTCCAGTTGCAGTGATTTGTCACGCCGTCCTCATTGATGCCAAAATCAAGTCCTGTATTTCCGAAAAATGAATACAGATACCAGCCAGAATTAAACTCCATTGATATCTTTTTTTCATTCTCGGCAGCCACCTCAAGGATTCTGTCAAACGTCTGAACATCTGTATCTGATAAATATTGTTTATTATAATAGAGAAAATAGCCATTGTCCGCCGTGTATGGATATGCATACAATGCATTCTGATAACATGCTGCGTCCACTGCGTCCGGCAGATTGGCATTCTTCACCTCATCCTGATTCACCACTGGCGAGAGCGCACCGCCTGCGATCAGACTGTAAAGCTGGTCATCCGGCATAGAGAAAATATCTGCCGCATTATGAATATCTCCCAGAACGTTTTTTCTGGTATCCGCGTCCCCTGACGGCTCAATCGTGATCTCAAAATCAGCTTGTCCTGCGTACTTTTGTTCAAAGCTGTCGATCATCTTCTGCAAATTCTCAATATTTGCCTCCTCGACCCAGATGCGCAATGCCACTTTCCCAGATTCCAACTGCTCTCCTTGATTTTCCTGCTCTGTCTCCGCTTCTGCACTTTCAGCCTGCTCACCGCTTTTTGTATTTCCACAGCCCATTAGCCCTGTAGCCAACAAAGAAACAGATAGTATTGCCACTAATAATTTCTTTTTCACAGTAATTCTCCTTTCGATTATTATTTTCCGACAATTACCTATCTATAATTTTATACTATTTTAATACTTTTTTCAACGTAAAATTTTTACTCTTTTTTAAGCGATTCTGCACTGTTTTAGAACCTCCGCTCATCAATTATGGTCACTTTTCTTCTGTTATACAGCCGCGTCATCTCCCCTTCATGAATATAGACCTTGGGCTTCATGCCTATGATTTTGCCCACAACAGCTTCTACGCGCTGCTTCACGGACTCTCCGTTATCCGATTGCAGCAGCTCCTGAATCCGCTTGCTCTCGATGCGCACCTCCACCACGTCAAGACCATGCTGTTTCTTGATTGTCACGATATAACAAGCCTTGATTTCCCGCAGTTCTGTCAAGGCATTCTCGATACTGTATGACAGAATACTGTTTCCACGGATATATATGATATCCTCTGTTCTGGCACATATTCTGTCAATCCTTGCCGACGTTCTGCCGCACTCGCATTTCTCATGATTGATTCTTGTAATGTTCATCGTTCGGAAGCGAATCAGTGGGACGCCCTGTTTCTGAAGCGTTGTAAAAACGATCTCCCCGAGCATGCCGTCTGCCACTGCGGTCTGTGTTTCTGTATCCAGAATTTCTGCAATAAAATAATCCTCCTGCACGTGCATTCCTTTCTGGCATCTGCATTCGCCTGCCACGCCAAGCCCCATCAGCTCGTCCATTCCATAAATGTCATACATTTTGATGCCGATTGCATTCTGAATCTTCTTGCGCGTCTTGTCTGTCCAGAATGCCCCGCCGCAGACTGCCGCCTTCAATAAGCAGCCGCTCATGCCCTTTTTTTCTATCATGTGCGCCAAGTACATCAGATAAGATGGTGTTCCTATAATCCCTGTCACATGGAATTTGCGAATCGAGGACATCAAATCCTTTTTCTGGTCTGCGGGCATTGGGATTGCTGTTGCGCCTATTTTCTCTACTCCTGAGAGCAATCCCAGCCCTTCTGCCCAGCTCTCCGGCTCATATGCGATCTGAATCACATCTTTTTTGTTTAGTCCCGCCATTGCGACCGAGCGCGCCATGCACTCGCTCCAGTGATTCAGATCATTTTGCGTATAGCCAACGATGAGTTCTGCCCCTGATACGCTGTCGAGCGTGCCATATCTGACAAGCTTGCTCGTCGGCACTGCAAACATACCGTTCGGATAGGCGTCCTGCAAATCCTCGCTTGTCGTAAACGGGAGTTTGTCCAAATCTTCCATTCCATGAATATCCCCGGGCTCAAGCCCCAGCTTCTTCATTTTTTTCCGGTAATACCCCACATTGCGGTACATATACCCCACAAGTTTTACCAGATGTTTTCCCTGTAAATCAGTCATTTGATCACGGCTCATACACTCTCTCGCTTCATTCCAAATCATATGAATCCCCTCCAAATCTACATTTACTAATAATCCCCATGCCACCTTTCACTCTAATTATCCACCATTTATTTTGCTATTGCAAGCAGTATGACAAAAAATCATTGCACATATTTCAAGGTCATATGTACATTTTGCCATATTTTTTATTTATTTTTTGTACAAAGTTCTATTTTTACAAAATTTAAATGGATTATACCCGTGAATATGTTATAATGTATTTATCTTATTTAGCAGGAGCGGGACTACAAATGAATGAAGGTATCAAGAAGAGAAATTTTATAGTGTATGCGCTGGCTTGCATTGCCATCTGCATCTTTCTGTTATTCATCTATTTTTATGACAAAGCAACAGATACCCGCCAGCAGCAGTCTGCCTACGCGGTGACAGAGTGGACTGATTACACCAAAAATATGTACATGAAGAAAACTGTTGTCTCAGGCACGCTCTCTGTAGATGCCTCTGTGGGCAATGTCCTTGCATTTTACACAGTTCATCAAAATATAAAGGTATATGTAGGCAGTACGCTGATCTACCAGTATCCAGTCGCCAACAACAATCCCTTGTCGGAATCGCCGGGCTACTGCTGGAATTTTATCAATCTTCCATACAATACCAACCGGCTCGAAATTGTATTTACCAGCCCCTACAAGGCTTACCAGAAAAACATACCTGTTTTTTACATTGGCAATGAGTTTTCACTCCCTGCCCACATTATCACTGAGAATATCCTGCCATTTGCACTCTGCATCATTATGTTTGTGCTCGGCTTTGTACTGGTGGCATACCATCTGTTTGTATCGCGAAATATTAATACGAGTGGAAAGCTATTAAAATTAGGCATTTTTTCGTTGTTTTTGTCCATGTGGTCCATCAACGAGTGCAGTATCACGACCCTTATTTTAAAAAACAACCTCGTGACCTCCTATCTTGCCTTCCTGTCGCTCATGCTGCTGTCACTTCCGTTTGCAATATTTGTCCAGACCTTTTATGAGGACGACAGCAAGATTTGGAACTGGTTTTGCGAGATAAACCTTCTACAGATCATCATCTGTATGACGCTTCAATTTACGGGCATTGCAGACTTGAGGGAGACCTTGTGGACGACGCATGTCATGATGTGCCTGCTTGCCTTGCTTGTCATGATTCAGTCCTATCTGCTGATTAAAAACGGGGTTCACTCCCACACGATCAAAGTACATATGGTCTGTATCGTCGTCTGTTCCATCACACTTCTGATGGATATTATAGGCTTTTATTCAGGCTCATGGGACGGCAACACTTTTGGACGTTTAGGCTTCCTTACTTATATTATTGTGCTTGGCCTGTCCTCCGCGCGGGAGTCCGCTTCGCTCATGAAAATGGGACAGGAGGCAAACGCTTACCAGACACTTGCCTACACGGACCAGATGACAGGGCTTCACAACAGAACCTGCTTTAATGTGGATTTCGCCAGATTATCGGAAAATCCGGCAGATGTGGCAGTCATCGACTTTGACCTGAACAATCTAAAATACACAAATGATACGTATGGACACAGTGCTGGTGATCTCTATATCAAGAGCTGCGCCAAGATTATCTATGAAATCTTTAACGGAATCGGCAGATGCTACCGCGTCGGCGGCGATGAATTTGTGGCATTGATTGAGAAGGCTTCCTCAATAGACATGACGTACTACATGGCAATGCTGGAATCAAGCGTCGATGCCTCCAACCGTGAAAACAAAGATCAGAGAATGAAAATGCAGATTGCCTATGGTTGTGCTGTATACTCACCTGATTCCGATAAAAATCTTGAAGATACCTACAATCGTGCAGATAAAATAATGTATGAGAACAAAAAGACGAAAAAAGAACAGCAGAAATTTGAACGTTAATTCCAAAACAAAAGAAGCAGCCATCAAACAACTGCTTCTTTTGTTTTGGAATTTATTTAGGATTATTTAGGAGCGTTTTATGATCAGAAGTACCATCCACTGTTGCTGCCATAATTCCCATAATTAAAATTGTAATTACCATTTCCATTAAAATAGGAATTGCTTGCACCGTATTTATTGTACGTGGAGGTTGCGCCATACAGTTTGCTCAACGTGGAAAGACTGTTGGCTGCGCCATCTTCTATGTTTACCATCTTTTTGCTGATCTTTTCAGCAAAGCCACCCTCTTTTGCAAATACCTCTTTCACCTTCTCGAGATCTGCATTTTCGAGTGTTTTCTGGTCAATGACAAGCTCACCGGATTTTGAAACCGTGATGCCAATCGCTTTTAGAGCGTCCTCATTTGCAGATACAATGCTGTCAAGGGTCTTTTTAAAAGCAAGGTTGGACACGCCGCCGATATCACACAGATCATTGTACACCTCATTGAAATCTGATACGAAATCCTCGATTCCGTCCATCAGAATCTTCTTGTCATTCTCCTGTGCAGTCTTGCCTGCCTCGTCCTCAGTATAGGACATATTGCCAATCTTGAGCAGCTTCTCAACATTGACCTGAATATTATACGCAGACTTTTCCATCTTTTCATACATTGCAAGCTGCTTTGTCTGCGTCATCGTTGCTGTTGAACTTCCTCTTCTTGCCGATGCGCTTGACCGTATCCGCGAGCTGGTGCTTGCGTTTGAAGTCTTGCTGCTGATCACCTTTCCCGCCCGTGCTCTCTTAGCGCTTCTCAGATTTCTTGACCGTATCAGTGCATTTTTTGAACTGTTTATATTCATTGTGTTTCCATATCCTTTCTTAAAATATTTTAAAAATTATATCTGCTGTAAAATTCTGTATGTTTCATGATTGTTTACGTAATATATATCGGTAAGTCTGCGCAAAATGTTTATATATTGACGCTTATTTTCTGAAAATTCTATACAATTTCTTTACAATTCAACAAACTGCAACACTATTTCTCCTCTGTATGTCCGGACGGCTGGTTCACGGTCAGATTCACACCCTCTAGCCCGTTCACTGTGATATTCCTGTTGACTTTTGCGTCATAGGATTCTGCATTGATAATACTGGCTAGGTCGATTCCTGTTGTCTCCTTCATCGCTTCAAACAGCTTCGTCATCACCGCAGGCACATTTCCCGCCACTTGGTCAACGCCGTTTGAGCCGTCACTGCCGCCGATAATCGTAATCTTGTCAATCTGGGATAACGGCTCTGCGATCTTTCCGGCGATGTCAGGAAGGACCTTGATCATCATCTCGGCTACGGCTGCCTTATTGTACTTCGCATATGCTTCCGCTTTCTTTTCCATCGCTTCAGCCTCCGCAAGCCCCTTTGCCTGTATCGCCTCGGCTTCCGCGACACCCTTCGCCCGCACTGCCGCTGCTTCCGCCTCGCCAAATGCACGGATTCCCTGCGCCTCCTGCTCTTTTGAATAGCGGTCCGCCTCCGCCTGTGCCTTCTTTGCCTCCGCGATTCTCTGCGCCTCAAACTGCTGCGCCTCCGCCTCCTTCTGCCGCTGGTACAGTGCCGCGTCCGCCTTCTGCTGTGCTGCGTACTTCTCCGCCTCCGCCTGCTTCTTTACCTCCGCCTCGAGTGCGCGCTCTTTTACTGCCACTTCCTTTTGTTTTAATTCAATCTCACGCTCCTGCTTTGCGATATCGGCGTTTGCAGTGGTAATTTCGATGGTTTTTCGCTGTTCCTCCTTCTGGATTTCATATGCGGCATCTGCCATCGCTTTCTTGGTGTCTGCCTCCATCTGAAGCTCAGACTTCTTGATGGCAAGCTCATTTTGCTTCTTTGCAATCTCCGTCTGCGCTGCCACTGCCGCATCATTCGAATCCTTGTCCGCCGCTGCCTGCGCCACCTTGATATCGCGCTCACTCTCGGCCCTCGCGATAGCCGCTGCCTTCTTGATCTTGACGATATTGTCAATACCAAGATTCTCGATCACATCATTCCCATCAACAAAATTCTGCACATTGAAGCTGATAATGTCAAGTCCCATCGCCGCCAAATCTGGCTCTGCATTCTCCTTGACAAGCTCTGCAAATTTCTGGCGGTCTGAGACCATCTCCTCAAGGCGCATACGGCCTACAATCTCACGCACATTGCCCTCGAGAACTTCTCTTGCGACATTGGCGATATACTCTGTATTTTTATTCAGAAAATTCTCAGCGGCAAGCCTAAGCTTGTCCGGCTGGTTGCTGATCTTGACATTGACTGTAGCATCGACATTGATATTGATATAGTCGGCTGTCGGCACTGCGTTGCTTGTCTTGACATCTATTGGTATCAGCCTGAGATTGAGCTTATCGAGGCGCTCAAAAAACGGGATTCTGATGTTCGCCTTTCCGATCACAACCTTTGACTTTTTCTTGATTCCAGAGATAATGAACGCCATGTCGGGCGGCGCCTTCACGTATCCCATACACAACAATATGAGCAAAAGCAAAACTACTACGATTACAGTAATCAAAGTTCCTAATCCTTTCATTGTAAATTCCTCCTTTGTTTTTGAATGCCTGCCGGCATAGTTCTCTGCACAGGTCTGTGCATAAAAGTAAAAATGTAACTACTCCGCTGTTCTGCGAAATAGTTACATTTAGTATACCATCATTTGACACGGGTGTCACTTGGATTCTTTATCTGGTTCTCAATCTTGCTGTTTTCTAAAATATTATACCACAAAGTCAACGCCCCGTCCAAGCTGTCTTTCATGGTCTGACAAAATATCTCTGCGGTATAAGTTGCCGGCATTTTCAATCTGCTGAAGCAAATCTTCAACAGAGTCTGCGGTAAATGTGATCTCCTCCTCATAGTCCGCGTCCCCTTCCAGAAATTCCTCCCGGATTACCCTGCGTTCCTCTCTGCCTGCTTCCAGTTTCTCCTGCCGCTTTTGCTCCTCCTCTTTCTTTGCCGCTTTCTTCTCCTCTGCCTTTTTCGCCGCCTTCTTTTTTGCCAGACGCTGCTGGGCAGCCTTGTTCTGCGCCTTAAACGACTGGTCCATCGTCGCAAAGAACGACGCTGCGCCGTTGTCATTCACATTGATGCCGCAGCTCTTGACGCTCAGCCCCATGTTGGCAAGCTTGTTGGTTAGCTGTGACAGACCGCTCGCCCCCTTTGAGATAATCCCCTCATACTGCCTGCGGTAATTCTCATCCTCCGCCATGCGCTCGATCTTATCCTCGTCAATGAGTACGACCATCTTATGCGTGTTCGAGTATTTTGATGCATTTGCCTTGGCAAATTCCTTCTGGTCCCTGCTCACGAGAATAAAGTCCAGATTGCCGTATTTCTTTTTGAGCTCTGCGTAATACTTTGCAGCATTTTCACTCAACGCTGGCTCTCCGATTGTCCTGCCGCCAACCTTTGTCTTTTTCTCCGTCTCCTTGGCGTCCTCTTTCTTGGTTATGGAGATCTCCTCTTTCTTCTCGCCTGCCCCTTTATTTCTGGACGTATTGTAATAGGTAGCAACGCTCTCTGCAACAACAGGTGTTCCCGCCGAAATAGTACTCATCCTTCATCCCTCCCTGATTTTAAGTTTCCTACGCCTTTGCCTTAAACCCTGCACTCTCCGCCTCAGATGTCCAGAATATACTATTATAATGCAGTTGCTCCTCGATCTCATAGACATTCGTTGTTCGGATCACCGAATGGCAGGTATGCGCCTCACAGAGCTGCCCAAGCTCGCTGAGCTTGTCTGATGCAAAGATTTCAGTGCTGATATTATTGTAATTGATCATATGACAGATACAATGAACTAGGCATCCGCCTGTGACAGTGACGATGCTGTTTAAGGTCTCCATACAGTAAGACAACTGGTTGAGATTGTCCTCTAGCCACTGCTCAATCTTCTTGTCCTTTGTCGCCCTGTAATACAGGCGTTCACTGATTTCTACCTGATAGGTATCCGCCTTCATGCAATCATATGTTCTTCGGATATATTTCTCATATTCTGCCGGATTTTTGTATCTGACGCCCTCTTCCTTCTTCTCTTCTTTCAGCATGTACGAAGTTCTATCCCCTTTTATGCCTTGGTGTCAAATGGAACATACTGTCTGTCAAGATACATTTGCGTCAGCTTCTCCTGCTCCATGAGCTCTGGCAGTTCTTCCTCTAATGCCTCCTTCATTGACTGGCCGTCTTTGAGTACCTCCTCCAGCGTTTCCTCCAATGAATCTTCCAGTGTTTCCTCTGGCAGTTCATCGAGCATCTCATCAAGGATACCTTCATCTTCCACGCCAAGCGCTTCCTTCGCAATCTCCTCGCGTCTCTCGTCGGCAGTCTTTGGCTCGAGATCTTCTGCTGCCTCGGCAATCTTCTCGCCAAGCTCCTCTGCCTCGTCCATGCAGTGCATCATCTGTTCATAATTAAACTGCTTTTTCACTGCGTCGATTTGATCGTTATAATTGTTGTACAATGCCAGCTTCTCCGCAATCTCATCGAGCGTATTGCAGTGCATGTCTTTGAGTTCAGCCTTCTTTCCCTCAAAAAAATCTATCTGCGACTGCGTTTTCTGGATACGCTCCATCTTCTCCTCGGTGCTCTTGAGCTGATAGGCATTATTTTGTGTAAAGCAAGAGAACACACTTGTACTTAAATTGTTCAAAGAAATATTCATACCCCACCCCTGTTTCTATTAAAAAATTCTGTCCTATGTTACTACAATGATTTCTCTACATGTTATATCGGTCTGTACCAGAAAAGAATCAAGTATTTTTCAAGTATTTTTCATAATAAAATATCTTTCTTTCTGCTGCTATTTGTGATATACTATAAACGAAAGCACCTGATCCATTGGAAAAAAGAGCGCGCACTCTTTTTTGCCAGTAGCATACACGGGCTTTTATTTATTATGTAAAAATTCAATGATGAAAAAAGTCAAAAAGGAGAGAATCAATCGTGACCGGAAACAACACCAGCTTCCAGCTTCGCAGACCAAGAAGAAGCCTAAATGGAAGAATATTGAGAAACACCACCCTGAACATCCTCTTGTTAGTGATTGTATGCTGTGGCATCATGGCACTTTCCCTGCAATATCTGGCAACAAATATCCTGCTGGACAGCTTGCAGCCGATGGCACGCCAGTCTGCCAAAACGATCGAGGCGAACATTCATATGCTTGCAGATCGCATGATGACGCTTGCAGGAGACGCACAGATGCAGACTGTGCCACTCGAAAACGCTGTTCCAGATGCTGCTGCCACCCGCAGAAACCGCGCAGAGCTCTTAGCAAAGACTGCCGAAATCTATGAGCTGCACACCATCGCACTGTATGATCTGGACGGGCAATTCATTCAAGGCATCGACGGAGCGCCTGAGCGTCTGGACGATGACTTTTTTGCACTCCTCAAAGAAACTGACAATTTTACCACCAGCGCCTCCACTGTTTTTCAGGAAAAACTGGGCATCACAATGGGTATGCCTGTAAAAGAAAACGGCGAGACAACACTGTACGTCGTAGGCGTCTACAAATATGACACGCTCAACGATGTGATGGACAGCATCAATATCGGGGAACACAGTACAGTATATATGGTTGACCGCAAGGGCAATATCACAGGCCACCCGGACCAGTCACTGATTCTGGCTGGAAGCACGCTTTCCCAGCTTGGCGGCGAGGATACTGAGACGCTCAGCCGCATCACTTCTGGAGAGACTGGCGCCTCAGAATTTCCGGTGAACGGGGAGCATATTCTGGTCGCATTTTCTCCAATCCGCGGCACACAGTGGTCTTTGGTTCTGCATATACCCGAGGCGGATTACAGCCACACGATCAATGGCGCTATGTTTATCGCGATCGCTGCGACGCTGGTTATGCTCGTCCTGTCTGTTCTGCTGGTTCTGCATCTGGCACGCTCTATTTCGCGCCCAGTCAAACAGGTGACGACCCGCATGGTTTCGCTCTCCAACGGCGACCTGCACACGACCGTGACGCCAGTCCGCACCAGAGATGAACTGGAGATTTTGACGCTGACGCTGGGCAGCACCGTGGAGAGCATCAACAATTACATATCAGATATTCAAAATGTGCTGACAAATATGGCAAACGGCAATCTCTGTGTCAGCCCCCAAGTAGACTACAAGGGAGATTTCACCTTAATCCGCAACAGCCTGCGGACGATTTTAAAGTCCATGAACGAGACCATCGCGGGCTTTCGCAATACCACTTCACAGCTTGCCCATATGTCCGAGGAATTAAATGGACAGTCCAGCCAGTTACATCAGGCTTCCGTGGAACAAAACCTGTCTACAGAAGCGCTGGTCTGTGAAGTATCGCATGTAAAAGAACAACTGAGCAGCGTCTCAGAGAGCACCAGCCAGACCCGCAGCAAGACATCAGAAATCGCACAGTGTATCCAAGACGCGAACACTCATATGTCCTCTCTCTCTGGTGCGATGGACAACATCAATGCCAACGCTGAGGAGATTACAAAAATCGCCAAAGTAATCGAAGATATCGCATTCCAGACCAGTATCCTCGCGCTCAACGCCTCCATCGAGGCAAGCCGTGCAGGAACTGCTGGCAGAGGTTTTGCCGTCGTGGCAGCCCAAGTCAAAGACCTTGCCGAAAAGAGTGCCGAAGCTGCCCAAAATGCAACGGAAATGGTCGCACACACCAGTTCGATTATTCATACAGGTGTCAAACTGACTGCTGACACTGCCAGCTCACTCCAAGCAATCTCTGCTGTCTCCGACGAGATCAGCACGATCTCAAACAGCCTTGTTGTGGCTGTCCAAGGTCAGGAGAACGCACTGGCAATCATGGACGAACGGATTGAAACCATCTCCGGCATCGCAGACCAAAATCTCCAAAATGCCGGCGAAATCGAACAGTCCAGCGGACTGCTTGCGCGGGAAGCTGAAATGCTGCAAGCGCATGTCAAAAAATTTGTAGTCAAGGGGGAACAAGAAACATGAAACTGAAACTGCGCCTGCCGCTGCTGTCAGTGCTGCTCATAGCACTGCTGACAGCCTGCGGCTCTAAAACAACAGAAAATGAACTTCAAGACGGCTACTATACCGCTCAGGCCGCCGAGTTCAGCCACGGCTGGAAGGAGTACGTCACCATCATTGTCAAGGGCGGCAGCATCGTCTCTGTAGAGTACAATGCAGAGAACGCAAGCGGCTTTATCAAAAGCTGGGACAGCAACTATATGCAGACAATGCTGCACTCCAATGGCACCTATCCCAACGAGTACACCCGCTACTATGCCAGCCAGTTGCAGGAGCAGCAGGGCGAAGGCACCATTGATGCACTGACTGGCGCCACCTCCTCCTACAACTCGTTCCAGAAATTATCTGCCGCTGTCGTTGCACAGGCACAGCTTGGAGATTCCAGCATTGTGCTCGTCGATACATCTTCTTAGGAGGAATCTGCCATGAAATCCTTACCCCAGATTTCCGAGGCCGAGTTTGAAGTGATGAAGGTAGTGTGGCAGCACGCGCCCATCAGCACCAACGAAATAACAGACCACCTTGTGAAAACGACCACATGGAGCCCCAAAACAATCCAGACACTCATCAAGCGCCTCGTGACCAAGGGCGCCCTTACCTACGAAAAGCAGAGCCGCGTGTTTGTGTACACTCCGCTGGTAGGCGAGGAGGAATATATCAATCACGAGAGCACATCGTTCCTCAAACGGTTTTATAACGGCAATCTCTCTGCCATGCTGTCCGCCTATCTCGAGCACGACCGCCTGTCAGAAAACGAGCTTGACACACTGCGCTCGCTCTTGTCCAAGGCTTCCAACGAAAAAGGAGGTGGCTGAATATGAACCATTTTATGCCTAGCTTCCTGCTGTGCAACCTCCTAATCAGCGGCATCATCGGTGCACTTCTCGTCGGAAAGCGCCTGCTGCGCAACAGCCTGTCGAGCAGAATGCAGTATAACCTGTGGTTTCTGCTGCTTGGTCTGCTCGCCGTCCCCTTCCTGCCTGTTCAGAAAATCAATCTTGCATTGCAGAAGGCGCCGGCTGTTCCAGCAGAGCCTGCCGCCTCAGTGACCGCCGCCCTCCAGCCAGCAAACGCCGCTGTCTGGATCAATGAACTGGGCGTCACTGTCAGCAGCAAAACCCCTTCTGGCATCGGTTCTTTGTTGTGGCTTCTATGGCTGTCTGGCATCGCGGGCATGGTTGTCTGGCTTGTGCGGTCTGTCCTTTCTTTTCACAGAATCAGACAGTCTGCACTCCCGCTGCAAAATCCTGCGGTTCACAGGCTGTATTGTGACTGTCTGGCGGAAATGCACATCAAGAAATATATCCCCGTCTACAGCACTGCATTCTTGAAATCTCCTGTCATTGCCGGATTTTTCAGACCATGCATTCTTCTGCCGATTCACCTGATATCTGACTATCCTTCTAAGGAAATACGGTATATGCTGCTGCACGAGTTACAGCACTACAAACACAAAGATGCACTGGTTAATTATATCACCTGTATTGCCAACGTGCTCTACTGGTTCAACCCTGCTGTGTGGTATGCATTGCGGGAGATGAAAAATGACCGCGAGGTCGCCTGTGATACTTCCGTACTCAACATGCTGGAAGCCGATGATTATGAGGCGTATGGAAACACACTGATTAATTTTGCCGAAAAAATTTCCCGCCTGCCGTCTCCGTTTGCTGCCGGCATCGGCGGAACAATGGCGCAGATGAAAAAGCGGATTCTAAACATTGCCGCCTACCAGCCATCAACGCGCAAAAAAGGTCTGTATGGTCTTGCCATTTACCTAATGCTCGCTGTATTATTATCTGGCTTTGTGCCGCTTCTGACAATTCATGCCGCCGGCAGCAGCTATTATCATTTTCAGGAAAAAGGAAAAACGATTGTACCGCTGCATCTTGACAGCGCCTTTGATCAAAATCACGGCAGTTTTGTCTTGTACGACGCCGCTTCTGACGTTTGGCATATCTATCACAAAGAAACCGCATCCACGCGCGTAGCCCCGGTTTCTACCTACAAGATTTACAGCGCCCTGCTCGGTCTGGAGGCTGGACTGATTTCTCCCGAAGAATCACAGCTTGCGTGGAACGGGCAAAACTACCGCTATGATACATGGAACGCAGACCAGACCTTACAGACCGCAATGCAAAACTCTGTGACATGGTATTTTCAGACGCTTGACCAGAGCGCAGGGCTGCCGGCAATTCAAAACTTTGTCCGCAAGATCGGATATGGAAACCAGACCGTCGGTGAGAATCTGGCATCTTATTGGGGCGATTCCTCCCTGCTGATCTCCCCCATCGAGCAGGTAGAGCTGTTGAGAAAATTTGATGAAAACCAGTTTGGATTTGCCCCCCAGAACGTTGAGGCGGTCAAAACTTCTATCCGCCTGCACACTGCTGAAAATGCCACATTGTATGGAAAAACGGGCACAGGTGAAGAAAACGGGCAAAACGTTCTGGGCTGGTTTATTGGATATCTCGAAAAAGATGGAAATACATATTATTTTGCAGTCAACATTCAAAACGAGCAAGATACAGACGGCACTGCTGCGACCGCGCTGGCATTTGAGGTTCTTGAGGCGTTAGGACTCTGGAACTAAGTAATCGGACACAAGTCGGACTGCAATTTCCTTTGCCGCAGCGCTGGTGACATTCTGATTGTCTGTCCTGCCAAGGTACACGCAGAAATAAACAGTTTTCTCCTCCGACGGCTTCTCCGCAAAGCCTGTAAACCATGCGTCAACCGTGACACCGCCGGTCTTGCCCATTCCTGTCTTTCCATAGATTTTGACAGGCGGTTCGTCCTGCTCTGCCACCAGCATCACCTGCCGCAGTGTCTCCCTTGTCTTTTCTGAATAGACAGAAGTCTCCCCAAAAATGCGCGCCATCACTTCTGTCTGTTCTTTGGGAGAAATGAGCAGAGACGATTCAAGCCAAAAGCCCGTCAACGCACGATGATTGTTATTGGTGTTGAGACGCCCCTCCCAGTCGGAAATATCGCAGTTGCCATAGTGAAGCCTGTTCAGCTCTGACTGCATGGTCTCCTGTCCGACTGTATCAATTAATTCCCTGAAATACCAGACGCAAGATGTGCGGAAGGCATCTTGAAAGCCGATATCACGATTCCAGTCCTGATTCCAGAATACCTCGCCACTCCATGTCCTCGTAGAATCCTCTGGTTCAAGAAAACCGTTTTCCAGTGCAATCAAGGACGAGACAATTTTGAAAGTAGAGCATGGTGACCGTGGTGTTGTGGCAAGCGTTGTATTATATAGTGTGTACTGACTGTCCGCAGCGTCATAAATCACTGCTGCCCCGTTCAATTCACCAAAGTACGCGGACCAGTCAGCTTCTAAAATACTATCTTGTGTTTTGTTCTGCTGGTTTGTAATTGCTGGCTCCTCTGGATTGTCATTTTCTGTATCGAGTGATGTCTGTATCAGGCTCTCAGATTCTTGTACTGTTTCCATTTCCTTGGTCAAATCCTCTTTCTCTTTATTTTTCTCTATCTCTATGTCCGTACTGCGGGCGCAGCCGCCCAAAACCAGCCCGAACAGCATAATCCAACATAACGCCTTTTGAGTAAAATATTGTCTTTTCATATACAGTTACCCTCCAATCTATTCGAATCCGTTCTAATCTGTACTAGTGTTATCTGCCTGCACCGCCTCGCCTGTCAAAAGTTCTTCTGGGCTCTTTAAATCAAAATAATATTCGAAAATATTTTTGCCCACTTCTGTCGCGTTGGACGAGCCATATCCATTTGCAATTCGTACTGCCACTGCAATCTGCGGCTGGTCACAAGGCGCATACCCGACAAACAGTGCGTGGTCGGGGCGGTTCTTTGCTTCCTGCGCAGTTCCTGTCTTGCCTGCCACGCTGATTTCCATATTTTTTAACACCGAATTGTTCTGCGCAAACTGCTGCATTCCTGTGTGGACAGTATCCCACACACTCGCCGGCAGCGCTACCCTACCTATCCGCACCGCGTCATTTTCTTTCATCACACTGTCTGCCCCGGAAATTCCTTTGATCAAAGAGAGGGAAAACGCATCTCCATTGGCGGCGATGGCACTCACATATCTTGCAAGCTGGACGGTTGCATAATTGTGTGTCCCCTGCCCAATTGCCGAGGGAATGCCGTATTGGTCTGTCACATGCGGTTCGGACTCCGTAAGCTCTATCCCAGACTTTTTGTCAAGATAGAACAGTGCCGCGTACTTTTGCAGACAGGCCAGTGCCGTGTTGTCCGCGTATTCTGTTCCCTGTTTTTCCCCAATGCGGTAGGCAATCTCACACATATAGTCATTGCAGGAAAACTGCAATGCGGTCGGGGCGTTTGCCACCGTGCCGTGTCCTGAGTGCTTCCAGCAGCGCAGACTTGGCTCTACCTTGTCAAATACACCGTCGCAGAACACAGACGAAGATGGCGAAATCACTCCCTCCTGCAATCCTGCAATGATTGTGACTGGCTTTAGTGTTGAGCCGGGCGCCGTTAGCTGCTGTGTCGCCCGGTTATACAATGGAAGGGATAAATCTCTTAACAATTGATTGTAGTACGCAGAATCCATCTGGTTTGCCAGACGGTTATTGTCATATCCCGGATAGGATACAAGCGCCAGCACCTTGCCGGTCTGCGGTGCCACCACAACCGCCGATGCCGAACAGGGCTCAAGTGCAAGCTGTGCCGGTGTAATCTCCAAATGCTCTATTTTCTTTTTCATGAATCCATAGGCATCCAGTCTGCCCGACATGAAATTCTCATAATCCTCATCTGTCTCCGACAAGATTTTCTGGTCATACAAAAGTCTGCAAATATCTTTTCCCGTAATCTTGTCCTCGAACAGCAGCCATTGAAACAGTATTTTGTCAAATTCCTTATCCTCTGATAACTGCTTTAAGACAGTCTCCACCAGCAGCGCATACATCTCCTGCGTTGTATAATATCCCGGTGCTGAATCCACAAGCCCAGTCTCTGTCCAGCCCTTTTCAATTGCGCGCATAAAAAGTGCTTTGACACTGGTGTCCTTTCGTTTTTCCCATATCTGATAAACCGCATCTTCTTTTATAATCCCCGTCTTTTGCACAATATAAGACAGATACGCCTGCATCTCCTCCGAGAACTGGTCAAACCGCATTGTCTCCTGAAACAGTACTTCCGACAATGCCTGCTGCACCTCCTTTCGTTTGGCGTCCAGCGCTGCCGCCATGCTTTGTTCCAAGCTGGTCGCATCCGGCTGCCAAAAGGCTTCCATACGAATGACATGATTCTCAATCAGCGCCAGATATACATCGTAGACTGGAATGCGAAGCTGGGAGGAATCCGAAATACGGGACGTGTCAAAACGTTTTGCGTTGAGCAGCTTGCTGGCAAGAATCCCCGCAAGCTCTTGCTCAAGAATACGATAAATCACCGTTTGCAGGTTTTTGTCAATGGAGAGATATACATCCCTGCCGCTCACAGTCTCCTGAAGCACAGTCTCCTCACCGACGATTTTCCCGCGGTTATTGACGGTAATCTGCCGCTCTCCGTCCGTTCCCTGCAAGTGGCTCTCAAGATATTGTTCAATGCCCGCCTTGCCGACAACGGAAGCCGCTGTATATTTTTTATCCGAACTTGCGTACTGTTCCAGCTCATCTGATGAAATCTTTCCAGTATACCCCAGAATATGTGAAAATGCCTCGCCGCCTGTGTAAACCCGTTTCCAATCCTCGCTGAGGCCAACGCCTGTCAGTGAAGCGCTGTTTTCCAGAATATACGCCGCGGTTTGTTCCGTCACGTCCTCTGCTACAATGACAGGCACATATTTTTTATAGTCATTCAGCGAAAGCATGTAGCGGATTCCAAGTATCGCCAAAACTTCCCCTGCGGTATAGGAACCGGTTAGCTGATAGTTTTGCAGCTCTTCTTCAGTATATGCCTGTCTGCCCTCTCCGTACAGTCCAAACTTTGTATTGGACGAAAGATACTCCACCAATGCATCTGCACTCATTTCCCGCTGCTTGGGCGTCATGTCCTCCGGATTTGCCTTGCCAAAAATATCAGCCTTAAATCTGGCAAGTGCAGCGCCTGATACCGTATATATATAATGACTGTCCGCACCTGCCGCGATTTTTAAGCCATTGTTGATGGTTTCATGGTTTTCTTCCAGCTTTCTTACAACACGGTAAATGATGCTGTTGAGCATTAGCTGGCGCTCGCGGTTTGAGGCGTAGACCCCCTCGTCGGTCATCGTAATCTTGTAAGCCAGCTCATTATACGCCAGAATCTCACCGTTACAGTCATATATCGTGCCCCGCGTATTCTTGTCCCTGATTGTTCTGGTAATTTTGAGTTCATAGTCTTGGACATATTTCTCACCGTTTACGATCTGTAAATCCCACAAGCGGCAGAGTAATAATACCAAAAGCGCTGCAAAGACCACTTGCAGTATATCAACTCTGACAGATGTGCTGGCTTTTTCACTATTTTTTATGCTTTGGAAAGTCCTCTTGTGCAATTGGATTTTTTGTAGAAATATCATAATTTTTTACTCCCTGCCTGCTGTGCTGTTTCAACTATTACATTTGTAAGATTTGTTGGAATAATATTACAATAGTAAGATTTTGAAGTCAAGTGTTTTGCACAAATTTATTAAGACTTTACACCTTTTGCAGAATCTGTTATGATAAAAATGTAAAAAATAGACGTAAAAAATAGACATAAAAGAAGGCAGGTGCTGGCTCATCATGGCTAACAATACAAATGACAGCAGACAAACATATGAGGAACAAAAACAGCGTATTTATGAACTGACCGAACAGTTAAAGAGTCATGAAAACAGAGAGTACAAATCACGGCTGTTCAGTTTTATTTTTGGCAGAGAGGAAAATAAACACTGGACGCTGTCACTCTACAATGCAATCCACGGCACGTCCCATGAAGAACTTTCCAGCATCACGATCAACACCATCGAGGACGTTGTCCGTATGATAAATATCAATTATGGACACAACAAAAGCTTACTCACAGCGTGCAAACCCCTTGAGGAATACGCTTGGTTTGTGGCACAGATTCGAGGCAATATCGCCTCCAACAGCGATAATGCTTCCAATAAAATCGAGGCTGCTATTGACCGAGCCATTCATGATATGCCCAAGGACTTTGAAATCAGAAACTTTCTAATCTCAAACTTTCTAATCTCAAACAGAGCGGAGGTGAAGGACATGTGTCTGACAGAATACAACGAAACAGAAACTTTAGAATTATTCCGGCAGGAAGGACGACTAGAAGGCCAGCAGGAAATGATGCTGCTCAATATCCGAAATCTGATGGACAGCACGGGCTGGCCCGCTGAAAAAATTATGGAAATGCTAAAAATACCTTCCGACCAGCGCAAAACGCTTTCTTTCAAACTGACAAAAAATGTAGAAAGGGGCTGCTAAACCGCCAGCCCCTTAAAGTCTGTATCTGCCTATCTCCAGCATCTGCCTTTTCCATAACCGCGTCCGCCACGTCCACAGCCATATGTGCCGTAATTGTCGCAGACGCCGTCCCCGTCTGCATCTACATAGCCTGCGCCCATTCCACAGCCATACGTCCCATAATTGTCACAGATTCCGTCTCCGTCTGCGTCCACAAACGAGCAGGAAACACCACAGTAGGCACAGGCCGCACTTATGTCAGCCTCCACACTATTGCTATTGGGAAGCTCTTCCACTTCTACCGCCAAAGCGGTTGCACTGCTCATGATAAATGCGACTGCCATCACAGCCATTCCTGCCATCATTTTTCTCATATCGTTGTCCTCCATCATTTTTATTTTATTATTGATTTCACTCTAACGCCCATCTGCCTGCTTCAGCAGGCGTACAAATCAGGATGGTGAAATTTTATATTTCACTTTATATACGAAGGGCAAGCTCAAATCCTTTCAGGATTTTTTCATTTTCCCTTGATTTTAATCGCCATTCCGCCTTTTGGTGTATCCGGCGTGAGACTTCGCACTTGTCAAGCTAATCCCTCCTTCTGCGTTCCTCTCTTTTCTTTAGAAGTTGTGAGGTGTCTAGTGTCTCCTCGGACTGTCTGCGCTTCTTTTGCTTCTTTTGCTGCTTTTTCTTCTGCCCGGCTTTTGATGCCGTGTTTTGAACAGGTGGTTCCTGTGCTGTGTCCGCCAGCGCTGCGCTCTCTGCCGCCGCGCCATTTTTTTCTTCATACGCTGTACTTTCAGCCAGCTTCTGCGCTTTTCTGCGTCTGACAGCCGCTAGGAAGGGCAGCCGATTTGGCACATACTGAAGCCGGCGCATCGCCACATCTGCTAGAAACAGCACAACCGCAAACGCCAGCAGCCAGTTTGTCAGCGGATAACCCGCTCTCTCTCCTGCCGCAATTCGTGTCCAGAGCTGCTCTTTCCCTGTGAGCAGCCTGCCATACTGCTCTACAAATTTTAAATAAGACGCTGCGCTCACATCAAATTTATATTCGTCTGAGAACTGCACCGCAGCGGCAGTTGTCATATAGTTCTGGATTTCGCCGCCCTTTGTGCGGCGTATAGTAAAATGATACAAGCCCGCCTGTGGTGTGGAAATTTTCGCGCTATAGCTTCCCGGCTCCGATGCACGCAGCCTCTCCTCCGTCTTTTCTTCGCTGGGATTTATGACTGTCACCATGATTTCTGTCGCGCTGTCAAAATCCTCTGTCCGATATAAAATCTCTGTCTGATCTCCCGATGTCACCACCTCCACGCGGTCCTCACCTAAATTCGTGTTTCCAGTGGTATAATCCACGATGCGTTTCCAGAGCTGTACATAGTCCTCCTGCCCAGCAAAAGCGCCACTCCACTTTCCTGTGATGTCGCTGTTCCATGCAACACTCCTCCCCAGCCCATACTGCCATACAGTGAGAAGCGGGTCCCCTTTTTCACCGGAAACAATCACCGGATTTGAGGCAGTTTTTGGCGTCGCGGCAACATATCCATACAATGCTGGCCAGCCGTCTGCAAAAAGGTTTGCTGTCAGCTCATGTCCACCCTGTACCGCCAGTGAAAATACTCCATTTTGAATATAGCTGTCACTGCCCAGAAAGACCTCCTGTGCAAAAATCCGCGGAATATCACTGGAACTATCCGAATAATAATACCTGCCGCCGCACATGTCAGCCAACTGCTCAAGCGTTTTTTGGTCTGCGCCCTCGCCCACTGCCACACTGGAAAGTGTGATGCCGCTTCCTGCGTAATCGCTGATAATATCCGAGTAATCTTTCGTTTCACCCATTCCGTCAGTCAAGAGCACAACATGTCTGACAGATGCAGGGTTATTTGAAAGAACGTTATAAGCCTCCCTAAGTGCAGGTTTGATCGTCGTGCCGCCGCCCTCCTCAATCTGCCAAAGCTGGTCCTTGATTGCCTGCTTATCGTCTACCTGCCGAAGCGCTGTCTGCCATTGATACCAGTCATCGAATGTTAAGATGCCCACGTAGTCCGAATCGCCCAGATTGTCAACTGCCACCTCTGCGGCGCGGACTGCCATGTCCAGATTGGTGAGCCGTCTGCCATCTACAGATCTGTTCATGCTGCCAGAACGGTCAATTACCATGACCATCGCCATTGAAGGAATCTCATTGAAGCTCCTAAGCTGCATCTCCACTGGAAGCACCGTCTCGAGCACGGTATCGCGGTATCCGCCCAGCGCATAGCTGTTTTCTCCGCCACAGCAGACAAAACCACAGCCGTAATCCTTTACATAGGTTTCCAGATTTGCCAGAAACCCGTCCGGCAGCTCATCAATATAAGTGTCCACCAATATCATCGCCTTGTATTCCAGCATGGCATTGATCTCATTGGGTGCATTCAGCGCCGAAACCATGCTGTAATTGCACCCTGCCGCATTTAATACAGGCGCAAAGCCTGATGTATTGGTGTCCTGTCCTGAGATCACCAGCACACGGGGCGGCATCTCCACGATGGAATACGCGTTATAAGAATCATTCTCCGCGCAGGTATCGCCCTGTGCCTGCACCTGTACACGCAGCGTTTCCATAGAATTTCTTCCAGCCTCTGCATTCACCTGCGCGCTGAACACAAAACGGTTGCGCCCCTTGTTCAGATGCACGTTGTTCGCCGCTGTCTGCCTGCTTCCATCATAGAGCGCAAGAACTGCCTCCGTGTCAAAATTGCTCTCCACCAGCACCGTGATCGAATACTTGTCACCGGGATAAAGATACGACGGCAAAACTACGCTGTCAATATAGGCATCTGGCTTTTCCTCCTGAGAAAACAGCAGCGTCAGAAACTCTGCCCGGCTTGCCGTCAGCGCCTGCGCCATATTGCGAATGTCTCCTCTTGTCTCTTTGCCGTCTGTGAGCACTACAAGGCGCTTGCTGTACTCCGCCGGAATCATCATCAGCGCCTTCGACACGGCCTCCTCAAAATTTGTCGCCGTTTTCTCCGGCACTGTCATCAGCCCGGCATAATGCTTCTCACTTGTCAAAAACTGCTCGACCAGCGTATTTTTCCCAAATGTCACTATCCCATAGACATTTCCAGCAGGCATATGGCTGACAGCCTCCGCCAGATACTCCTCCATCTCCCCAATGTGTGCCTCATTACTGTTGGAATAATCCACCACAAACACCGTGGCGGTCTGGCTGCTTCCCTTGTATAAACGTACTCCAGACAATGCAAGAAAAATACAGAATACCAAGCAGCCTCTCACTGCCAGATAAAATCTTCCGCGATAGCGCATCTGGCGCACATAGACCACCCACTCCAACACCAGCAGCATCAGCACAATAATCAAAAAGAGTGTTCTAAGTGTCCGCTTGACCTTCTGAAACCCAAGCCCGCCTGTGCCGCTCACAGATTCTGCCTCTCCCCTGCCATCGGACTCTGTAGCCGTCTGAAAGAGCACCACATAAGACTCTTGACGGTTTTCCTTGCCGATGCTGTAAACGCCTGCTTTGGAAGGGCGGCTGTCAAACTGGGTTCTGTCCAGCTCTGCCCACGGCTGCAACAAGATCTCCTCGCCCGCATAACAAACCGTTGAGGAAAGCCATGATGTATCTGTGAGATAGTACATCGCATTGGCAAGAAATACAGGAAACTCCGCCCGCAGGGGAAAGTCTGATTCACGGATATCAAATCCCACCACGATTTCACGGATTCCGTCCGCCTCCCTATAATACCCTGCACAGCGTCCATCATATTCCAGAAAACACTGCGCCCCCTCCGGCAAATCAAAGCAGTATGCAGTATTCACACCGACGGTAAATCCAGACAGCCCCGCTGCCAAATCACAGTCCGTTACTTCCAGTATTACATTTTCGAGTGTCTCTGTCACGCTTCCTCCCAGCGCGCCAAAAACCAGACGGTTTGACGCCGCTGGCTGAGGTTTTGTCCCTGCATCGTAAATTACTGCATTGTATTCCATTTCTTTTAAAGGGGTACGCATCAGCGCGTCATCTGACGCTGACTTCGCAATGCTTTCTCCTGTCACAGCAAGATACGCCTTTTCAAGAAACGTGTTTCCCTCTCCGACAAGCAGCCCGTGAAGCTGCTGTTTCTTCCCTTTTACCGCCTGTGAGATGTTATCCCGCATAAGGCTGTCTCTGGCGCCTCCCGAAAAGGAAATACTGCCCAGACGGCTACTGAGCACCTGCCCCTGCCATTCCACCGCCTCAAAGAGACAGAATGTGCTCTCCGATGGCATTAAGTGCAGTTGCTTCAATGCGACCAGCTTTTCATCAACACTATTTTCATTATCAGCACTATTTTCTCCATTAGCATCATTTTCTTCATACAGGCTGACCTCGAACGAAACCTCCTCATCACTGTAATTTGCCACGCTCACCATCACGTCGTACAGCCCGTCCTCCCGTCTGGTATATGCGGTGTACTCGTTGGCAATATTTGCGGACGGAGTGCCTGCCACAAAAAGCTCTTTTCCGCCAGTGCTTTGCAGCTTCTCAAACCCGTCTGCACCCTCGCCGTCTGTGCAGACAATCAGCGCTGCCGCCTCCTGTGTGGTATCTCCCATCAGCGTGTCAAGGACATTTTGTGCCTGCACCAGCGTTCCGCCGCCATCGCTGCATTCAAGCCGTTGCAATGTCTCCACCAGACTGTCTGTATCCGTGAGATCAACTGCCAGCAGCTTCACTCCCGCTGCATCTGTCGTCACAATGGAAAATTTCGTATTCTCTGAATTTCGCACGATGTCGCAAGCGTGGCTGACTGCCTCCTCCATGCGGCTCTTTCCCGTATCGCTGACATGCTGCATACTGCCGCTAGTGTCCAGCAGCAGTATTTTGCGGCCGCCGCGCTGTCCGTCCACCTTGATAAATGGTGACATCAGCGCAATCACCAGCAGCACAGTAATCAAGATTTGCAGATACATCAGAATATTGTGGACAAATTTCTCTAAAAAGGTTCGCGACTGCTCGTTTTTTAACAGCTCTTTCCAGAGAAGATTGGAGGAGATCAGATAGTCCTCCCCCTTTGGCTTGAGCAGATACAAAATAATGATGACAGGCACTGCTGCCAGAAACAATAACGGCCATAAGCTCTCAAATATCATATAATTTCCTTAAATCCTCAAAAATCAACTGATCAATCGCTGTCTCTGTGCTGCACACCGCATAAAATGCGCCTGCCTTCGCACACATGCGCCGCAAAGACGACAGAAATTCCCCAAGTGCAGCTTGATATACCCGTATACTCGCAGCGTCCAGCGTCAGGCGCAGGGCACTGTTCTCCTCCATGTCAATCAGGTTTTTGGTGCCTGTCAATTCCACTGACAACTCCTCACCTGCCAGCACCTGCAAAAGCACTGGATTTTGTTTTCTGTAATTCAAAAAACGCAGCATGTTTCCCAGTGCCTCCGCCTTTGGCTCCAAAAATATATCCTGCAAAAAATCGCTTAGAATGATGGTCATGCCTGCCCCCTTTGCCGGAAGTCTCCTGACAGCCTCTGTGAGCTCCACGCGCCCCTCAAATGCAAGACCTGACAAAAATCCTGCCAGTCTCGGCAGTGCCCTCTTTCCCCCGCCAGCCACAAAAGGCGTCTGCATATTCTGCATGTCATAGAGCACTACGCGGTCCATGTTATTGAGTCCCATGCAGGCGAGCGCCGCAGCCAGCATACAGGCAAGCGCGCTCTTACTCTTTGCGCCATACCGCATAGATGCGCTGGTGTCTATCAAGATCGAAACAACAGTTTCCTTCTCCTCCATGTACTCCTTCACATACAGCCGGTCCAAGCGCCCATAGGCATTCCAGTCAATGCGCCGCAGATCATCGCCCGGCATATATTCCCGGAAATCAGAAAACTCCGTCGAAGAACCCTTCTGCATGGATTTGCGGTTTCCTGTCATATTCATGGAGGACTTGCCGCCCATCGCCAGCCGCAGCCTTGAAAGCCTGTCAAAAAAAGCTGCATCCAGCATCATCTCCATCATACTTTTCTGTCCTCCAAAATTCCCTGAATAATCGCATCCTCGCTGACACCCTCGCTGATCGCGTCAAAACTTGGTATAATGCGGTGGCGCAGTACGGGATAGGCAGTCTCCTTCACATCTTGAAAAGAGACGTTAAAGCGCCCCTCCAGAAATGCCTTCGCCCGCGCTGCGCGTATCATCGCCTGCGCCGCTCTCGGGCTTGCGCCTTCCCGGATATAAGGATTGGGCGCATGTGTCGCCATCACAATCTCCAGCAGATAATCCATCACCGCATCTGCTACAGGAATCTGCCCCACCAGCGCACGCGCCGCCAGAAGCCCTGCGCCGTCAAACTGTCTTTGAAGCGGTGGCGGCTGTATCCCCTCTGTCAGCTCCACGATTCCCCTCAACTCCTTCTTCGAGGGAAATCGAACCAGAATTTTGAACATAAAACGGTCAAGCTGTGCCTCCGGCAAGGGATACGTTCCTTCATTTTCTATTGGATTCTGTGTCGCAAGCACAAAAAAGGGTTCTGCGAGTGCGTGGCTTTCATTTCCGACAGTCACAGTATGCTCCTGCATCGCCTCAAGCAGTGCGGATTGTGTTTTGGGCGTGGCACGGTTGATTTCATCTGCCAGTACCAAATTGGCAAATATCGGCCCCCGCTCAAAGGAAAATGCACTTCCCCGCTCATTTTTGATAATAATATTCGTGCCCGTCACGTCACTTGGCATCAAATCCGGCGTAAACTGAATGCGTTTGAACGACAGCTCAAAAACCTTTGCGATCGTGCTGACAAGCCTTGTCTTGCCCAGTCCCGGCATTCCCTCCAGCAGTACATTTCCCCCTGTCAGCATGGCAATCATCACCTGACGGATAATCTCGTGCTGGCCGATCATTCCCTTTTGAATTTCCAGCTCACAGGCTGCAATTCGCTGCGCTACATACCCCGGATTTTGCAGCAGCTTCTGATCTAACATGTCCATATCCCTCTCTCCTATTAAAAAAGTCAAATATTTTACAATCACTGGTTAAAACTCGAAAAATACTCCTTGATCACTTCCTCCATGTTGCTTGGATACTGCCCCGCGGCAATCCCCTCATACGCCTTCTGCTCATAACTTCCAAGCACCGACTCATATGTCATGTGTTCTCCCTCCCAGCCAAGTCCGTTCTGGGCACGGAAATATTCAGAAGCCTCGTGATTTGCAGCATTTCCTGTAAGATTTCCACTGTCAGCTATGTCATTTGGAACACTGACATAATCATGCGGTATACTGTCACTCCCGACTCCCCTGCCACTGCCTTTAGAATGATCACTCATTTGATTTCCGCTCTGTCCTGTCTGACTTCCACTGCCATTTTGTCCAGCCTGATTTCCACTGCCATTTTGTCCATTTTGACTACCGCTCTGCCCTGTCTGGCTTCCATTGCTGCCTTGTCCGTTTTGACTGCCGCTCTGTGTAGCCTGACTTCCACTGCTGCCTTGTCCGTTTTGACTGCCGCTCTGCCCCTGTTGATTGGAGCCTGTCTGCGCACCAGTTCCTTTGGCAAGCTGCATACCGCCCAGTTCCTGCATTCTCTCTGCCAGCACCTGCATGGACTCTGCCGTCATCGGTGAAGCCGCCACGCCATCGCGCAGCCGTTTTGCAAATTCTTCCAGCTCACTGCCCATCATTGCGTATTTATATTCGAGCTTATTCGTTGCGGCAAAGAGCAGTTTTGCAGAATCTGCCTGCTCAAACTCTGTCCGTGAAGCCTCCAGACTCCCCAGCATCTCCTGCAATGCATTTTTTTGTTCTTGGGAAATCTCCTCCTGCGCAAGCTTGTCAATTGAACTGGCAAGCTCATCAAGTTCTTTCATCTGTTCCCTTGCTTCCTTCCTGACCTCATGAAGTTCTCTGGCGCGTTCCTTCACCGCAGACGGAAGAAGCGCCAGCCCTGACATCACTGCAAGAAATCCAAGCAGCAACACAGGCTTTTTCCATGACGGCAGCAGCGCCAGCCTGATTCTGTCCTGATGCTCCGCCAACTGGTTCATGGCGTCCTCCCGCTGGAGCCTGACCAGCACGCCCTCCTGCCCCAAACACTCATATGCTGTGATAATCCGCTCATCAAAGCCAAAACTGTCTATCGCCAGCGCAGCCTGCTCTGGCGAAATCCGCTTCACGTAAGCCAGCACCAGCGCAGTCAAAAGCGATAGAGCCAGCGCCAGCCCTGAATAAAGACTGGCATAATAAAACGGAACCACCAGCGCGGCGGCTTGAAACAAAATGCCAGCAGCCGCGCCGATACATAGCGCCGCAATGGACTTTTGCAGCACCGATGCGATATTCATTCTCCGCTGAAAGGCGTGAATCATCTTCACAAACGCTCTCTGTTCCATACTTCCTCCATTTTCTGCATCATAAAAATTTATTTGCTTTTCTTCTTCGCCGGCTTTCTCTCAGCAGCTGCGCTCAGCGGATCAATCCGCCACGCCGCAATCAGCATAAACAGAAACGCCAGCAGCAAAATGCATCCTGCGGACAGGAATACCCACACTTTCCCATAGGTAAAACAATACGTCAAATAGCCCACTTCGGTTTTAATAAAGTTTGACTCTCCTGTACTTCCCAGTATAGATTCACCCGTCATAACCTGCATAAAAAATTCCTCGAAAAACACATTCGGATTAAACAGCAAGGGCAGCAGGCATTCTCCCATGCTTTCTTCCTCCCAGCTCCCAAACAGGTACACAAAAAGCGGACAAAAGGTCAGGATATTTAGAACAAAATACATCACAAAAGTCAGGATTACCGCGGAGATTGAGCGTCTGCAAAGAGACGAACACAAGATTCCGATACTCCCTGCAAAGACTGACAAAACAATGACTGCAAGCACAAAGTAAAACAGGACACTCCAGCTTAGCCCGCCCACCACAAACGACAACGCCATAACGGGCAGACTGCCCATCACATAAAACAGCACGCGAAGCACTGCGGAGGACACCTTACCAAACACAATGGACAAGGGTGACATGCAGGTTGTCATCATGATATCAAAGGTCTGGCGTTCCTTCTCTCCTGAGATGGAGGAAGCTGTCATAACCGGTACAATCAGTGAAACAATACATACCTGTGCGATTGCCAGCACAGGAAACAAATTTATCAACTCCTGATAGATATTCCCATCGCCGTAATAGCCGTCAACGCTCGACTGTATGGAGCTGAGCCCCAGCAAAAATGCCAGCGCAACCACTGCCTCATAGGCAAATAATCCCCAGCTAAACCGCATACTGCGCGCCGTCACCTGCAAATCCTTCTTGACGATCGGATTCAACTGTACTCTCATGACGGTTCACCTCCTCCTGTCAACTGCATAAACAAGGACTCGAGATTTCCCTCCTCCTTGTAAAAGCCTGTCAAAATAACCTTATTTTGAAGCAGTGCGCCAATCAGGGCACTGATCTCCTCATCTGTACCGCTGTTCGTGATAATCACTTCATTTTCCATGACAGACTCCAGCACAACGCCCGCATGTTCCTTCAATATACGCACTGCCGTTTCCATCTCTGATGAAATCTGTATATGAATCCTCTTTCCGCCCGAGAGCTGGTACATAATCTCCTCGATGCGCCCGGCTGTGATGAGCTGTCCATGATTCATAATCCCAATACTGGTGCACATCTCCGAAAGTTCAGAGAGAATATGAGAGCTGATCAAAATTGTTTTTCCCATTGAATGAAGATTTTTCAACAGCTCTTTCATCTCCACCCGCGCTCTCGGATCTAGACCAGAGCTGGGCTCATCTAGCAGCAAAAGTTTGGGATTGTGGAGTAATGCCCTCGCCACGCACAGCCGCTGTTTCATTCCGCGCGAGAGCGTGTCCACATAGACCTCCTTCTTGTCAGAGAGATTGACCAGCTCTAACAAATCGTCTGCCAGCTTGGCGGTCTCCCTCGCATACATGCCATACATCGAACCGTACATATCCATGTATTCACGCACCTTCAAGTTATCATAAACCCCGAAAAAATCCGGCACATAACCAATCATGCGCTTCATTTCCTTACTCCCCACAGCACCTTTGATATTCCCGATTTTGATCGAACCGCTGGTCGCTCTTAACAGCCCGCAGACCATGCGGATTGTTGTTGTCTTGCCCGCGCCGTTCGGCCCTACAAAGCCAAATAAATCCCCCTCTGGAATATGTAAGGACAACTGTCTGACTGCCGTGAAAGCGCCATATTTTTTCGTCAGATTATTGATATACAGCATCGTTTTCCCCCTTTATCGAATCACATACACGCACCCAACTGCCGTCTCATTACAGTTGCCGTCCACAGCCTTGTCCCAGTCCTCTGTCACGCCGATCACTGTGGTTTTATAGCGGTTTTTATCTGAATACACCATCTCAACCGCAGCCCCCAGCGCTGCAATAGTATCCAAATCTTTTTTTTGATTCTGGTCATAGAGTTCTCCCAAAAAGTTTTCCAGATAAACAGCGCCGGGTTCTTCTGTATATCCAATTCCGCTAAAGGCCTTCTTGGTTTCACCAAGCTCGCAGCTTTCCCCTGATGGCAAATCTTTATAAATATACAGCGTGTCATCATATATGACCGCAAAATACGCAAAATCCCACGCGGTCTCATTGGTTACGGTTCCATAGATGCCATGTTCTCCATAGTTTACTTCACTTTGAATCGTGCCGCCTGCTGTCTGTTTGGCACCCTCTGCCACAAAAAAGCCTTCCTCAAAGCTGGCATCGGGCACCATGCCAAACATCAGCCTGTCCCCCTCCTGTCGTATATGATGATAGTAGCTTTCCTTGTAACTGTTATCATAGTAAATCCCCACCAGCGGCCCTACGGAGGCATACTGCTCTGAAAGCGGCAGCGACCATTCCCGGTGTTTGGCATCATAGCAGCGCAGATAAGTAAGATACTCCTGTTCGTCGAGATTTCTGACAGACATGGAATATACTTTTGTATCCGCTACCTCAAAGCCTCTTCCCGCAAAATAAATCATTACAATACCTGCCAGTGTCGCGGCAGGCACCGCAAACCAGTAATAGTCTCTTTTGCCGGCGTACTTCAATATCGTATACAGCACTGGCCCCACAAAGATGACATAGGCAGCAACGAGCATTCCCAGCAGGCCAAAATCAAGTTGTTCATTGCTGTTCCCAAACATGTTAAAGCTTCGGTCAAAAATGTAGGAGGTTTTCGCCGCCAGATTATATTCCTCTGATTTTCTAAACCGTGAATTTGCTGCTTTGCTCACCTCGTCGAGAAGCATCTCGGTAAAATCCTCCCTCGTACTGCCATTCCGATATGCAGATGTATCCAGCTTGCCAAGCTCTGACAGTGCGTAAGGCACAATCCCTACCGCGCCGTCTCCCCAATTATTTACAAATGCATGGGGTCTGGTATGAAGCTGATACATGCCTGTGCGGTCATTGAGCTCTGCAACAGGAAGTTTGTACAGGTTCAGATTATACGCCTGTATACTTTTGTTCTCCCCGGGATTGTTTATTTTTGTGACGTCCATTTTCAGATACCGAAGCCCTTTTAGCGTATCCTCTGCATAACTGCCAGTCCCAACAAGCAGAATGCCTCCGTGGTCAATCCACTGTTCAACCGCATTCACCGTGTCATATGGCAAAGCCGAAGTATTATATTTATCTATTACCAAAAACGTAAGATTGCCAAGTTCGTCTGCAAGCGTGTCACGATTGAGCTGTTTTAACTTCACTGGAAAGTACGACCGCTCAAAAGCCAGCTCTCTTCCGCCCATATCCAGATAGGTCAGCGCCGGATACGCATCACTTAGAATCCCCATAGACAGCACACTGGCTCCATCTGTCAAAAGCCGGTTTAACTGCCTCTCCTCTGTTTTCTGCTTCTTATTATCCCAAAAGACAACTTTGACTGGATACTCAATGTATTCAATGCTTTTCTTGGGTATGTGGGTCACAAACTGTTTGATGCTGTCTTGCGGAAGTGAAATCTGTACATCATACGCACAGTCATAAATATCCTTACCCGGATCGCCGTTTACCAGCAATTGCACGACTCCTTCCCAGTCCTCACCGCAGTTCTCAATGGTTAGCTGAATATCATAGGTACCCCCGTCCGACGGCAGCAGCCTCGCCTCAACGTCAAACCTTGTCTCCTCTGCATGGACGGTCTGCATTGTCTGTTCAAAAAACAGGCAGCTAAGAAACATACCCAGCATCAAAAACAACATATATTTACGATATAATCCCAATCTACAGTTCATGTGTCCCCCATCTTTCTTGTGTAGTGTATGCCTCCCCGAAACATATGCATAATCATGTACTGAACATTTATAATTATACAAAACTATAGTATAAATAGCAATGTAAAATGTCAAAAGGGATAAGCCTGACGGCTTATCCCATAAATGAACGCAGCGAAGTTAAATTCTGACTGCCCCTACTGCCCTGATATTCATTGGATATACATTGCTCTCCCCTACGAACTGTGCTATGTAACGCACATAGTTGTCCGCCTCCGCAAGCGGCACCAGACACATGATCACGCCCGCAAAGCCGCCGCCGTGCACACGGCATACGCCATCGCCGATTCCTCTTAAAAACAGGTCTGTGAGCGCCAGTGTCCTTGTGATCTTCTGCTCTTTGCAGTCCTGTAACGAATAACAGTTCTGCAACAGCTCCCACGAGGAAGTGCCAGACTCCTTCACGAGCTTTAACACCGTATCAATATCCTCTTTTCCGATTGCCGCAGCCATCTCATCGACCCTTCTGTTCTCCTCAAAGAAATGAATCGCGCGCAGCACTGCCCTGTCATTGGAAATCTCATTGACATGTGCAAGCAGGCTGTCAAGATTTGTCTCGCACAGCAACTCCACACCGAGTACTTTTGCCGCTTCCTTCATCTCATTTGGAATCCCTGAGTACTCCTCGCTCAAATCCGCATGTCCTTTGCCAGTGTTTACGATGACAAGGCGGTATCCTTTTTTCTCAAAAGAAAATGAGAGCGGCTTGTATTCTGGCTGGCTTCCGTTTGCAAAATCAAACAGCACAGGGCCGCCCACTGCACATGCCATCTGGTCCATCATGCCCGAAGCCTTATTCCAGTACACATTCTCAGAATATTTGCCAATCTTGGCATAATCCGCACAGCTCATCGCCCCATCGTTAAAGAAATGGTTGACAATCGTGCACACCAGCATCTCGAACGAAGCGGACGAGCTGACACCTGCCGCTGCAATCACGTTCGTGGACACATAGGCATCAAATCCGCCAACTTGAAAGCCAAACTTCTGTGCGCCTTCCACCATACCCGCAAGCAGCGCCACAGTCCCGCCGCCCTTGGCAATGCTGTCAAGCGCATCAATGTCCACAACGATTTCCTGACTATAGCCCTCACTCGTAATGTGAATCACATTGCTGTTATTGGGAAATGCCGCACCGACCGTATCCAAGTCAATGCTGCCTGCAATCACCTTGCCGCCGTTATGGTCTGTGTGATTTCCGATGATCTCCGTCCTGCCCGGCGCGGTAAAAAACGCTGCCTCGTCATGTCCATACTTTTCTTGAAACTGCTCTGCCAGCGCTTTCAAACGCGCCGCACTCTCTACACTTTCTCCGTAAACCTTTTCCAGTCTCTCGCTGCTTGGGATATTCATTGTTAATTCCTCCTTCAATTCATTTCTACGCTGCTTTTATTATACCTCAAACTGTCTCAAAATCCAATCAATTCCTTTTGCAATCCGCAAATCCGGTTGCGCGAAATGTCCGCCATGGTTCCACTCCAAAATTTCTCTTTGATGCGGCTGATGCCCGCAGAGCAGCGCATACGTTTCTTTGGTACAGTCCCTCACGGCTGCCATCCGCTTATTTTTCGTCTGATGCTCCTTGTCGCCAAGGCTCATGTAAAGATACATACTCTTGTTTTCGCGGACTTTCATGGACTGTTTCTGCACATACTCCAGCCAGCCCTCATACCACAAGGAGGCGGAACAACTGACCACTCCTGCAAACAATTCGCATTTACAGTATACCCATAGACTAAAAAGCCCTGCAAGAGAATATCCGACTGGAAAGCGCGCAATTTCGCACATATCCCGCTCAGCGAATGGCACACAGTATGTAGTGAGCCACTCGAAGGTATCCTCCCCCTTCCCGCCAAAAGCTTCCGTTCCAAAGACTGCCTGCGCCGCCCACGGCGAGAAATCATCATTCCAGCATTCAGCCTCATACGCTGCCAGTAAAAAGCTGGCTTTGGGCTGATGTATCTTTAAATATGACACAACTGTCATTACAGCGTCTTTATTTCCCCTGCTGATTCCCCAATAAAACACTGGAACACTTGAAAAAGTGTGCGCAGTGTTCTGCCGATAGAGGTGGCATGTCCTGCCATGAAGCGTAGTGGTTGTGAAATCGTCTGACATTGTTTTCAAGCCTTTCTGTTGACTATGAGTGATACTCTTTCTATTATAATTTACCGCCGATTCGACCGCCGCCAGATTTTGCGTTTGTCCGCCTCCTCGATTAGCCTCTCGCGAAAATCGGGGTGCGCGATGGAGATCAGCCCCTCCGCCCGCTCCCATGTGGAACGCCCTTCAAGATTGATCACGCCGTACTCTGTCGCAAGAAAGTAGACCTGACTTCTCGGTGAGGTGATTATATCCCCGTCAAACTGCGGACGGATACGGGAATGATACACGCCCTCCTTATCTTTATACACAGAGCTCATACAGATAAAGGCTTTGCCGCCTCTGGAGGCGGAAGCGCCTATGAGAAAATCAAGCTGTCCGCCCGTGCCGCTAATCTGTCTGGAGCCAGAACTTTCCGCCGCCACCTGACCATACAAGTCCACAGAGACACAACTGTTAATAGAAACCATATTGTCAATCTGGGCAATCACGCTCGGTCTGTTGACATACTCCAGCGGATACGCCGCGATGCCGTGATTGTCGTCCACCCATTGATACAGCTCCGGCGAGCCGATGGCACAGCCAAACACCCCTTTGCCCTTGTCAATATTTTTTCTTTTGTTGGTAAGCTTTCCTGCTTTGTACATACTCAGATACGCATCGGAACAAAGCTCTGTGTGCATGCCCAAATCCTTGAGGTCGGACTCTGCAATCAGTTCTCCCAGCGCATTCGGCATACTGCCAATTCCAAGCTGCAACGTCGCACCATCTACAAGAAAAGGCAGAAGCTTCTCCGCAATCCTTCTGTCAATTTCCGTCGGAACAATCGCCTTGCTGCCCGCAAACGGTTCATGTTCCCCCTCCACGATATAATCCACGTCAGAAATATGGATACACTCGTCATAGCCGCCATGCACTTTGGGCAGATGCTCATTCACTTCGACGATCACAAGCTCAGCCATGCGCGTAATCGGCGCTGCGACACCCGTATTGACCGAAAAATTAAAATACCCGTGCTTATCCATCGGCGAGACACTGACCATCGCGACGTTGACTTTTAGAAAATATTCATAGTAGGCAGCATTATTGTGAAACACCATTGGAATATAGTAACACAGCCCCCGGTCGCAGAGCTTTCTCTCATAGGAGGAACAATGCCAGCTATGGTACGTAAAATGCGCCTGTGTCTCGTCGCACTCTGCAATCTCAATGGGACCTGATATCAGATTCCCGCGAATCTTGACGTCATACAAATCATCTCTGCGCTTTGCCAGTGCCCTGTCTAAGAGCACTGGTTTGCCAAGACAGCTTGTATAATCAATCCAGTCGCCGCTCTTCACCACGCGCACTGCCTCCTCGGGCGTGACAAGCTTTGTATTGTATTCCGTGAGAAAGTTTTTCAGCATTGTATTACGCCTCCGTTTTTATATTTTAGACGAATCATACTGTCTCTTATCATCTCATCTGCCAAATACAGCCCCAATCGAAGCCTCCACGCGCTGAAGGGACTCCACTGCGTCATTCAAGTTCCCCAGCGCCTCGGAGAGCTCTGTCGTGTCAAGTCCCTCGATTGCGCTGTTGAGCGCGTCGATGTCCAGTTCGTCCAGCGCTGCCACTGCCTGCTCCATCGTCTCTACCGCATGGTCCAAATCGACAGTATCCAGCATCGTCCTGAGCTGCCAGAGAGTCTCATTGACATTCTCGATATCCACTTCCGCCGCCTGCTCCAAAATAGGCTGTACATTCTCCAAAATACCCTGCATGCGCAGAAACAGGTAGCCTCCGCCACAGAGTAAAAGAAGTGTTAAAATTGAAGTAATGATGCACACCCCTCTGGTAAAAGCAAGGTCCCTGCGCAGTTTTTTCATCTGATGGTCATAATTTTGTTCACTCATTGCAAATCCTCCCATAATTAATTTTGTCTATCATACCATATTTATAGTAAAAAGTCCAAAAATTTGTAACATTTCCCAAATTTTCGATTTTTTTCAAATTTATAGTTGTTATATTTTCAATAATTTTATAAAATAGAAGTATCAAATTAGTCAAATACATGACAGAGAGGTGCGATTACTATGTTTATACAACTATTTAGTAACTATTTGGTCGGACAATCCGTGATCACAATCGAGCAGAGGGACACATTTCAGGAGGAAATCCAGAAAACGCGCGTCAAGCTGGGCACGATTGCCATCGCTGAGGGACTGCTGACAGAGGCGCAGGCTGAGGAGATCAACCATCAGCAGACCTTACAGGACCGCCGCTTCGGTGACATCGCTGTCGAGCTGGAATACCTCACACCAGATCAGGTGTCCGAGCTGCTGGGCAAACAGGGTGATGTGTCCATGAAATTTTTCCAGCTTCTCATCAACAACCTCGGTCTGTCTATGGAAGCCGTCACAGAACACCTTCACGGCTTCCAGAAAGCACACGGCTTCACAAACGAGGAACTCGAGGCGGTCAAGGAGGACGATTTCGAGACGATTATTCCTCTGTTTGCCACGGTGCGGGACACTACCATCACGGACCTAGCCGGACTTGTCATGCGTAATCTCACCCGCTTTGTCACCAACAACTTCTTTTTTGGCAGAATGAAGAAAGCCACCGAGTATTCGTACAGTATGCTTGCGGGGCAAAAATCTGTCGGGGAAGCCGATATTTTCCTTGGTTTTAGCGCTACAAACGAGCTGGACGGCATTATCAAGCTTGCCAAGAATTACGCAAAATCTGTCTCTGTCACCAGCAGCGACGAAGTGTATGACGCTGTCTGTGAATTTGCAAACCTAAATAACGGTCTTTTTGACTCTGTGCTCAGCGACGACGATGTATTTATTGAGATGGTTCCGCCAGAGGTCTATTTAAACCAGCAATTGTCCGGCAATGCTTATTATATGCCAGTTTATATTGACGATTCAGAATTTGACCTCATTATCTCTACTGACGCTGCCTTTGTTCCCGGAGAGAAGCCCCATACATTGAATCTGAAAAAGACAGAACTCAGCACCAGCGCTGCCAGCTCACTGCCCACTGTCTTAGTGGTAGATGATTCTGCCCTGATTCGAAAGATGCTCATCAAACTGCTGAATGAAAATGGCTATCAGGTTGTGGGAGAGGCGACAAACGGCGAGGAGGGCGTCGAGCTGTATAAGGAGCTTGAACCCGATATCGTGACGCTCGATATCACAATGCCTGTGATGGATGGCGTGACTGCCCTCAAGAAAATTAAAGAGTACGATCCAGAGGCGATGGTTGCGATGATCTCCGCTGCGGGCCAGAAGGACAAACTCATGGACGCGCTGCGGGAAGGCGCCGAGCTGTTCTTCACAAAACCCTTTAATGCACAGGAAGTCATCTCGAGCCTGAGAAGCTCTTAACCATTTGTCACTCGGGTGACTGTGATACAGAAAATACACATGGGGCAATCGCAAACGATTGCCCCATGTGCCGTAAAAGTGTGTAATATATTGAGAATTTTAACTGGCTGGCATATTGAAATAAATCTGCGGCTTACAGTATATAGTGTCTCACATCATCTAATAGCTGCTGCCATGCGTCCTCGTGTTCTACATAATAAATCGGGCATTTCTTTCCGCCGCAGTCATAGTGGCGCAAAATATCCTGCGGTTCCAGATGGTACTCGTCCGTCAGCCATGCGAGCATTTCGATCAGCGAATCATAGGTCGCCTGCGTAAAGGAACCATCTTCCGCAATATAGCAGCATTCAATCGAAATCGAATCGGCATTGCGCGCTCTCACCGCATATGCTTCCTCCTCCAAAGGTATACACTGGATAATCTCCCCATCATAGCCAATGATAAAATGCGCACTTGCCGCCCGCTCATGTGTCTGCCCCAGACTTTCAAAATAACTCCTGTTCTGTGCCGCGGAGGTTCCCGGATTGGCTGTGTAATGGACAAAGATATTGTTCACTCTCTCAAGCTTTGTGCCGGGGCGGTTATACTCGCTGATTGTCAGAAAATCTTCTAACATCTCCGGCTTTCTTTTTGTATCCTCCATGACAGGCAGTGCGTCGAACAATGATTTGGCAGTAATTTCTTCTTTTGTTATAGGCGGCTTTTTCGTGCTTTGGTAAAAAGCTTTTCCCATAAAAAAGATCGCTGTGGACATGGCTGCAATCCAAAGAATCGCAAGACACTGGCTGATTCGGGCACGGCGCCCGCGTTCTGCGGCAGGTCTTGCCACTGTTCTCGAAGGGCTTGTCCGTTCTCTGTCAAATGCTATGTATTCAGACCGCACTTGTCTGGCGGCTGTTTGTCCTGATGTGGCAGGTCTGGCGTCAATCCTGTATGTTTGCTGCCTTGATGACCTTGCCGCGCTTGTCCGTGGCATATTTGGTCTTGCAGTCCTCGCTGCATTCAGTCTTACAGCCCTTGACGCCTGTCCTCTCGGCGCGCTGGGTCTGGTGCCCGCGGCATTAGGATAAAGCACCTTGATTGAATCGCCAGAAGCTGTGCGGCCAGCCGCCCGCCGTGTTCTTGAAACTTGTATTGTTTGTATTGTTTGTATTTCTTCGGAATGCATGTCCCGATTTCTTGGCCTTGATGTTCTGGACGGTTTGTTTTTATTATTTTTCGGCGGGCTTACCACCTGCCACAATTCCAGCTCCTGACGCTGTTGTGCCTGATTCCCCATAGTACCTCTCCCCATAACAAAACAAATTCATTTGCAGTCTCTATATATTAGACGTTTTTGTACACTGAAAGGTTGCATTGATTTTATAAAAAATCTATAAATTTTTCGTGTATATTTCTTATTTCCAGAAAAGTATACCACACCAAGCTCTAAAATACATCTAAAAAACAATAATTTAGCTTTACAATTTTTACATCATAATTTAACGTCATAGCCCAATTTTTTTAACAATGCCAAATCCGTTGCAACCGTAATGCCTGCCGTTGTGAGCATATCCCCAGAAATTGCGGCATTTGCACCGCTCTGAAAGCACCGCTCTCCCTTGTCCGCCATAAGCCCTCTGCCTCCGGCGAGCCGAATGTCTGCATCGGGTATGAGAAAGCGGTAGATCGCAAGAATGCGACAGAACACTTCATCGGTGAGAATCTCATTCTTTTCATAAGGAGTGCCCTTGATGGGATTGAGGAGGTTGACAGGAACGGACTTTACGCCAAGCGCCCGTATGTCAAGCGCCATATCAATGCGGTCTTCCATCGTCTCTCCCAATCCCATGATTCCGCCAGAGCAGATGCTCAGCCCTGCACTTTTTGCCGCTTTCAGCACAGCAATCTTTTCATCATAAGTATGTGTAGTGCATACTTTGGGGAAATATTTCCTCGATACTTCAAGATTACAGTGCACTCTCGACGCGCCTGCCTCCTTGAGCTTGCGAAACTGCCGTTCCTCCAGCAGCCCAAAGGACACGCAGACTGCTATGTCCACCTGCCGGCGTATCTCGCGAATGCTCTCACAGACTGCATCAATCTCCTTGTCACTCAGACGCTTTCCCGATGTGACAATCGAATAGCGAAGTACGCCTTGCTCCTTGTTGTGCCTTGCGTCTGCCAGAAGCGCCTCAGTCGTCAGAAGCGGATAGGTCTCTTGGCAGTCTGTATGGTAATGCGCACTCTGTGCACAATATTTACAGTCCTCAGAACATTTTCCACACTTGCCGTTCACGATTGTACACAAGTCAAACCGGTTTCCGCACATATGCGCACGGATTTCATTCGCCGCTGCTGTCAGTTCCGCCAATGGTGCGTCCACAAGCGCGAGCGCCTCCTCTCTTGTAATCTCCAAACCTGCATAAATTTCCTGTTTACATTCTTCAATGATACTGATTCTATGCGCCATATCTTTTGCCCTCCTAATGTCAACTTATTATATATAACAGGTTAACAGTTCGGGCGAGAATTGTCAATTCAAAAATCGTTATGAAAATTGTTCTTCTTGCCAAGGATGCACCATTTTACTATAATGTATTTTAATATAATAAATTACAAGGCTTCAAACCGGAGGATACACCACTTATGAAAATCGAACGGCTCTATGCCATCACCCTGTATCTGCTCAACCACGGACGAACCTCTGCGAGCACACTCGCAGCGTATTTCGAGGTGTCACCGCGCACCATTCAGCGGGACATAGATTCCCTGTGTCTGGCAGGCATTCCCGTCATCGCCATCGCAGGCGCATCAGGCGGCTATGAACTGTCCGACAGCTTCCAGTTCGACAAAAACTTTGCAACCCCAGAAGATTATGCCTGTCTCCTGACTGCATTGCACGGTCTGGTCTCCGCCTCCTGTGACCCAAAGGCAAAGCATCTTTTGGAAAAAATAATTCCACTGTCAAAATCAAACGAAACGGGCATGATTCTGGATTTCTCTATCCTAAGAGAAGGTGAGCAGACCACACTACAGCTTCTGCAAACTGCCATCGCAGAAAAACATGCTGTCCAATTTTCTTACACAAACAACAACAATGAAACCCGGCTGCACTGTGTAGAGCCAATCGCCGTACTATACAGATGGTATGCGTGGTATCTGCTTGCCTACTCGAAAGCCAAAAAAGACTACCGCACATACAAATTGATTCGAATGCATCAGGTATCGCTCACCAGCCAGCCCTTTGAGCAGGAACATGCTGCGGCAGATGTGATCTTGAAAGAAAATGACCGAAATGATTCCCGCCAGTATACACAAATTCTCCTAAAATGCCAAGAATCAGCCAAAATGCGCGTGATGGAATACCTAAAAGGAACCATCTTAGAAACCAATTCAGACGGCAGCTTCCTGATGCAGGCAGCAATTGTGGAAAATGAACATCTCTGGCTTGGCACGCTGTTATCACTGGGCGATGCTGTGGAGGTTCTCTCACCGGAGCATGTGCGCACACGCCTGTCCACTGCTGCCGAAAAAATTGTCGCGCTGTACAAAAGAACTTAGCGTTGAGAGAATACTTTCACTTTTTCTACAGTTCCTGTATATATACGACATACTGCTGTCGTATATGCTATGCTATCCTAAAAATAGATCGAAACTCTAAGAATAGATCGAAATTCTAAGAATGGATAAAATTCTTTAAGTTGGAGGTATCAAACAATGATAAGCCCTTATGAAAAATGTCCCGTATTTGAAAATGATAACTATTGTCTGAGACTGATTGACGCATCTGACGCGCAAGATCTGTTTCTGGTGTATTCCGACGAGAAGGCAGTGCCGTATTTCAACAGTGACAACTGCAATGGCGATACATTTCACTATACACTGCCAGAGCACATGCAGGGCGCGATCGCGGCATGGCAGCAGGAATACAATAATCACGGCTTTGTGCGCTGGACAATCCTCGACAAAAAGACACAACACGCAGTGGGCACAATCGAACTGTTTCGCCGCAAGGCCGACGATTATTTCAACAACTGCGCCATTCTGCGGCTGGATTTGCGCAGCGACTATGAGCGGGCGTCCGCCATCTATGAGCTTCTGTCTCTCATCGTGCCGCAGACCTGTGAACTGTTTGCATGTCAGATGATCGCCACAAAGGTAAAACCATTTGCAGCAGAGCGCAGGGCCGCCGTTGAGAAATTGGGCTTTGCCGCCTCAACGGAAATCCTAGTCGGCGGTCACGACCAGAAGCGTTACACGGATTATTACGTTTTACACAAACTTTAAAATCCACTATATCAAATATATTTATATCAAGCGTATTTTTTCCCGCAGCTTTAAGACCATCGACGGCGTCACAGACAATTCATCCACGCCCATATTTACAAAAGTTTCTGTGAGCGCCAGATCTGCGCCCAGCTCACCGCAGATGCCAACCCACTTTCCACGCTTGTGCGCATTGTCCACAACCATCTGAATCATGCGCAGCACCGCCTTGTGATGCGGAGGATAAAACGCCTCCAAGCGTGGATCCTGCCGGTCGATGGCAAGGGTATACTGTGTCAGATCATTGGTGCCGATGCTGAAAAAGTCCACCTGTTCTGCAAGCTCATCACTGAGCATCACCGCCGCCGGCGTCTCAATCATAATCCCCTGCGCTGGCACGCGGTATGGAATTTGCGCCTGTTTTAATTCTTCTTCCACTTCTTTTACCATCGCATAAATCTGCGCAACCTCCTCAGAGGAAATGATCATCGGATACAAAATAGCAAGATTTCCATAGACTGCCGCCCTCAAAAGCGCGCGAAGCTGTGGTTTGAAGATTTCGGGCTGTCTGAGGCAGATGCGGATTGCCCGATAGCCCATCGCCGGATTCTCCTCTCTGCCAAGCTGAAAGTAATCTGCCTGCTTGTCTGCCCCGATATCAAGGGTTCTGACAACCACCTTTTTCTGCCCCATCATCTGCACGACCTGTCTGTATGCCCGAAACTGCTCCTCCTCCGAAGGAAAATCACTGCGCCCCAGATATAAAAATTCACTACGGAACAGCCCAATCCCCTCCGCATCATTCTCCAGCACATATGCCACATCGCTGATACCGCTGATATTTGCATAAATGCGGATTGTCCTGCCGTCGCTGGTCATAGTTTTCTTTCCCTTTAGCTCCTGTAACAGCCGAAGCTTTTCCTGCTCACGCCTGATTTTTTCTTCCACCTCGCCGCGCTGTAATGCGGTCGGCTCAAAAATTACCTCGCCCGCCGCCCCGTCCACGATCGCTGTCATGCCCGAATGAATCGCATCAAAATCCAGCGGCACACCGATCAGCGCGGGAATCCCCATCATGCGCGCAAGAATCGCCGTATGGGAATTTGTGGCGCCCTGCTCTGTGACAATCGCCAGTATCTTCTCTTTATCCAACTGAACTGTCTCGCTCGGGCTCAATTCCTTTGCCACAATGACAGACGGTTCTGTCATACAAAACTCCTTATTCCCCTGCCCTGACAGATTCCGCACCAAACGCGCTGAAATATCCCTGACATCTGCTGCGCGCGCCTGCATGTATGCATCCTCCATCTCGGTAAATATTTCCTCGAAATTGTCTCCTGTGACCGCCACCGCATACTCCGCACTGACCAGTTCAGTCCGTATCATATGATCAATCGCATTCAGAAAATCCTTGTCCTCAAGCATCATTTGATGCACTTCAAAAATCGCCGCGCTCGACTCCCCCAGCTTTTTTACCGCCTGATGATAAATCGCTGCAAGCTGCTGCTTTGAGACATCAACCGCCATGCGGACACGCTCGATTTCACGCGCCGGGTCTGCTATTTTTCTCCTCCTGATCTGATCCTTGTCGTTTCTTAGAACCATCACTTTGCCTATCGTGATGCCATGATATACGGTCTTGCCCGAAAGCCTTATTCCTGAAAATGTGTCTTCCATCTCATATCTCCCTACAGGCTTGCATACACCTGCTCAATCTCCGTTCCTGTCGCTAACAGCGCAGAAAAAGCACTTGCACTGCCCGCGGCAACTCCCATGCGGAACGCATGTTCATAATCCTTTTTCTCCAGCCAGCCTGCGAGAAATCCAGCAACCATAGAATCGCCTGCCCCCACTGCATTGACAAGCTTTCCACGGGGTGCTGCAAGCATATGCACCGTCCCTGTCTCATCAACGAGAACCGCACCCTGTCCTGCCAAGGAAACCAATACATTTCCCGCACCCTTTTCTTGCAGTTTTTTTGCATACGCAACGACGGCTTCCCTTGTATCTAGCGTCACATGAAAGAGTTCTCCCAGCTCATGATTGTTTGGCTTAATCAGAAACGGCTTATATTGCAGCGCATTCAGCAGCAGCTCTTTCGTCGCGTCCACGACAAAGAGAATCCCTTTATTCTGTAAGCGCATCAAAATCTCACTGTAAATGGCAGCGGGCAGGCTTTTGGGAATACTGCCTGCAAGGACAAGCAGATCTCCCGCCTTTAACTGCTTTAGTTTCTCATGCAATGCCTCCACATAGTTGGATTCGATTGCTGGTCCCATACCATTGATCTCCGTACCATCGTAGTCCTTCAGCTTGACATTGATGCGTGAAAAGCCGCTATTGATATGAATAAAATCCGTGCGCAGCCCCATATTCCGTACTTCGCGTGCTATCTGTTCTCCTGTAAAGCCTGCTGTAAACCCCAATGCTGTGCTCTCAAATCCCAGATTCCTCAAAACAATCGAGACGTTGATTCCCTTGCCGCCGGGAAGCATCTGCTCACTTGTGGTGCGGTTGGTCCTGCCCAGCTCAAAGCCGTCCATCGACACAGTATAATCCAGAGACGGGTTTAATGTAACGGTATAAATCATGGTGGTGTTCCTCCTTTCAGACAACAGCCTCAATAATAGTCTTATTCCCTATCATTTTTTCCCACACGCCAGTTTTTTTATTTTGATTAAAATTAAAGCTAAGCAGATATCCTACATCTTTTCCATATGCCTCCAAGTACTCAGCCAACTGCTGTTCTCCCTGCCGATTATATTCCTGTCCACGCCAGATTTTCATCTCAATGATGTATTGCTGTCCATGATAATCAACAACTACATCTGTGCGTCTGTCATCTCTCGTCTGTGCCTCAATATAATAATTTCCCGTACCGTTAATAATCGGACGCAAATATAATAAAAAATGCTTTCTTCCATACTCTTCTTTGAAGCGTACACTGCTGTTTCCATATAATTCATCAAAATGTACCACAAACTTTTCCAAGATCAGCCGCATATTCAACATTCCATTAAGAACAAATTGATTTCGATCAGAGACAGACATCTGATACAGATCACATTGCTTGATTTCATCTGATGTGAGATAATAATTGTACAGTCTAACCTCAAAGATTCTATTGGCAATCATGACAAAACCATGCTCATTTTTAATAAACCCAAACCTGCTTGCGAGAGATACCATGGAATCATCCATGTTATAGGATATTTTTCTTCCATGAAATAATATCAGCTCAATCATTTGATGAAGCTTCTCATAAGTGTCAAGTTTATTAATCAGCGATTCAAACAAGGTATTCTGCTCAACTGCAAGCCTTCTCTCAGCCTCCAAAAAGCCTTCTCTCGTCCATTGCAGCGCTGCTTCGTCTATAATCTGACACAATCTTGACACCAGATAGGGATATCCACTGGTATAGTTATACAACAACTCCGACATTTCATCTATGTCCATCTCTGTATGATACTCCTGTTCATACTCTGCAAGCATATTCGCAATCTCTTCTTTGGAAAACGCCATGCAAATTTCATATTGTGCAGCAATATTCCACGGACTGTTTGTATTATGTTCCTCATCTGGTCTTATCTTCCGTTTAAAATTTCTGACATCATATACCCCCGTAAGTATGACAGACTGAAATGTCGGCTCATTGTCCCTGTTTAGATAATATCCTCTAAGCTGCGCCAGAAAATCCAAAAAGACTTGATTGTTGCTGGCATGATCTGCCTCATCAATCATCAGAACAACCGGCTTATCAGAAATAATACAGAGCTCGGAAAGCTTCAAAAACAGATCCAGCAGCAGATACAGTTCACTCTGGTTTGCCTCCTGTAGTAACTCCTCCAAAACCTTCTGTACTGCTGATGAAACTGGCTGGCTCATCCGCATTTTTTTCACAAATAATTTTGCAAAAGACTTGGAAAAAAGTACTTCATCCTCAAAGCTCTTATTTCCCAGCATCTGAAAGTCAAGACTGACTACATAATATTCTGCTTGCAGTTCTTTCTCCAATGCTTTCAATATCGTTGTCTTGCCATACTGCCTCGCGCGGCTGAACACAAAATACATTTCAGCATCGACAAGCTCCTTAAACTGACCAAGCCGCTTCTCAAGGCTGACCATATAATGCCTGTCTGGAAAACATGCCCCTGTTGTATTGAACTTTTTCATATACGCCCTCCTCCTGCGGCAGCAGCCTCCTGTCAATCCTCTATGCCGCTGATGTTAGCTTCGTCTAACCAAAACTCATGCCTCCCTGCCTACAGGCAGCCACTTCCCACTCAGAAAGCGTCCTGTAAAAATCACGGAACGGGCTGTCCAGTCCGCGAACATGCCAATCCACACTGCCATCGGTCCAAACTGGTAAACTTTGACTAGAAAAATACACAAAACCACCCGGCAGCACCACATCGTAACTGTGGAGACAATCATGGAAAACTGTACATCCCCAGCCGCCCGCAGTCCATAAGAGATGATAAAGGACCCTACCCATGCAAACGGCTTGACAATGGTAATCGCTGTGACCATCTCAAAACACAGCTTGGCAGATTCTGCCTCCATGCCGGCAAGCCAAGTGACAGGCTTCGTGATTGCAAACACCACGAGACAGGAGATTACTATGCTGACCCACGCCGCCTTTGTCAGCTTCACAATATAATACTTTGCCTCCTCATACCTGCCCGCGCCGATGCACTGCCCGACTACAGTCATCAGCCCGATGCCAATCCCAATCCCGCATATTCCATTTAATCCTTCCAAGATACTTGCCATCGCCTGCGCTGCGATCGCTGCCGTTCCCATCGTCGAGACCGTAGACTGAATCGCCAGCTTGCCAAACTGAAACATTCCATTCTCAATGCCAGACGGAATCCCGATTGCCATAATCTTCCAGATTAAGGGCATATCCGGCCTGAACCTGAGATAGTCTCTGATTACGATTACCTGACGCGGTTTGCGCAGCGCCGCAAATACGACAATCATAGAAAAAACTCTTGATATCAGCGTGGCAAGTGCAGCGCCGCCGACACTCCACTTGAAACCATAGATCAGCACAACATTCCCTGCAATGTTCAACAAATTAGCGTAAATAGACACCTTCATTGGAAAGCTGGAATTTCCCTCTGCCCTGAAAAGCGCAGTTCCCACGCTAAAGAGCGCCAGAAAAGGATAGGAAACCACCGTAATCAAAAAATATACAAGGCAGTCCTTCATCACCTCTTCTTCTACCTCTCCGAATATCAAGCGAAGGAGCCGCTCTCCTCCCAACAGACAGACCAGCATTACCACCATCGAGATGGCTGTCACCGTGAGTACCACCTGTCTGGCTGCTTTGTTGGTTTCCTGCGCATTCCCACTGCCAAGATACTGCGAACATATGATTGCAGCACCTGCCGCCATCGCCGAAAAGACCTGAATCACCAAATTATTAAAAGAATCGACGAGCGAAACAGCAGAGATTGCCTCACTGCCGACCGTTGACACCATCATCGTATCCACCATACCCATAAAAGAGTTTAGCAGCTGCTCTACGACAATCGGAACTAGCAATAAGAATAACGCACGGTTATCAAACAAGAGAGGCTTCTGGCTGATTTGTTTTTTATCATATAGTTTCATTGGTTTGACCTTTTTTAATTCTAACTGTTATTGATTCATCTGTTTTAAAACATCTGCTATTTCCATTGGTGTTTCCACAAAGGTCTGTGCGCCATGCTCTATCAAAAATGCTTTGTCCCGAAATCCCCACAGTACACTGATACAGGGAAGCCCCGCATTTTTCGCTGTTGCCAAATCTACGTCAGAATCCCCCACATATACCGCCTCTTCCTTTGTCCTGCCAAGCTCCTCCAACGCAAGAAACACACTGTCCGGCTGCGGCTTCCTTCTCAGATTCTCGCGGTCGCCGATTGCGACCTCTACCTGCGAAAAATATCGGTTGTTTAAATCCTGCACCGCCGAATCTATCTTATTGGAGACAATCGCCATCGTATAACCATTGTTTTTTAATTCCTGCAAAAGTTCTGGTATGCCATCATACGCTTTTGTCGTGTCATTGCAATGCACTCCATAGTATTCCTTAAAAATATCAAATGCGCGTTCAAACTGCGGATTGTCCTCGCCGCCGGGCACTGCGCGGCACATAAGCTGCTTCACGCCATTTCCAACAAAGCGGCGTACCTCCTCCAAGGTGCGCTCTGGCATTCCGCAGGTTTTCAATGCATAATTTGTCGCGTTCTTCAAATCCTCCAATGTATCTAAAAGCGTACCATCCAAATCAAAAATGACTGTTGTTATCTTTGTATCAGACATCTTCCAACCTCCTGTTTTGCTGTATTTTATACTATTGATTCAGCTCTGCATACACGATATTGTAGGCTTCCTGATACGCAGTCCCACTCTCCCGGCAGATTGCCGCAAGGGACTCGTACTCAGGATACACCCTGTCCCCGCACATCTTCACTGCGAGCATTCCAAAACTGGTGTTTTTCATAGCTTTCTCCCGCTTTAACACGGTGCGTTCCAGTTTCATGCGGCGAATGCCAATGGTCGTGGTCTCGTAAAAGATAATCTGCTCAAGCTTTGAGATGTCCTCCTCCCTGCAAATGACATTGAGCTGGTACGAAGGACGGTTTTTTTTCATATAAATCGGTGTATAGTACACATCTCTCGCCCCCGCCTCAAACAGCCTGTCCATCACGTAGCCAAATGCCTCGCCGGAGCAGTCATCAATATTCGACTCCAATTTATACATAACCTCCTGCTGTAGCAACGGTTCTTCCACAATCATCGCTCTCAGAATACTTGCCTTCTCATAACTGCGCTTGCCCGCGCCAATTCCCTGCGCCAGCACGCGAAACTGCGGCGGCAGGTTCTCCGCAGTCTTAACTGCGGCGGCAATCGCTGCTCCGGTCGGTGTCACAAACTCACCCTGAACTTCCATAAAATGAACTGGCAGTTCATACGCTTCTATAATATTTGCCGTCGCCGGCACAGGCACGGGCAGAATACCATGCTGGCAGCGCACACTGCCATATCCCTCGTACAACGCAGATACCACAACATCTGTTATATGATGCTTTGTTTTCAGGGAATCCATACACACCGCAGCCGACATGATATCCACGATTGAGTCCACTGCGCCGACTTCATGAAAATGCACTTCATTGACAGGCTTACGATGCGCTTTGGCTTCTGCGTCGGCGAGAATGCCAAAGATCTTTAAAGCCAGCGCCCGTGCGCCGTCTGTGAGTGCTGCTTTATTCAAAACATCTGTTATTTCATTTAGACCAATATGTGCATGATGATGTCCCGCGCCGCTATGGTCATGGTGATGCTGCGCTTCGTGAGCATGATGATGGTCTGTATCATGACAATGACCATGACCATGTTCTGCTTCGTGAGCATGATGATGGTCTGTATCATAACAATGACCATACTCATGTTCTACCTCGTACTCATCGCTGTGCCCATGAAGATACTCCATGTCATGATCGTGGTTTTCATGTGCCTTGTCCAATATGACATTGAAATCACAGGCATCTATTCCTGACTTCTGAACTCTTTTGACCTCCACTTCAAACCCAGACACCAGCGGTTTGATGCTGTTCACTGCCGCATCGAGCCCTGTCTTGTCTGCCCCTAAATCAAGCAATGCCGCCACGGTCATATCCCCGCTGATGCCTGAATAACACTCCAAATATAATGTCTTTTTCATCCAATATTCCCTTCTATAAAAATATACTATATAAATCAATAAATTACAGATGTTTTTCTGCAAGCCTGTTGATCTGTGTCGCCAGATATCCAGCGCCGTACCCGTTGTCAATATTCACCACAGCGATTCCATTTGCACAGGAATTAATCATCGTGAGCAGTGCAGACAAACCGTGCAGGCTTGCCCCATAACCCACAGAAGTAGGCACCGCGATAACCGGATTGCTGACCAGTCCGCCGACTACACTCGCAAGCGCCCCCTCCATACCTGCCACTGCCACGACGCAGTTTGCCTGCTGTATCGTCTCTGTGTTTGCCAGCAGTCTGTGCAGGCCGCTCACGCCCACATCATAAATCCGCGTAACGGCTGTTCCGAAATACTCCGCCGTCTGCGCTGCCTCCTCCGCCACAGGAATATCCGCTGTCCCCGCAGTGCAGACCACGACGCTGCCGATGCGATTTGCTGCCTTTTCTGCCGGGTTCTGCTCAATTTTCAGGATTCTCGACACCGCATCATACTCAATCTGCGGAAGCGACTGCCTTACAAGCTCATATTGTGCCGGGGTTGCCCTCGTTCCAAAGACTTCGCCATTCTTTTCATATAGTGTCTGAAAAATAGAAATCAGGTACGAATCCGGCTTGCCTGCGCAATAGACGACCTCCTGAAATCCTGTCCGAAGTTCTCTCTGCATGTCGAGCTTGGCAAAGCCCATCTCCTCAAAGGACTCCTTTTTCAGATATTTTTCTGCTTCCTCCACTGTCAAACCACCGTTTTGCACCTGTTCTAAAATATGCTTCATATTCATCTTTTCATCCATTCACGTCCCACCTTTCTGCCAAAGATTATTATAATACATCCAACAAACGGGCGCAACCATTTCTGATGCGCCCGCGCTCTCCATCATTACAGCTATCACGCCGTTTCCACGCCTTAAAGCGCAGTCCTATAAAAATAACAATCAAAATTTAATTTTATCTATATTCACTGATCTCATAAAAAGTAACCATCATAATCATTGTGTCCGCCCGCTTTCCAATCACCTTCACCGTGACGCGGTACCAGACATCTTGTGTCAGTTCGTATTCCATGGGGCCACAGAAATCTCCTTTCACAAGCTTGGCAAACGCCTCCCCCAAAAGTTCATTCTCCGCCTGCATTCTACGATTGTGCTCATACTCGTTCACACTTTTTTCAAATAAAATCTCTGTATCATATCTGGCATTGGTCCGAAGCAGCTCGATTCTGTTATTCCTGTACTCATAGACAGCTATCGGCGTCTCTAGCAGATCAAAGAACTTGCTGATGCCCGACCGCGTATTCCACAGCTCATTGACAATAGCTGCATTCTCGTCGGTACTGCTCTTTGCTCCCATCTCCTCTTCTCTGGCTATAAATTTCTCATAGTCCGCAACGGGCATTGGTTTGGCATAATAGTATCCCTGCGCGTATTCACAGCCAATACATTTCAGAAAATCAACCTGCTCGATTGTCTCCACACCCTCCACAATCGACGGCAGATGCAGCCATTTTGCCATGCGGATCACAGAAGTCAGCACTTTCTCGCCTTTTCCGTTAAACTCCTGATCCTGCAAAAATTTCATATCGACCTTCAGGTAATCAACTTCCATATCTTTTAGAACATTGAGTGAAGAATACCCGCTGCCGAAATCGTCCATCATGATCTTAAAACCCAGACGGTGCAGGCTGCTCATAGTTTTCATAATCAGATCCTGATCTTCCATAAAGGCGCTCTCCGTCAGTTCCAAATTCAGCAACTCCGCCGGAATCTGAAACTCTGTGAGCAGTTTCTTGAAAATTTTTACCAGATGTGGGTTATAGATATTCACACGGGATACATTGACTGAAATTGGATTTGGTGTTTTCCCCTCATCTAGCCACTTGCGCAGCAGCATACAGACATGGCGCCACATATACTGGTCCAGCCTGCCAATAATCCCATTGCGCTCATAGACAGGGATAAACTCCCCCGGTGACATCATTCCCTTTTCGGGATGGTTCCAGCGCACCAGCGCCTCCGCCCCGTAGGAACGGTCTGTTACCAGATTAATCTTGGGCTGCAAATACACCTCAAACTGTTCCTCATCAATCGCGCGGTTTACCTCATTGATGATAAACTGCTCTTGGCGCATATTTTCTATCATTTTCTCATCATAGTACGCAAGGCTCTGGACAAATTTTTCCTTGCAGCTCTTTGCCGCCAAAGATGCCCTGTCATACATTTCGGGCACATCTGCTGTATCATCTTTGATGATATATACACCGCATGAGAGTTTGATATTATAGTCTTTGTTTACTTTTCTTAGATTGATTTGGAGTGCTTTCACCAGCAGCTCCACATTTTCTTCCTGATACGGCATACACACTGCAAAGATATCATTTTCCACGCGCCCGTAGACAAACTTGTCAAAAACTGTCGAAATTTTTTTCAGCTCAAGCGCGACGCTCTTTAATACTTTATCGCCCTCCTTGATGCCATAAAAATTATTAATCATCTTAAAGCGGTCAATGTCAAAACGCGCAAATGCAAACGTCTCCTCTGTCTCCTCCATTAACATACTGCGCACGGCTCTGTAAAATTTAAATTTCGTATAAATTCCTGTGACTGCATCCCGCTCTGCCATGATCATGCGGCTCTTGTCTATCGCATTCTTGATGCGAAACCGCAAGAGTACAGGGTTGTATGGTTTCATCACAAAGTCCCAGACTCCCGCCTCCAGACATTTCTGTTCTGAATGCCAGTCCTCATTGGAGGTCGCGACAATCACCGGAATATTATCATACTCCCGATGCCTGCGAAATTCATTCATAAACTGAAAACCGTCCATAACTGGCATGATTAAATCCAGCACAATCACTGCCACCTGCTCAATATGCTCGCCAAGCAGTTCAAGCGCTTCCTGTCCATTTGACGCTTCGAGTACTTCATAATCATCTTTGATGACATCTCGGAGTCTCTGTTTCACAACCTCCTCGTCATCAACTAACAATATTGTATTTTTGCTATACCTCAATGTATTCGCTCCTTTATCACATCTCAAGCCGCTTGGCGGATGTTTATGCAAATTATACACAACTTAATTCTAATTTTACATTTTTTCTCATCAATTTGTCAATGTATTCTGAAATATTTTGTAAAATATGTGGAATTTTTTCACGAATTGTCTTATTTTGCATATAAAAATACTGCTGAAAGTGACATTTTGTTTGCATCACATTGGCGTATCAAAACAAAACTGGAGTAAATCTGAGTTTCATCACAGATTTACTCCAGTTTGTTTCAATACGATTGCTTTGCCAATATTAATTTGAACTCTATCAGCCTAACGTCTGTAGATGCATGGATTTATTGAATGCTTACTGAATATACGGATTTTGATCCTTTTGTCTCAATTGGTTTAACAGATAGAATCTGACCATCTTTTGTTGCTACATATTCAATGTTTACAGTTTGTTTTTTGTTTGAACCATCTTTCAGCGTTACTGTTACCTTTACTTTTTGTACTTCCTCTGGTCGAACTTCATTCGGTTGTAGACCACCGCCACCTGCTACGATATCTTGATAGGTGCGATTTGTCGTTGCCCATCTCGGAACAAGCCAAAATGCTCCTACATTCGGATCATTCTGGTAGCCAATATCTTTTCCTCCACTAATATCAACACTGTATGAAGGTGCAAAAGCCTTCCCGCCGCCTGCATATTCGACATAAGGTTGAAAATCCAATACATCAACTCTATTTGCTTTAAACTTCGTAACCTTTGGTGTTATAATAACTGGATAGATTGCACTTGCACCGCTACCATCCATAGCTTCCGCCTTAACAATAGCCTGAGAATACCGGCCTGCCGAAATATCCGACGCAATTGCCTTCACCACACCTTTTTTCTCATCTATCGTAATATATTTCTCACCACCCGGCATTACACTCCATTTAACATTCTGATTTGCCGCTTTTCCAAAATTATTACTAACTTTTGCTGAAAGTGTGATCTTTGAACCTACAGACACAATACCTTCATTAGCATTTTTAGGCACAATTGCAATTCTTGAAATCGGCACACTGACTACAACATTACATTTTACCTTTTTGTTGCTTCCATCTGTTGCACTGCATGTTATTGTCGCCTTACCGCTAGAATGTGCTTCTACCAATCCGTTAGAATCCACAGATGCTACTTCCGGTGCACTGCTTATGTACTCAATTGCCTTGGCATCTCCACCTTCCACTACTGGTTCTAACTGCATACGCGCTGGTGCATCATAATTTCCAGAAGTCGTAAATAAATTAATCGTTTTCGGCAGTACAATCTTTGTAATAGGATTGGCTACAACCTCAAACTGAATACTTGCTGTATGGGCAGTTTTTCCTTCTGGAACATCTTTTTCTGTCGCTGTCACAGTGTATGTACCACTTGCACCACTCTTTACTGAGACTTTTCCGCTTGCACTGACAGTTACGTTATTTGCAGGTTCCACTGTCCAGTTTAATTTTTTACTTGTCACATTCGCAGGTGTTATAATTGCCTTAATTGTTGCACTTTTTCCGACTGCTATCTTATTCGGTCCTTTTAATTCAATATTATTTGCCAACTGTTTCACAGTGATTGTACAACTTCCTGCTTTTTTACTTCCGTCATTGGCAGTTGCCTTGATCGTAGCTTTGCCGGGAGCCAGCGCTGTTACCATTCCGTTTGAATCTACAATTGCTACTTTTTTGTTGTTACTGCTCCATACAACATCTGTGATTTCTCCGCCTTCTATAGAGATATTACTATTATTTTCCCCTGTCAGACTCTGTGAATCACCTGCATAGATTGTATACTTTTTCGTTGTAAATGCAATCTTCTTGATTTTCGCTGTATCAATAATATTTAAGGTATATTGCGCAACCTGTTCTCCTGCTTTTGCCTGAATCACGCATTCCTGACCGTCAGACGCACTTGAACTTACAGTAACTTTACCTTTATTATTTACGGTAACGCCGCTTCCCTTCACTACACTCCATTCAACCCCACTATATTTCGCATAAGAAGGTTCTACTACTGCACTAAGTGTTAGATTTTTTCCTTTTGCAATCCGATTCACTGAATCAGCGGCAGTAATCGTTACTTTTGATGGCACAGGTTCAAATTTATATTTCTGCGAAACGACCTTGCTTGCCTTTCCACTCATACGGTTTACTGCGATAACATTCAGTGTAATCTGTTTTGCACCGCCTACTTTCGCCTTACCGTCAATAAGAGGCTGCCCATTTGTGACTGTACCATTTTTAAATACAGGCTTTTTGCCATTGATAGAATAATAGATACTTGCACCATACGAACTGCATGTAACAGGAATATCCACCCACGCTTCTGTATAAGTTGTAACTGTCTTATCAAACTCTGGTATTGCAGGAATCTCCTCTATAGTTTTCAATGTTATACCAAATACCTTGGGTAAATAAGTCGTACCAGAACCTACCTGCGGAGAAGAAGCCTTATTGGCATTCTTCTGCATTACAGAGAATAATGCGTCAACCCTTGCTCCTCCGCTCTTTCCATTAAGTTCTGACACTTTATCAGAACCCGATAAGATGACAGCCGCTGTACCTACTGCGACAGGACAAGCCATACTTGTACCCTGTAATGATGCATAAGACTGGTCAGAGTCATTATAGGTGGAATATATATCGACACCGGGAAATGCCAAGTCTACTTTATTGCCGTAATTTGTAAATCCAGCCTTTGTTCCGTCCTGATTCAGTGCGGCAACAGAACATACTTTGTCATAGGAGGCAGGGTACTCATATCCATTTGTAGCTTCATTACCTGCTGCCGCAAATACTGCAACACCACTTTCATAAGCCTTCTTTATCGTATCTTCCTCCAGTTTGGTATAATACCCACTTCCCAAACTCATGTTCACAACATCCACACCGTCTGTAACAGCTCTGTTAATGGCTCTTATAATATAGTCATCCTTCATATATCCGTCAGCGTCCATAACACTATACGCATAAATCTGCGCATCTGGAGCAATACCAGCACCGCCCTTGCCATTGTTGCCAACCGCAGCTGCAATACCTGCAACATGTGTACCGTGTCCATCTGGGTCTGTTGTTACTGCTGTACCGTCTGACACCATAGACAAGTTCTGCTTTACATTATCCTTTAAGTCCTCATGTGTGCTATGTACACCAGTATCAATAATACCAATCTTGACTCCGGCTCCCTTATAGCCTTCGTTCCATGCGTACAGATCACCTACATACTCATGCGCCCATTGATAATATTCACTGGCTTCCTGTAATGCCGGATCATTATATTCCTCAAAGAGTGTGTAATAATAATTCGGCCATACTGCTGGAAGGTTGTAAGACCTGCTGGCCGCTGCCTTTACTGCCTGTCCTACAGTGCGCTTTTCGCCAAGCTGAATTACAGCTACGCCGTCTCCAAAGCTTTTCAGTTCACCGCCAAAAGCCTCAGCAACAGCCTCAGCCTCTTCCCTGCTGTCTGCCAGATATACGACCTCACCCTTTGCATATGCATTGGTATTGCCCTCATTATCTGCAAGCGCTACGATCTCATCTGCATGCTCCGCAAGCTTTAACTTATCTTCTATCTGTCTGGCTGAAAGCTTATAGCTGTCTGGCAATCCCGGGAATAACTCCTCTGTCTCCTCTTCTGTTGCGGTCTCCTCCTCTGTCGTAGTCTCCTCTTCTATCGTTAAATCTTCCTCTGTTGTTGTCGTCTCCTCTGTCTGTTCTGCGGTTATCCCTTCTCCTAAATCTGTCTCGCTTGATGCTGTTGTCTCGGTTGAAGTCTCTTCTACAATCGTGGTCTCGGTCTCGAATAATTCACTTGTCTGCTGTTCTTCTGACTCTGATGTGCTCTCTGTTCTATTTTCTGTGGAGGCTTCCTCTGTCACTGCCGTTGTCTCTGTTACATTTTCTGTGGAGGCTTCTTCTGTCACTGCCGTTGTCTCTGTTACATTCTCTGCGGATACTTCTGCTGTCTCCACGGTTGTTTCCGCTGCGCTCTCTGCGTCTGGCTGAGGCTCTTCATTGGTCTCCTCAGCACTTGTTTCTGTCTCAAGCTCTGCCACAACACCCTCACTGTTTGATTCCGCCAGAACTGTCATTCCTGTCGTATTAAAAAGCATTGTTGCCGCTAAGATGGCAGAAAAAATTCTTGCCTTTTTCAATTTCATTGATAACTTCTCCTTTTTTCCCTCAATTACCACATTGCACCAACATTATTATTTGCTGGTATTCATTTCAGGTGTAAATTCTTTCAGTTGATGAGAATTACTGTTTACTGTCAGTGTCGGATAGCCATTTATATCCTCTAGTTCTTTCAGCTCATTCAAATCCTTGTCTGTTGTAAACACTGCCACACCGTCTGAAAATGATGTCAACGCGATTCCATAGAGCGATGCAATCTTTTCTGCTTCCTCCTGATCTTCTGCCAAGGCTATCAGCTCAAGCTCTTTTGGCTTATCCTCAGAAGAACGCTCGGTTTCATTTTCAGATTCAGCTTCGATAAACTGCGGCATCATCTGCTGAACAGAATCCATGTCCACCTTCCGCTTGCCATTACAAGACACCAGCAGACTGCCAAACAAACCTATACATACCACACCAAATAATAATGTACCCATTCTGCCCAATCCTTCACCTCCTTCCTAAACTGTAAACGCTCAGAAGTACATACTTCTGAATTATTTATTTTTCTGCTTTTATGTTCAACTCTGAATCATGAACCAGCCATGATGAGTATCCCATCAATCTAAACAAAACTTTAGAAAATTTTATTATCCATATATTAACAACTATTATTATAAACTTTTTTCCAGAATTATCAATAGAAATTGACAATATATTTTACACTTAATAATGCTCTTTTAAAAATACTCTTTTTAACTAATTCCAACTCGGCATTTAATCATTTTTCCTTTGGACGCCCGTGTGCAAAAAAGCGCCCACCTATTCTTACATAGATGAACGCTCTTTTCTCATTTACCGCCTACTCCACCGATAATACCTTATAATCCTGCGCCTCCACTGTCTTTCTCAGCTCCTCATCACTCACTTCAGCGCTGAGTGTCAGCACCGCGGTTCCTGCCTCGTGGCTCACCACGGCCTCGGACACCTGCTCTAGCGCTTCCAGACACTTTTTGACCCTCGCCTCACAGTGTCCGCACATCATTCCTTCGATTTTCATTGTCTTTGTCATTGTTTTCTCTCCTTCTCTTTCTATCTCTGTTTGATTATCACGGTAAACAGTCCCTGACTGGTTACGCCGTTTTTTGTCATGGCGCGTGCTGTAGACCTCCACCAGATTGAGCCTGAGTGCATTCGTCACCACACAAAAGCTTGACAGACTCATCGCCGCTGCGCCAAACATTGGGTTTAGCTGCCAGCCGAAGAAAGGAATCCACACGCCTGCTGCCAGCGGTATCCCGATGATGTTATAAAAAAATGCCCAAAAAAGATTTTCATGGATATTTTTGAGTGTCTGGCGGCTGAGTCGGATTGCCGCCGCAACGTCCCGCAACGAGCTTTTCATCAGCACCACATCCGCCGCGTCAATGGCAATATCGGTGCCCGCGCCAATGGCAATCCCAAGGTCTGCCCGCGTCAGCGCAGGCGCATCATTGATGCCATCGCCCACCATGGCAGTCTTTCCCTTCTCCATCAGACGCCGTATGACGCTTTCCTTTCCGTCTGGAAGTACACCCGCTATGACCTCATTCACGCCCGCCTGCCTGCCGATTGCCTTGGCGGTATGCACGTTGTCCCCGGTCAGCATGACAACGTAAATCCCCATTCCCTGAAGCTCCTCCACTGCCTGCCGGCTGTCCTCCTTGATGACATCTGCGACAGCAATCATGCCGGCAAGCGCATCGCCGCCAAAAAATAAAGGGGTTTTTCCTTCCAAGGCAAGCTGTTGTGCCTTTTCTAACATATCCGGTGCAATCTCATACCGCTCAGAGATAAACTTTGCATTTCCGCCGTACAGCGGTTTTCCGTTCACCATGGCAGTCAGGCCGTTTCCGGGCAGCGCCTTGAAATCCGTCACCTCCGCAAGCGTTCCTTTCGCCGCGTCTTCCTTTTGAGCAAAATATACTTTTGCATACTCGTTGACAGCGCGCGCGAGGGGGTGTTCACTCTTTTGCTCTAGCAAATAAGCCATTTCAAGCAGCTTCTCCTCCGAGCTTCCCTGCGCCGGAATAAGGTCTGTCACCTTGGGTTCGCCGCTTGTGATCGTACCTGTCTTGTCAAGTGCCACCACGGACACTTTTCCGGCCTCCTCTAACGACACCGCAGTCTTGAACATAATACCATTCTTTGCGCCCACGCCGTTTCCAACCATGATCGCTACCGGCGTGGCAAGCCCCAGCGCACACGGACAACTGATAACCAGCACCGATATTCCTCTTGCAAGCGCAAAACCAATCGTCTGCCCCGCTGCCAGCCATACAAGAATTGTGACAAGCGCAATGAGCATCACCGCCGGAACAAACACACCGGACACTTGGTCTGCCACTTTTGCGATGGGCGCTTTCGTGGCTGCCGCGTCGCTCACCATCTGAATAATCTGAGACAGCGTTGTGTCCTCACCGACTCTTGACGCCCTGCATTGGATAAACCCGGACTGATTGACCGTCGCCGCTGACACGCTGTCGCCAGCCTGCTTATCGACAGGAATGCTCTCGCCTGTGAGCGCCGCCTCATTAACCGCACTCGTCCCCTCGAGCACCACGCCATCGACAGGAATGCTCTCGCCCGGTCTCACCACAAAGATATCCCCCACTGCCACCTCCTCCACAGGGACTTTGACTTCACTGCCGCCGCGCACCAGCACAGCCGTTTTGGGCGACAGGTTCATCAATCCTCTGAGCGCGTCCGTCGTCTTTCCCTTAGAGTGTGCCTCCAGCATTTTTCCAACTGTAATCAAGGTCAGTATCATTGCCGCTGATTCAAAATAAAACTCGTGCATATACCCCATAACGGCATCTGAATCCCCGTTTAGCTGTGCATCTGTCATGGCAAACAATGCATATGTGCTGTAGACAAATGCTGCGGCAGAGCCAAGTGCGACCAGTGTATCCATGTTGGGCGCCCTGTGCCAAAGGCTCTTGAACCCGCTGATAAAAAACTTCTGGTTCATGACCATGACTGCGATTGTGAGCAATAGCTGTATCAGCCCCATCGCCACATGATTCTGTTCCAGTATGGCTGGCACTGGGAAATTCCACATCATATGGCCCATTGAAAAGTACATCAGTATGACCAGAAACGCAATTGAATACCAAAGCCTGCGTTTTAACACCGGCGTCTCCTGATCTCTCAAAAGCGCCTCCTCTGCGGCGTGTGTACTGCGCTGGGCGCCGCTGCCTTTGACCGCCGCGCCATATCCAGCCTCCTCGACTGCCCGTATCACTGCCTCTGCGGCTGCGGTACCCTCTACGCCCATGGAATTTGTCAGCAGGCTCACCGAACAGGCATTCACACCTGCTACCTTGGATACTGCCTTTTCCACTCTGGCACTACAGGCGGCACAGCTCATTCCTGTCACTGTATATTGTTTCATTGCGGGTTGCCTCCTATTATCATTCATGCCCTTATTTCATCAGCTTCTTGAGCGTGTTGACCAGCTCATCGACGGTATCTTCCTTTCCATTTAAAATATCCTGCGTCACGCAGGTTTTGATATGATTTGCAAGAAGCACCCTGTTAAAGCTGTTGAGCGCTGCGTTGACCGCCGCCACCTGCACCAATATATCTGTGCAGTAGACATCCTTCTCAACCATTCCCTTGATGCCGCGAATCTGTCCCTCAATGCGGCTCAGCCGGTTGATCATGTCCTTGTACTCTTTCTCAGAGCGTTCCTTTGTCTTTGAAGTACAATGCGCACACGCCTCACTGGTGTTCTCTAAAGTTTCTGCATTTTCATTCATTGTATGATCCATAGTTTTCCCTGTCCTTTCGTAAATATACCGTTCTCTTATTATACTATACCCCTGTACGGTAGATGTCAAGAAAAAAATAATATAAATACAAAAAAGGCGGAAAGCCTCTCAACCACTAAGACTTTACACCTTTTTTCAAGCCGTCATTATACCTCTCTTGATACATTCTCCATCTTTTCTCTTGCATTCTGGAAACACTGCATAAGCTTGGGTGAAAAAGTACCGCACTCACCGTTTGTAATCATCTGAAAAGCCTGCTCCTTTGTGAATGCCTTCTTATAACAGCGCTCACTGATCAGCGCGTCATAAACATCTGCCACCGATACAATCTGCGCCGCGATTGGAATCTCGTCCCCGACAAGCCGGTCTGGATACCCTCTGCCGTCAAAGCGCTCATGATGATGCCTGCATATCTTATATGCATAGTTCTTATACCGCTCGTCCCAGACACCCTCTATGTGGTCAAGCACTTCGCAGCCCTTGACCGTATGGGATTTCATGCAGTCAAACTCCTCGTCTGTGAGACGCCCCGGCTTTAATAAAATATGGTCTGGTATTGTAATCTTTCCAATATCGTGCACCGCACTCGCAGACTCAATAATGCGCACCTCCTCCTCCGTAAGATTGTACTCTGGACAAGCTGCCATCAATTCCTCTGCCAAAATCTTTGTGTAAGACTTTACGCGTTTTACATGCTCTCCGCTCTCGAGATTCCTGCTCTCGACAACCTCCGCCAAGATATCTGTAATCTTTTCATTCTGCTGTTTGAGCTCGTCTGCCTGTTTGCAGATCATCTCATACTGGCGCTTCAGCGTCATCGTCTGCGACTCTACCTGCTCCTCTAAGCTGTTCCGGTACGTAAACAAATCCACCATATTCCGCACGCGCCGCATCACAAGTTCATTGTCAAACGGCTTCCTGATAAAATCAGTAACGCCATAGTCAAAACATTTCCGCTCAACAGCAACCGCCTGCTCGCCGCTAATCACCAACACAGGGATATGCTTTAAATACCCCTTCTCCTCCATAATCTCCATCACCCTGTAGCCGTCCATCACAGGCATAATCAGGTCAAGCAGGACGATGCCGACTTCACTTTGGTGAATCTCGAGCAGTTCGATTCCTTTCTGTCCATCTTCCGCCGTGAGAATCTCATATTCCTTCTCCAAGATTTCTGTGAGCATCTCGCGGTTAAACGCCGCATCGTCAATAATTAATACTTTATTTTTCATGTCAATTCCTCTTATCTTGTGAAAATACTTGATTACATTTCATGAAACTTCCTATTACAGTCCCTCTCAACAAATGTTTCGACAATATCTTAACATACCCTGTCAGAATTATGCAACACTAAAAATAAGAACTTCTATTCAAATTTTTTGAAATACAGCATATTTATGATTGATTTTCATAAAATAAAGTGCGATACTTAATTTGTTGTATTGACCGTACTACACACGAAAAAAGAAGCAATGAAAATAGAAGGAGGAAAACCAGCAATGGAAAATCTTACCATTCCTAAAAATTACCACTCGGCGCTGAATCTGCACGACACGCAGATTGCCATTAAAACCGTAAAGGATTTTTTTCAGAATCAATTGTCAAAGCGGCTCAACCTCGCGCGTGTATCCGCACCGCTTTTTGTAGATCCCCTGTCCGGGCTCAACGATAACTTAAACGGCGTGGAACGCCCTGTCAGCTTTGACATCAAAGAGCAAGACGGGCGCATCGCAGAGGTTGTGCAGTCCCTCGCCAAGTGGAAGCGGTACGCCCTCAAAAAATACGGCTTCTCTATTGGAGAAGGCATCTACACTGACATGAATGCCATACGCCGCGACGAGGATACCGACAATATCCACTCCATCTTTGTAGACCAGTGGGACTGGGAAAAAATCATCAACCGTGAGGAGAGAACCCTCGACACACTCAAGAATGTAGTACGAAACGTTTATAAATGCTTGCAGAATACAGAAAAATATATGGCGATACAGTACGACTATATCGACGAAATCCTGCCGGACGACATCTATTTTGTCACCACGGAGGAGCTGGCTGAAATCTTCCCGGACAACACGCCAAAGGAACGGGAATACTACATAGCCAAGGCAAAAGGCGCTGCCTGTATCATGAAAATCGGCGACAGAATGGAGAACGGCAAGCCCCACGACGGACGCGCGCCAGACTACGACGACTGGGCACTCAACGCAGATATCGTCGTGTACTACCCTGTCCTTGACATAGCGCTTGAACTCTCAAGCATGGGGATCCGCGTTGACCGCGATTCCCTACTCTCACAGCTTGAAAAGGCAGGCTGCCCTGAGCGCGCCAAGCTTCCATATCAGAAGGCAGTCATCAACGAAGAACTTCCGTTTACCATCGGCGGTGGTATCGGGCAGTCACGCATCTGTATGTTTTTCCTCAGAAAAGCCCATATCGGCGAAGTACAGTCCTCTCTGTGGCCGGAAGAAACCGCAAAAACATGCATGGAGCATGGCATCAATCTTCTATAAGACGAATCAAAACCTCAAATCGGCTGAGCGCGATACACTGCCCAGCCGGTTTTATTTTTTTCAATACAATATTATTACTATATATGAAAACGTCTTTTGAGTTCCACGCGCGCCCTTCTGCCGCCTATAATCACCGTTCCGAGCAGCAGAATCACCGAGACATCGAGCGCTACAATCGAGACAATCGGGTCTGTGACAATGTGCACCAAATTCAAGATAATCGCCACGATACTGCACAGTACCATAAATATCTGTAGCATCAGATAACTCTGCCAGTTCTTGCGGTTCACCGCCATCAAAATCAGCGTTCCCGCATCAATCAGCAAAATTCCTGACGGAAATGCATAGTTGACTGACCAGCCATTATACCCCACCGAAAAATCTATCGCCACCAGCATAATGACTGCAATACTGGTGAGCACAACCGTCTTAGCGATATAGCCGCTTGTTCCCAATATCGCATAGCGGATTACAATATAGCCAAACAGCAGCACCAGCCCGCTTATGATATACACCAGCGACTGCACCTCAGACAGCATACAGATATTTACCAGCAGCATCTCAATCGCGATGGAGACAAACAGATACAGCCGCGATATAAATACCAGCTTACGGGATTTTAAGCGAATATCTGGATACATATTCTCCACTTCCACCGTCGGTTCCAATACAGTGCCGCACAGCGGGCAGCGCTGTGTCTCGTCTAACACTTCTATATTACATTGTCTGCATCTACTCATAATTCACCCCGTTACTTTCTATCTCCACATGAACACCATCCGTAGCAATTTTTCTAAAAAACCCACGCTGTATGGAGGGGTCGGCAAGATCATAGCTAAAGCTGAACACCAATGTATGCCCGTATGAACATATGTTTCCTTTGATATGCTGTCCCTTGGACATGGCAAGACACGAGTGAAACATCTCCACATAGGATTTGTAAGCCTCATCGACCGTGATGTTGCCAATATTGGTAATTGTCGAGGTATTTGCAAGCGCGGACTGTGTATAGACGACGCGCATCGCGATATTCTTGATAAATAACGGCGCCGCCCTTGCCACCAGTATTTTTTCATTGGATACATTATAAGAAAACAGCCGCTCCAAATTCTCTTTGTTAATCTGCTGTTTGAGGCTATCCTTCACGATTTCCAGCACTTCCTCAAAGGTGTATTCGTCCTTGACTGGATGAAATTCTGCCGACACCATCACAAAAAAATTCTTGGTCGTAATCGAGTTAAAATATGGGCGCAGATTCACGGGCACTGCCACCCTGACAGGCTTGTCAGACGGCATTCCATGCATACACTCCTTGTAGACGCTCCACACAAAGACCGTCACCAGATACTCATTGATACTCGCGCCGTACCGATGACACACCTCTTTGAGTTCTGGAATCTGCATATATCCATGCATAATGCCAAATTCACCGGGGCTTAGCCGCTCTCCTTTCACGAGATACGCCTTCTTGGTCTGATAGCCCTTCTCCGAACTTTTGCGGTAATTTTTTAAGAAGCTGTCCTCCCTGTTTAATGAGGTGCTGCTAGCGAGCAGATCGCCCTTATCACCCTTGAGCTCTGGGTGCACCAGTCTCAAATACTGATAGGTCAGCTCTTTTAGGAAATTAATGCCGCCCATACCGTCTGTCAGCACATGAAATACTTCCAAATTAATGCGGTATTTGTAATACGTCACCCGAAACAGATAGCTGTTATTGCGGTTCGGATAGATGTATCTGCATGGAAAAGCCGCCTCCTCCCGCACCTTGGGCGCTGGCTTTCCATTTTCTTCAAAATAATACCAGAACACGCCCTGTCTGAGCCTGAGATTGAAACCGTCAAATTTGGGCAGCACAATCTCCAGCGCCTGTTGCAACAGCACCGCATCGACAAGCTCTGTGAGCGTCACGCTGATACGGTACACATTGCTCATGCTATCGCCGGCAATCACCGGAAAAAGATGGGCAGTATTATCCAGCTTATCCCATCTGATTTCCCTCGTCGTGCTCGCCGCTTTCATTGCCATCACGCGTTTTTCACTCTTTTTATCACGATCAGATGCCAGTGCGGCATCCGTTGTTCTTTTCTTCATAGAAAGCCCCATTTCCTATTTATATATATACTTGATTTTAGTATACACTGAACTTGAGGCTGTATCAAGCAAAAAACAATCTAATTCAGTGCTGCCTTTGTGACACGCACCCGCACTTGGGAACCAACCAGCAGCGTGATCACCATTTTCGCCAAATCACCTATGATAAATGGCAGCACGCCGGCAGCAAATGCGGCTGGAAGCGCCTGCACAAAGCTTAACTGTGACGCCGAAGCGCCAAGCGTCATCTGGTACGCAAGCCATACTGTGCCAAAGAGATAGCACACTGCTGTCCCTGCTGCCATGCCAAGAAAGCTCGCCAAAAACCGTCCGTTCCACCGGTCCACACAGTAACCGCAGATGAGCGCCATAAAGATAAAACCAATCAGATACCCGCCTGTCGGTCCAAAAAGCTTTGCCGGTCCGCTTGTAAACGCGGAAAAGACTGGCAGTCCTACAAGTCCCAGCAGCAGATACACCAGATAACTGATCGTCCCCCGCTTCATTCCCAGAATATAGACAGAAAAATAAATAGCCAGATTTGTCAATGAGATTGGTACAGGACTGAACGGCAGCGGCAGTGATAACGGCCCCGCAATGCAGGTAAGGGCAGCCATCAGCCCGATTAACGTGAGTTCTTTTGTCTTTGTGTTCATTGGTTTGTCCTCCCTTTTCGTATTGGATATTAATTGTTAACCATATTTATATAATAAGTTTACATTTAATTCCAACAATTGTCAAGACTGAAATCAAGCCAGCTTTGTTCCAGTTCACTGTTTTTGTTTAGAAAAGACTACTCTGCGCTGATCTTTCTGTTTACGATCTTAAATTTCACAGATCAGTTTTGTCCAATTTATCCAAAAAATAACCACATATAAAACTTTTATACCACTTTAAGTGTTTTCTATCAACACTCTAAGTGTTTTTCTACCCCTTATGCAATTATCTCCACTTTACAATAAAAATGCAGGAGGTGAATTGGTATGATTAAAGGATTACCAGAAAAATTAAGAGCACTGCGCACAAAGTACAATCTTTCCCAAAAGGAGGCGGCTAGCAGAATTGGCATATCGCCCTCCATCGTTTCCAGCTACGAGACTGGCGAACGGACGCCCAGCACTGAAAATCTTCTGGCGCTGTCACGTCTGTACCGCTGTTCGACAGACTATCTTTTGGGAAACAATATTCAGTCTACAGGTGTTGTACTGGAGATTACAGGATTGTCTGACGCACAGGTTCGTGCGTTGCAGCTTTTAATCGAAACTATGAAAACGTAAGAAAAAACGTTACAAAAGAAAAAAAGTGGCTGCCATATCCGAAATATGACGGCCACTTTAAGTGTAGTATTATCTTAATTTAACTCGTTGTGCTAGTTAATTTGTCAGGTCACAATCAATATATTGTATATTTTTTGAATTTAAACACCATATATTGATTAAATATGTTAATAGTAGTTCATAACTCAAATTTTAGATTGTTTGAGTCATAATGTGACGATAGCCTTTATTCCAAACGAATGAATAATATAGTTTAATAATAGTCACAAAATCTATATTTAGTATTTTCTCTAATTAGATGGTGCAATATATTGATGTGACTTTTGGAATTTAACTAGCACAACAGGTTAATTTATCATATTTTTATTTAACAGTAATTTTAATATTTTGAATTATCGGCTTAGTGTTGTCAGCATCTGCTACTAATATTTGGTAAGGTATTGTATAAGTTCCTGAAGGAATTTTCATTCCATATTCAGATAGACTAATTACAATCCCCCCTGCGTTATCATATGATAACGTAAAATATTGACTATTGTTATTATTTTCCAGTTTAACCTGACTAATACTATACCGAGCGTCTATTGTTAATCTGACACTCAATTTACTATCTACACTTGCTTTATACAATGTTCCTTTTGATAGGTTTGCTTTTACTTTAGGAAGCTTATTAACCGGCTTAATATTAACTTTAGTCACTGTCTGATAGCCATTGTCAAAATATGTTGCAATATCAATTGTATATTTTTCATTTGCCTTTAATGGTTTTCCTGAAACTGCTTTTAGCACCACTTTTTCATCTTCATCCATGTATGCATAAAAATACTCAGATAACTCTCCAACCACTTCTGCTCCGATAATATTGGCGTCCATATTTCTCAATGTTGGTGTATAAATAGTAGCGCTATATTTTCTATCCGCAATATCAATTTTTCCTGATGCAAACAGTTTTACAGATGCTTCTTTGTTTGTTACAGTTACTTTAATTGTTGTTTTCTTAATATCAATTATTCTGCCAGCTACTTCTAAGCTACCAGCTACTTCAATTTTATATGTTTTATCCTGTGCATTTTCCAATACTTGTATTGCCACAACACCATTTTGGTATAAAACAGTCATTGCGGAAGAATCATATTGAAAAGTAATATTGGGTTCCAGTCCACTGTTTCCTTTAATTGCAACAGGTATTACCACTGTTGACAGATTCGCTTTGTTAATGGTTATTTTTTCTGTCTCTGCCTGCAATGCAAGTGAATCCGCATTAATCAGCTGAATTTTACCTGAAACCGTAACTGCCTGTGTCCAACACTCATCCTGAATGTCAACCCTGTATGATGTATTGGCTGTTCCATTATAGTTCAGCCTAAGTTTTCCATTAAATACAGATATACCAACATTTTCGGTTTTAGATTCTACTTTTGCATTGCTTAAATTATATGCTGTCTTACCATTGCGCACAATCGTAAGTACTTCATCCATTCCTGTATCTTTAATAAAGGAAGCAGGGTCTATTCGCAACGATGGTTTTTTATTCAACACACTAACTTTTACTGTCATTTCAATGGGAGCAGCATATCCCTCAAATGTAATCTTTATTTTAGATTTTAATGCATCGGAATTTTTAGGCTTATAACGTTCAATGTTATTTACAATGTTTCTCGGTTCCAATGTGAGCAATCCTGCCTGTGTATCATAGTTCTTCACATGGAAACAGATTTCTGACGCACCAGAAGCATCCTCAATCTTCTCTATCGCATATTTTGAACTTACTTTAAATACTGCTTCTGCATCTGTATAAAAAATATTCGGTTTTACACTCTGTTTGAATGTTGCTTTAGGCTGTGTTACATTTACTGTTACTTTTAGCGTCTTTTCATAAACACCTTTGTCAGCTGAAATCTTTAAAACTACATTTTCTTCGGTTTTCTTAGAATAACCGCTTGCCTTTAGATACCAAATTCCTGACTTCTCTGTTGCTTCTAAGCCAGCTGCACCACTCACAGTTACCGCCTGAATCTGATTGCTACTTTGTGAAGTCAAACCAAGCTCTGTTCCATCACTACTGTACTGAAATACTGTGAGCGCTTTTTTATCCATCACTGGCGTAAAGTCTTGTATCTTCAGTAAAATCTCCTCCGTAAATGCACCCTTGTCTGTAGATGTTGCCGATATTACAGTAACACCCGCTTTTTTAACAGTCACCAATCCAGTAGCATCAATAGCCGCTACTTTGGCATCGGAACTTGCCCACTGAACAGGTGTACTTTTTTCTACACCGCTTGCTGTTGTATTGGCAGTGAGTTGTATTTGAAATTGAGTAGTCTTGTTAAATACCGCATAATCGGACTCTAATGCGCCATTAGAAGCAGCACAAGAAAGCGCCTTTTCTGGTTGTTGGTCAGCAAGCTGAATCGCAATACTGTCTATAGAATCCTTATCCAATATCTGTATTGCATAACTGCCTTGTACCTTTATATTATTTCCTGTTAGACAATTTTTAACAATCACCTCTGCCGTAAGCGTTGAGCCTCCTGATGTACCTCCAGTTTTAATTATTACTGGATTCACATTGTCTGCGCCCTCTATGGAAATTCCATTATCCCCTTTCCATTGATAACTGATATCATATCCTTTAATAGTGTTTATTGGATACCCTGTATATTGATAACTCAGCCGATAACTGCCTGTACGCTCTACTGCAATTTTTGCTGCACCAGAAATATCCACAGCGTCTAATGCAGTAACAGCAACCGAAAGTCTAGCATTAATCGGCTGTCTGCCCTCTACATCATATTTTGCTGCAAAAGTTTGTACTGGAAGAGAATCATCTGCCTGAGGCACAGTATCAGGATATACCCAAGTCCATCCATCACCGATTGGAATATCCTTTAGGCTGGTATCTGCACCTTCTAAGAAATAATACGTCTTTTTCATGATATCTGCATTAATTTCACCCGTATTATCATTCACTATTACGCTATATTTTAACGTCTGTACAAATTCTTCTCCTGTTTTCGTATTTTTTATAAATACTGTACCCTGCAAAGTATAAGTGCCGGGCATTGTGCCCGCTTGAATGGTTACTTCTCCTTGGTCCGCCTTTCCTTGAATCTTTAAGTTATCGTTCCCTACCCATTGAAAAGACGCCGCATAAGTTGTATTGTCTGCCGGTTTATATCCGGTAAACTCAAACATAAATTTATATATTTCAACTTGTGACAGCTGCAACTCTGTAGCACCAGTAATCCTTGTGTTAACACTTGTTATATATACAGAAAGCGGTGTCGTAAAAAAGTCCAGTCCGTCTTTCTCATAAATTGCAGTAAATTCTTTTGCTGGGCGATTGGAATCTGCTGTCGGTTTCTGTGAAGGATTTGACCATCTCCATCCTTTAGGAAGTTTAATATCCGCAAGTGTCTGTTCTGCACCTTCAAGAAAATAAAGATTGCCAACTGACGCAACTAATTCCGCTTTTTCTTCTTCTGTATATCCTGCCATTACTGTGACTGTACATTGCGTTGACAATTCCGTTCCTTCAAGCTTTGCTGTAATTGTGGCTGTTCCGGGGTTGTTCGCTGTCAAAGTAATATTTCTAGTTGTAGACTCACCAACGCTGACAATTTTTTCATCAGAACTTGTATAAGAGATTCGGCTGCTGCTGATCCATGCTTTTTCCGGTTCTACATTAACATTTGCAAAAATTTTGGTTCCTTGTACCGCCTTAGTATGATCAAAGTTAAATTGAATCTTTTCTGCATCAATAGGAGCTTCTGTTACCTCTACAATAACCTTCTTAATATTACTACCTGAAATAACAGTAATAGAGGTTCTGCCGACACCAACGGCTTCAACAGTTGCAATATTGGGATCTTCCTCAGATACAGTTACATCTGCAATCGTAGTATCATCAGACTCAAAAGTCGGTGTTTCAGTACTATTAAATGCAGTGATTATTTTTGTTGATTCTTCTTCCACATTCAGTTTTAATGTCATAGAAGATGGCACTACACGAAAAGCATTTAATACATCAGTATCCAAAGAAATTTGAGTTCTTGTGTAGTTTAAAAACTGTCCTTCATTTCCAATTAAAACAAGATCATAATATCCATTTGCTCTTGGCAGCGCATCAATAACATCTTGTGTAAAGTAAAGATTTCTACCATCAAAATCTTCCTCTGTCAAAATTCTACTGTAATAACTCTCCGTGCCATTAAATTTATATATGGTCAATGTTGCAGGAAAAATTGTTATATCCTCTTGCCATATCCCAGAAATTCCTCTTAATACGCTATCTATATGAAGATAATTCCAACCATATTTTGAGTTATTGCTAATCCCCATATATTTGCCATATTTATTTTTGTAATACGTTGTTTTTAAATCTTTACATAATGCATCACCTTTCGTTTTATGCACCAATTTCATATAATAATATCGATCAGCTTCTGACTTCTTTATCCCTGATATATTAAAAGAAACATAGGATGAGGATTCACTTTTATATGAACTCATTACCGTAAGCTCCTCTATTTCATTGCCATTAATATCCGTCACCAGCACCGAATATTCGTCACTCTTACTACAGTTTGGTGTATAAAAGCTCACATGAAACGTATCATCCTGATTCCATGATGCATAACAATAGTCATAAAGCACAAAAATATCATTTGGTATCACTTGTATCTCATATTCAGCTAATAAGCTGTTTCGATAATACAGTTCAATGGTATAATCACCCACTTCCAGCACTGAGAAATCAAAATCCATTTGAATTGCTGTTTTATATGTATCAGAAGTATGATTCCATGTATATATATGCTGTGCATCTAATGGACTCTCCAATAAATCACCTGTTATCTGTGCAGAAAAATCTTCTTCATTTCCTTCTACATACGTAATCTCGGAATAATAAGTATGAGATAGTCTGCCCATTCCCTGTTGGATTAAATTATATTCTGAATTTGACCAATATCCATCATCCGTAAGACGTTTCGCTCTTTCTATCACAAGGCCCGGAATATGAAAACTATAGGTTCTTATAGGATCTGTACCATCTGGACGCAAAACAGAAAATTGATAATATCCTCCATATAAAGTACATTCCTCTCCTTCCCATTTTGGAATTACATTATAAATCGTATCCTCAACCTCTTCCAGTCTTACTGTATATTCCTCCTGAATATGTTCTGTGCTAAAATCCCATGGCAAATCTGTTCTAACAATTGAATAAGTATAATCCTCTATATTAGATTGCGAAGTTATACCAACTTCCAACAAACTCGACTGATTATTATATTGGCTAAAATACAATATGTTTTCAATACTGCAATATGTATATGAAGTAGCAGTATATAATGGATAATCCTCTTTGCCTGAAAAATATACTCTAATAGCTGATATACCACTATCCCAGCCTATTTTTCTCAGTTTGACTACATACCCATCAGAAATTGGCTTACTATCCACATACTCTGTCTGCAATGTTCTATAATCATTATTGCTTTTAATTGTATAGTTAATCCGAGATGGATCCAGATAATCAGCACCGATTGCCAAGTATATGTATTCCCCTGTGTGATCATAACTGCTGCCTGCACTTACACTTTTAATAATAGCACTATTAATAACTTCAATTGTTCCCTTCAAAAGCTCTTCAGTATTATCCTGAAATACTAATTTTAAATCATATACACCTGCGTCCAGCTTTTGTTTATTGATATAAATGCTCGCACTTGTCCTATAATAAACATCACTCCAGCCATAGTCTACCAAATGAGGATATTTATTGATATACGTGTTTTCCTCATTACTATCTAAAGAACTGTTTTTTCCATACATTAATCCATCTTTTACAAGATATATCTCGGATACTTCTTTATCTCCATAAGTCTGTACTGATAAATATGTTTCCTGCGCAGATATATAATATACATCTGCCCTTTTTGATGAATCACTCCGGTCCATCAAAAATGTCTGCTGCTCTGCAATTTCAAAATGAACCTCTTTTGTTACTGTCAGTGAATCAGATGTACCTTCATACATTTCAAATTTTAATGTATGTGCTCCTGTTTCATATGGAATATCCCGATTATATAGAATCGTATAATGATATCCATCCTGCCCTGTATAACTGCTTGATTCCATATCAATCAAAGTATTATCAATATAGGCCTTAAATACAGGTGAAAACCATCCATTATGTCCTTGAACACGAAGCACTACTTCGCTTTTTCCATTTGTTTGGAAATATTTTTCCTCTGTAACCAACTCAAATTCTTTTTGTCTCTGACCATATTCCCAACATTCACACCCTTCAGGCAATTTATCATATCGATTTAATATTTCCGCAGAAGCTATAAAATTATTTGAGATATAAAAATACTTTAGATTTGTATTATTTGTAAGGTCAGGCAATGCTTCTATACAGTTTCCATTTAAATTTAATTGTTGAAGTTTCGTAAGCTTCTCCCACTCTATATTGCTGATATCCTCAATTTCGTGCCCACATAATTCGATATTTTGCACATTGTATAACAATTCAATTCCTTTAATATCTTTAATAGAAGGCATTGTGATATCCCCCCTAGATTGATATAAAGAAATAATTGTTCCAAGCTGCGACTCCTTTATCTTTGTCTCAGCTTCCTCTAATGATAGTTCGTCTCGTATTATGCCTCTAAATACTTCATCTGGAAATTCCTGTACGAAATCATAGGTTGTATCAGCTGGTGTGGTAAAATCATTTAGCATAATTGTCTGCTGATAAATATCACCCAATTCCGAATCCGTACCAGTAATTTTTATTAAAAGTTCCGCATGATAAGTAGTTTCAGCCTCTAAACCGCTTACTCTAATAGAATATGATTCATTATTCTCTCCTTTAAAATACCAATCGTATCTGCCAGATGACATTTCATCTACATTGTTAACTCCATAATTTAATTGAACTTGAGCATAAAAATCATTGTTTTCTCTCCCGTCTGGACGATGCATATTCCCATCAAAATAGACTGGAACAGTAATACTTCCCACACCAATCTCAAGTTCTCCATTCGAAAAATGAATTTCTGGTATCTGCTCCCTGATAAATTCATCAGAATAAACAGGATTTTCTAATTCGTAACCTGACGAATCATATTGGACTGCTTTTAGTTTAATTGATTGTACATCATTATATATCATGACTGTCTGCTCTGAGATGCTATAGACATTTGAATTATCGTCCTTATATAACGATATATATGTATCTGTTATTTCAGCTCCATCTTTATCATATGATACTATATAAAACGATACATTGTCCGCATTTGACGCAGGAAGATATTCCGCATTTAAAACGACTATACATCCATCAAATACCACTGATACATTCCGAAATTCACCTAATGTTACTGATTCATCCTCATCTGTATTTTCTTCTGTTGTACTTTGATCTGTTTCAGTATTCTCTATGGTTTCAGTCGTTATATCTTCTACAATTTCAGTTGTTTCTTCTGTTGTTGACTTTTCAGATTCTATTGTTTCCAAGAACTGTTCTTCCGAATGTTGTGTTGTTTCTAATTCTTCTAGTTCTGAATCTTTCGTCATTGATACAGTTTGTGTTTCTGAAATCTCTGTTATTTGTCCTTTTTCCGTTTCTTGATTCTCTTCCACTGACAATGTTTCCTCAGAAGTAGTACTATCTTCCATCTTATATTCGCTGTCAGTTTCTATAAAATCCGTTTCAGCACTTCCCTCCTGTGTCATTCTTTCATTTTCTGTAGATGGTTCTTCTGTATCCACGTTTTTCATAGTCTCTTCTTGTGTAATCTGTTCTGCAGCCAAAATTGTCGCAGAAGCACTTTGAAAAATCAATGATACACACAAAAATGCAGCCAGTAAACGTTTCGCATATCGTTTCCTCATATGAATCTCCTTTCTTGAAAACCTAATTTGTATCCTACTTTTTAGCTGATTAATCTATTGTATACTTGTTTTTCAATATTCAGAAAATAATTTCGAATAAATTCACTATATACAACATGCAGATTCACAGCGTATTACTCATAAAGTATACACCATATTACTTATTGATTCAATAACATATTACTTATTTTGGCAGAAGTGGCAAATTTTGTTAATATTATTTGTGTATTAGCTCATTTTCTTCTCATACATCTGAAAAATGCACACTAAAATGCACTTTAAAGACCATTTATAAATGTTCTTTAAAGTGCTTCATCTTATATCTATTTTACAAAGAAAACTCACAATTTCCTTATCAATATATCAATTAAACTATGGAAAACCTAAAAGTTCGGACAAAGATAAAATTATAATAAGACTTGAATTATAAATCAAAAAATGGAAGCAAGGGGGCTCGAACCCCTGACCTCTCGCGTGTGAGGCGAACGCTCATCCCGGCTGAGCTATGCTTCCATAATACTAGATTAAAAACCAATACCAAATTAAAAACCGCTCTCATAAAGAGAAAAATGGAGATAGCGAGACTCGAACTCGTGACCTATACGTTGCGAACGTATCGCTCTCCCAGCTGAGCTATATCCCCATGAATAAAATTATAGCACAATTTATCTAAAATGCAAGTATAAATTCTATTCAAAATTCAATCCCGAAAAATCTATTTCAAGATCTTCATATATTCCAGCCTTTACCTGATCTGTAAAAGAATGTTCTTCATACGTCTCATGTTCAAAATTATAAACCATAGTCAGTTGTTTCTGTGGATCAACAATCCAATACTCCCGAACCCCTGCCGCACTGTATTTGAATAACTTTTTGTTGTAATCCATCGAGCGGCTCGAAGGAGAGACAATCTCAATAATCCAATCAGGTGCGCCCTTGCATCCTTCCTCCGTAAGTTTGTCTTTATCACAGATGACAGAAATATCCGGCTCGACATAAATATCATGATTCGCATTCAAAAATACCGCAAAGGGCGCGGGATATACTTCGCAATCTCCATTTTTACTATGAATGTAATTTCCGATTGTCCAATCAAAAAAGTGTACAAACTTCTGATGAACTCTGCTAGGTGCTACCATCATATATAACTCACCGTCAATCAATTCTGCCCGCTGTCCCTCCGGCAGATTATAAATATCATCAATGGTATAATCGTCTAATTGTTTTGCTACTGCTGCATTCATTTGATCACCTTCCTTTCTTCATAGTATATAGTGTTTCTATTGATGATGCAAGTTATTTTCTCATATCTTCGCAAGAAACATAAATCCTTCAATTCAAAGCTTTTAATTCAAAGCTTCTATAAATATACATTGCACTCTCCGCCAAAATAAGATATAATAAACCAAGTCAGTCCAATACATACACCGAATAATGTAACCCATAAAAGGAAAAACTACACATACAGCAAAAGAGTTGGAGGTTCTCCATGCATTCGACCATAAAATTACTGGAAATGATATTAACAAACATCGTAGAGATCTGCACGATCATATTAGAACTGTTCGGCGTCGCCATACTTGTCTTTACCGCAGTCAAGTGCTTTTGGTACTGGATGAAGCGCGATTGCAGGATTCGGCTGGATTTGGCGCAGGGTATCGCACTGTCTCTTGAATTCAAGATGGGCAGCGAGGTTCTGCGTACCGTCATTGTCCGTGAATGGGGTGAGCTTGGCATACTGGGCGTCATCATTCTGCTGCGCAGCATACTTACCTTCTTGATACACTGGGAAATCAAGCATGAGGAGAAGGCATTGGCGCTTGATTCTGAGAAAGACCCGAAATCCTCTTAGCAAATATCTTCCCATCTCATTCCTTTTGTGCTATACTTGAATAAGGACGTGTTTGAAGCAATATGATAAGGAAAAGGAGGTCTGTCATATGAATATTGGCAATATTTCGGGAATGTATCCCAATTATGCACTCTATGCAAATTCAATCAATCCGTCCGCCAGAACGACAGGCAGCGATACAGATCTGGCTGCTGTAGGCACACTTGGAAAAACCGAAGAACACAGCACGGATCCTGACAAGATCAAGAAAGCCGGCAAGCGCTCGTCACCAGAAGAATGCGAGACTTGCGCCAACCGCAAATACCAAGATGGTTCTGACGAAGGCAACGTTTCATTTAAGACGGCATCTCATGTCTCTCCAGAGTCCGCAGGCGCCAGAGTCCGCGCACACGAGGGGGAGCATGTATCAAATGCCTACAAAAAGGCCGCGCAGAAAAACGGCAAGGTCGTCAATGCCTCCGTGTCCATACAAACTTCTGTCTGTCCTGAATGCGGACGCAATTATGTATCCGGCGGCGTTACCAACACCATGATCAAATACTCCAACGAGGACAATCCATACACCAAGAATCAAAAACAGCTTGATGCTGCCAAATTCAAGGGCGCTAATATTGACTATGCCGCATAAAAAACAGCCGGAGAGAATTTTATTCTTCTCTGGCTGTTCTACATTCTTCAACTTCTATTACAAGCTCTCAAGTATCCTCTCCGCAAGCGCATCCGCAAGCTGTCTGTGCCCTTCCATCGTCAGATGCATGTAGTCAATATCATTGACTGGTGCTGTGATCACGCTATCCGCGTCCATAAACTGACACCCCATAAGCTCCGCAATCTTTTGAAACTCCTTCGCAAGCCCTGCCGATTTCTCCGCACAGCCGCGTCCCATCGTGCCGCCGACAGCCGACTCAAGATACCGCTTGTCAATGTTCTGTGGCGATACAATCAAAATATTCGGATTTCCGCCGCGCCAGCAGTCAGTTGTCGATATCGCCTTAGCGACCAGTCGTTTCAGCCCGAGTGCGATACACTCCGCCGATACGCCAAAACGTTCTTTGGTATCGTTTGTCCCCAGCATGATAATCAACAAATCAACCGGTTCATGGCTCATCAGACACGGATAAATATATTCAAGACCATTCAGCCCCTCGTGAATTGGGTCCGTAAAACAAGTCGTGCGGCCACTCAGCCCTTCCTCAATCACGAGGAAGTCATCACCGAGCTTTTGCTCTAGCAGACAGCACCAGCGCTGTGTCTCGTCAAACCGACCGCCTGTGCTGGCGCAGTATCCATGTGTATTTGAATCACCAAAACATACAATATGCTTTTTCATCTTCTATCTGTTCTCCACTGCTTTCATAAAACGCTGTGCGATCTCCAAAGGCCTTGTGATGGCGCCGCCTACCACAACTGCATAAGCACCCGCATTCAGCATTTCAACTGCCTGTTCAGGACTGTGCACTCTGCCCTCTCCAATCACAGGAATATCCACCGTCTCCGATAATTTCTTTACCAGCTCATAATCCGGTCCGTCAAGCTTTGGAGAATGTGCTGTGTATCCGCTCATCGTTGTGCCGACAATATCCATCCCAAGCTTCCACGCATTCACACCTTCCTCGTAGGTAGAAATATCCGCCATGAGAATTGCATCAGGATACTTTGTGCGCACTTCAGTGATAAACTCGCCTGTGCTCTTGCCATCGCCGCGCTTTTGGTCCGTGCAGTCAAGTGCGATGATATCCGAGCCCGCCTCAACAAGCGCATCCACCTCTTTCATTGTGGGCGTGATATAACTCTCAAAACCTTCGTACTGTATTTTGATCAGACCTATGACGGGAAGCCCTGTCTCCTCCTTGATCGCCACCACATCGCGGATACTGCTGGTGCGGATCATGGGTGTTCCCGCCTGCTTCGCTGCACGCGCCATCAGATACATAATGGATTTCTCCTCCACATATAAGGGTTCTCCCGGAACTGCCTGACAGGATACAATCACTTTGCCTTTTATCTGTTCGAATAATTCCTGTTTTGTCATACGAAACCTCCATGCCTTATCTATACATACTTCTCAATTGCCTTGTCAATCATTTCCGCACACTTCTTTACCTGTGCCATATCGTCGGGTATCAAAAGCGGCAGCGGCTTGCGCACTCCTCCAAGTTCAAGACCTTCACGAAGCTTTAAGATTTCCTTGATCACACCATACAGATTCCCGTGGCAGGCGCACATTCCATAGATAATTTCATTTGCCGCGTACTGTACCTGCCGTGCCTCCTCCAGCTTTCCGTCATTTACAAGCGCCATGATCTTGAGGTAAAGCTCCGGCATCACGCCATATGTGCCGCCGATACCACCGTCCGCACCGATTGCAAGCCCTGCAACAAGCTGCTCGTCAGGACCATTGAACACAGCAAAGTCCTCTCCGCCTTCTGCCTTGAATAACTGAATGTCCTGCGTTGGCATCGAGCTGTTCTTCACCGCAGCCACACGGGGATTTTTTAACATTTCACGAAACAGCGGCATCGTCAGCGCCACGCCTGCAAGCTGTGGAATGTTATAGATAATAAAATCTGTGTCCGGCGCCGCATCGGATATGTCATTCCAGTACTGCGCTATAGCATACTCAGGAAGATGGAAATAGATGGGCGGAATCGCAGCGATCGCATCTACGCCAAGCCCCTGCGCATGTGCGGCAAGCACCATACTATCCGCTGTATTGTTACATGCCACATGTGCGATAATCGTCAGTTTTCCATTGGCTGTGTGCACTACGCGCTCTAGGGTGCGCTTTCTGTCCTCCACACTCTGATAAATACACTCTCCCGATGAGCCTCCTACATAGACGCCTTTGACGCCCTTTTTTACCATATAGTCTGTCAGTTTCTCCACACGTCCCTCGTCCACTTCACCCTGCTCATCATAACAAGCATAGAACGCTGGAATAATTCCCTGATATTTGCTGATATCTCTCATAACTGCCCCTTTCTGCGCACCGCGGCGCGCTCTTTTTATCCTATATATACTTTTATAACTGCTTTTTTTACTGCGGAAGGACTGCCCACCGCCAGCTTGACCTTGTGCGCATCCTCCGGCAGCGTAATCAGCGCCTTACCCGGTATCAGTTTGATGTAATGCTCGACGGGACCTTCCACTTCCATCAAGTCCTTCTCCTCATCAAAGCTCTTTACCGATACCTTCGACAAATCGGATACGCCGACAATCTCCTCACCGGTCACGGTCATGTGAATGTCCGCATATTTTTTGTGTGCCTCAAAAAACGCGCCCTCCTCAGGAATCGTCTCATAGTCAAACACATTCATATATACCATATTGCCATCAATATCATAATGTCCTGCCTTCACATCATCAAGAGGATGACTGCTCAGATACGCGACCGCCTTATCCAAATATTCGCCAAGACCATGATAATGCTCTATATTTGCGATCTCTGTATAAATCATACGAACCTCCCTATCCTTTGACTGCGCCCATTGTGATTCCCTTCGTAAAGTATTTCTGGAAAATAAGGAAAATAACAATAATCGGAATTGCTGCCAGCGACGCACCTGCCATGATCAAGCCAAAATCTGTTGCATTTTCCGCCTGTAATTTTGCGATACCAAGCGAAATCGTGAGATTCTTAGTGCTAGTCAGCATAATCAACTGCATAAAGTAATCATTCCATGAATTGATAAACGTAAAGATTGCCAAGGCACCGATTCCCGGCTTAATCAATGGAAGCGCAATCGTGTAGAACGTTTTCCACTCATTTGCACCGTCAATCTTGGCAGCCTCCATCATCTCTCCCGGTATGCCCTCCGAGAACTGCTTCATCAGGAAAACACCAAACGGCCAGCCCACAATTGGGAAGATTACCGCCCAGATCGTGTTATAGAGTTCCAAGGAAGCCATCTCACGCAGCAGCGGAATCAAGATAACCTGCTTTGGCAATGCCATCGCACACACGATCAAAGAGAATACAACAGTGCGTCCGATAAAACGTTTCTTCGCCAGCGCATAGCCTGCCATCGCAGATGTGGCACAGGTAAGCAGCATCGCCGCCACCGACATAAACACTGTATTTAAGAGCCATCTGATCGCGGCTGGCACTTCTGGTCCTTTCAAACTGATTCCTGTAAATGGGATATTGATCTCCCAGAGTTCGGCTACCTGTCTGCTAAAAAGTTTTCTGTAATTGTCAAGCACCCACTCCTGCGGCCACCACTGCGGTGTTGTGGCATTGATTGCCGCTGAAGTTTTGAAAGAGCCAATAATAATCCAGTAAAGCGGAAAGGCAAATGCGAATGCCAAAATCGCAATAATGATAACCGATATCATTTTATAACAAGCATTACGGTTAAACTGGTTTTGTTTCATATACATTTCCCCCTTTCCTACTTCGACTCTGCCATCTTAAACTGCACTGCTGAGAGCACTGCAATAATAATTGCGAGCACTACGCCCATCGCATTGCCATAACCATAGCGGTACAGCTTAAATGCATTGTAATAAATATAGTACATAATCGTATCTGTGCTATGGTTTGGTCCGCCGCTTGTCAGCAATTGAATCAGTGCAAAGCACTGGAAGCTGTTGATTGTCGTGATCACAAGAATATACAGTGTTGTCGGCATGATCTGCGGCCACTTAATCTTCCAGAAGCACTGAAACTTTGTGGCGCCGTCCACCTCCGCCGCCTCCACGAGAGACTGATCCACGTTATTGAGCGCAGATACATACAACACAATTGGCTGCCCCACAGAGGTTGTCAGCAAGATGAGAATAATACACCCCAGCGCAAACCGCTCATCACCCAGCCAATTAATATTTTTTTCAATCAATCCGGTGTTTGTGCCTATGTAGTTGAATATGCCGTAATAATTGTTGAACATCCACTTCCACACAACGGCAACGGCAACAGAACCCGTCACGACCGGAAGATAGAAAATACAGCGAAACGCCGAGCAGGCGGGACCTGCAAGGTCGTAGATGACGGAACTTACCCACAAGGAGAAAATACAGGTCACTGGCACGGAAACGACCACGATGATCACCGTATTTTTCAGCGAACCAAGAAATACTTTATCCTGAAACAACTCGATATAATTGGCTAACCCGACAAAAATATCCTCGCGGTTCATCGTTGCATCAAAAAAACTCGTAAACACACACTGCACCATGGGATAGATCACAAATCCCAAAAAGAAGATCAGGCTGGGAAGCATAAAAGCATAGCCAGCGATTGTCTCCCGGCGTACCAATGCCTTACTCATGCTATTGTTTTTAGACATAAGGATTCCTCCTTTCAATCAAACCATTTTATAAAGAAGCGCCCCTCCCACATCGTTTCGGGAAGGGGCGCAACGCTACACTCTTATATGAATTATTGTGCTGATGCTGCTGCGTTTGCTGTTGTGACAAACTCCTCAACTGCTGTCTTGACATCTGTGCCTGAACCAACCTGCTGAAGCATGTTCCACCATGCTGTACGAGCTTCTGCCCATCCGCCTACTACCTGATAATAGTCGCCCATGTAAGGAATAAACTTCGCATATTCTGACATCAGTGCATCTCCGTCATAAATATTTCCAAGATCCTTTACCGGCCAGAAGTTTGATGCTTTTACGCTCTCAACAGCCTGCTTCTCATCATTTGCCATAAAGTCAATGAAAGTCTTTGCCGCTGCAATTTTTGCCGGATCGCCATTGTCAAAGATACCAAAGCCCCAAATACCGCCGCAAAGCTGAGGCTCACCGCTCTCTGTCGGGAAAGCCATCGGCAGAACATCAAAATTAATATTTCCCTGATCTGCGTTATTCTTTTCCTGTGTTGCGTTCCAGCAGAATGCCATTGCAAATGTTCCGTTGCAGAACATATTCACCTCATCTCCACCTGCTATAGATGCATCAAAGTTTATGCCGTCCATACTCTTTAACAATTCAAGCGCCTTGATATTTTCCTCACTGTTTGCCGTGTACTCTGTATGCTCAGCGTTGGTGAAAGTTCCGCCATACAGATTGTTGATCAGCGCACGCGTTCCCTGATCGCCGCCCTGTCCGCTGCAATATACTGCGCCTACATTTTGCTGTCCATAGTCATACACTGCCTGAACAGCCTTCTGGAAATTCTCTGTTGTCCATGTACCCGTTGTCTCGTCAAGATATTGAAGTGCGCCAGCCGCCTCAAAAATATCTCTGTTGACCGCCATCGTATGTGCTGTCATACAAAGCGGATACTCATAGAATACACCATCGTTGCTCTTGCATGCACTCTGTACAGAATCATAAATCAAAGACTTTGCTTCGTCTGTCCACAAATCGCCCAAATCTACCATCAGACCCTTTGCGCCCCAGTTAGCCACCAGACGTTCTGGTCCTTCCAGCACAAGATCCGGCGCCTGTTTGCCCTCGATGGCCGTGTTGATCTGGTCATCGCCATTTGTATAATCCAGATACTCTACCGTCACATGGATATCAGGATACACTGCATTGAAATTCGAGATCATGCTGTTAACTGTTTCTGCATCTCCCCAGTTTCCAACTGGATAGGTCCACAGCGTGATATCTGCTGCCTGTGAAGCATCTGCGGCTGTGTCCGCAGGTGTCTGGCTGTCCGCACTGCTGTCGCTGTCCGCACCGTCATCTGTTTTCTCTGCGGGTGCTGGCGCCGGTGCTGGCTCTGGAGCCGGCTGGCTCGTTCCTGTATCTTTGCTGCCACACGCAGCAAGAGAACATACCATAACGCAGCTCAGTGCCAATGCCATAAATTTACGCTTCTTCATAATAAGCCCTCCTTTAATTTGGAAAAATTGTTTAAAAAAATGCAACCTTATGTAAGGTTTTTGTTGATTATGACATCATTGTACTTTCACAGTGTATTTTTGTCAATACATTTTTGAAAAATTTTTTCTCTATTTTTATTTTTTGAAAATTTTTCACATAATATTTTCAGAAGAATTGCATCTATTCAAAATATATGCTATAGTAGCCTCATAGGGAATATGTCCCATTTCGAACTATTGTAACAGACACATTGAAGGAGGTACACTATGAAAATTTGCAGAGCAAAGGATTACAATGACATGAGCCGCAAGGCTGCCAACATCATCTCGGCGCAGATCATCTTAAAGCCCAACTGCGTGCTTGGCCTTGCCACTGGGTCCACGCCAATAGGCACTTACAGGCAGCTCGTAGAATGGTATGAAAAAGGCGATCTCGACTTCTCCGAAGTCATGACGGTAAACCTTGATGAATATAAGGGACTGTCCCATGAAAATCCGCAAAGCTACTACTACTTTATGAACCAAAACCTCTTTAGTAAAGTAAATATCGACAAACACAGAACCTTCCTGCCTGACGGCACAGAACCAGACAGTGCCACAGCATGCGAAAATTACAACGAAATCCTGCGCGCAGTAGGCGAGCCAGACCTACAGCTTTTAGGGCTTGGACATAACGGACACATTGGTTTCAATGAACCGGGCGAGATTTTCTCGACAGACACGCATTGTATCGACCTGTCCGAGCAGACGATCAAAGCCAATGCGCGCTTTTTTGAGACAGAAGAAGAAGTACCGCGTCAGGCATACACGATGGGCATCAAGACAATTATGTCCGCACGCCGGATTCTGCTCGTCGTATCTGGCGAGGACAAGGCAGAGATCGTCAAGACAGCGTTCTATGGCCCCATCACCCCTAAAGTGCCAGCTTCCATCTTACAGCTTCACCGAAATGTAACCCTCGTGGCTGACGAAGCAGCACTCTCAAAGTGTTAAAGCAGTATTAAAATAATAGAAAGGCGGACAAAATGACATTCAGAAAAATTATCAACGGCCTTATCTTTCATGAGGACGGCTCTTTTACTCCAGACACAGTATATATCTGCGGTGAAAAAATCGTATCGCAGGAGGTATACGAAAAAGAATGCAGCACTGCATCTGGCAATGAAATGGTGACGGACGCCGCTGGAAACTATGTGATTCCCGGCTTGACCGATATCCATTTTCACGGCTGCATGGGAAGCGACTGCTGTGATGGTACAGTGGAGGCATTTCAGACCATAGCGCGCTATGAGCTGAGCCAAGGGATTACCTCCATCACCCCCGCCACCATGACCATGTCTGAGGAGGTCTTATCACAAATCTGCCGCGCTGCAAAAACTTACCGCGATACAGCAGAGGAAAATGCCGCGGATTTCTGTGGCCTCTATATGGAAGGACCTTTTATCAACGCCGCTAAAAAAGGCGCACAGAACGAAAAGTACATCACGCCTGCGGACACTGCCATGCTTAACCGGCTGCAAGACCTCTCAGGTAATATACTGCGCACGGTTGCGATTGCACCTGAGACAGCGGGCGCGATGGATTTTATCCGTGAAAACAGCAGCCGCGTCAATATTTCCATCGCCCATACCACGGCGGATTATGACACGGCAAAGGAGGCAATTGCCTGCGGCGCTTCACAGTTGACGCATACCTACAACGCCATGCCCCCCTTCAGCCACCGCGCCCCCGGTCCAATCGGTGCTGCGGCTGATGACGAGCACTGCCGGGCAGAATTAATCTGTGACGGCATTCACATTCACCCTGCTGTTGTGCGCACTACCTTTAAAATATTTGGTGACGACAGAATCATTTTTATCAGCGACAGTATGCGCGCCGCAGGTCTTGCAGACGGACAGTACGACTTGGGCGGACAAAATGTCACCGTAAAGGGAAATCTGGCAGTTTTGGAGGACGGTACCATCGCAGGTTCTGTGACAAATCTCATGGACTGTGTGCGCACCGCCGTTCACGACATGGGCATACCGTTTGCCAGCGCTGTCAAATGTGCAGCGGTCAATCCGGCAAAGGCAGTCGGCATCTATGATGCCTATGGAAGCCTCACGCCCGGCAAATTTGCAAACATTGTGATTTTGGATAAAAATCTGGATATCAAAACCGTGCTTCACCACGGCATATAAAGTACAAGGAGGTAACACACTATGGCAATCATGGTTCTCGATATCGGCGGCACAGCGATCAAATCTGGCTTATACATTGACGGGGAACTGACAGACATAAGAGAAACTCCTACCGAAGCACAGAAAGGCAAAGCACATGTGGTAAACCGCGCAAAGGAGATTATCACAGATTATCAGCAGCACAGTGCATTTGAGCGCATCGGCATCAGCACTGCCGGACAGGTTGACCCCTTCCGCGGCGAGATTATCTACGCAAACGAAAATATTCCCGGCTACACTGGAACCAAGCTAAAGGAAATCATGGAGCAGCAATTTCATATCCCCGCCTGTGTAGAAAATGATGTCAATGCCGCCGCTATCGGCGAGTCCGTATTTGGCGCGGGAAAAGGCTATAAAGAATTTGTCTGCCTGACATACGGTACAGGTGTAGGCGGCGCTATTTTCACCAATGGAAAACTTTACACTGGAAGCAGTTTTTCTGCCGGGGAATTTGGCGCCATCGTCACCCATCCTGAAGCCCGCTTCGCCGATCAAAACATATTTTCTGGCTGTTATGAAGACTATGCTTCCACAACTGCCCTTGTCAAAAATGCGAAGCGCTTTGATTCCTCCTTGTCCAATGGGCGCAAAATATTTGAGCGCTTTGATGAACCCGGCGTGAAGGCGCTGGTTGACCGCTGGATACTGGAAATTGTCTACGGGCTGACCACGATTATTCATATGCTGAACCCTGAGTGCGCGATTCTCGGCGGCGGCATTATGGAGCAGCCTTATGTGTTAGAACAGCTTCGCGAAAAACTGTATCCGAATATTATATCAAGTTTCCGTCAGGTAAAAATTGAGAAGGCTGCACTCGGCAACCGTGCCGGTATGCTGGGGGCTGCCGTATTACATGAAAGGAGATGATTGTTTGGCAGGAAACATTCTGGAACTTATCACAGAACAGTACCATTCCCTGACCCGTTCCAGCAGAAAACTAGCTGACTACATTCTTGCCAATCCCCACGACTCACAGTATATGTCCATCTCAAGCCTTGCAGAGAGCAGCGGCGTGTCGGAGGCTACCATCACACGCTTCTGCCGAAGCCTCGGCTTGACAGGATACAATAGTTTAAAACTGGCGCTCGCCAAGGCAGCTTATGTCACAGATATTGGAGATCCATCGGATACGCCCGAGACCATTACATCAGAAGATACGCTCGGAAGCATCTTTCACAAGCTATACGATGCCAATATTCTTTCCTTAAATGAAACAATGGAGTTGTTAGACGAAGATGAAATTTCCAGTGCTGTAGACCTGATCTCTGCCGCAGACCGCGTCTTTTGCTTAGGTCAGGGCGGCAGCATGGTCATGGCGATGGAGGCATGGGCGCGCTTTTCCACTGCCACCTCCCACTTCGTCCACATCGAAGATTCACATATGCAGGTTATGAATATCGCGCTGGCTACTGAAAAAGATGTCATCTTATTTTTCTCCTATTCTGGGTCCACAAAAGACATGGAGGACATTATGCGCATCGCAAAAGAACGCCGTGTATCCGTTATTCTGATCACACATTTCCCCAACTCACGTGCCACAGAATATGCGGATGTCGTCCTGCTCTGCGGCTACAACGAAAGCCCTCTTCAATCTGGGTCTGTCGCTGCCAAACTAGGCCAGCTCTTTATTATAGAATGTTTGTTCTATGTTTTCTGCAAACGCAATCCCGAAGTTTACTCAAAGGCACGGTCCTCAACCGTTGAGGCAATCATGCCAAAATTATTATAAAGTACCAAAAACGGATTGAAGAATCAAACTCTCCAATCCGTTTTTTATGCCGTTTTTATGCCGTTAAAGCAGCCCCGCCTACTTCGTTTCCATATATGCTGCCAGTTTGTCTGTCAGGGCAAGAACTGCCTCCCCGAAATCCAAGATGGTCTCTGTCATCACTGGCTTGTGTTCAATCTGGCTAGGATTTTCTTGTCTTTCCAGATTTGGTTTCTGCGCGTGGACTGTCTCCTCCGGCAGTGATTCCCACTGGACAATCCCGCCAAGATTCAGGTCTTTTTGTTCTTCCAGCGTGGGCTTTGCCGTCAGCCCTGCCATAAGCACTATCACACTGCACAGCATGAATACGGACAAGAATGTGCTGTGCTCTCTGAAATACAGCACATTCTGAAGCCTGCATTTGAGAGATGGTTCTCCAAAGGTTATTGGGGTCAGTGTATAGCCATTCTGTCTCGCTGCATACTTCAAAATACTCTCTGCATACTCTTTGCGGATATCCTTGTCCGCCGCCGCAATCACCGCCTCATCGCATGAGATTTCCATATCCCGCACAAACAAGAAATATGCCGCCCAGACAAACGGATTAAACCAGTGAATTACCGCAATCATGAAAAACAGTGGTTTCACAAGATAATCCCGCCGCTTTTGGTGAAAACGCTCATGTGCAACGATATACTTGCACTCGTTCTTTTCAATTCTGCGCGGCAGATAAATCACAGGTGCGAAAATCCCCCATAAGAACGGGCTCTCTATCCCGTCTGCGGTTTTGATTCTTGTATTTTCTTCTGCCAACACCATATCACACTCAAACGGCTCTGCATCTTTTAACCTTCTTTGCAGTTTTACAGACGAACGTATCGCCCCTGCTGCCAGCACACACACACCAATTCCCCACACAACTGCCAACAATTTCTGCAACCGTTCATCAAACACTGTATCTGTGTAATATGCGTGCTTGGTTATCCCAGTATTAGAGTCCGTGCCCGGCACTGCGCCAGCCAGACTTTCTGGCATATATTCGTGTCCTATGCCCGTATCATTCCCTGCAAGCTTTTCATTCGGAATATAGGCTGCGTGCCCCTCGGTTTCGTCCTGTACCGATGCAAGCCCGCTGTTTGAATCAGTTCCTGATGCTGTGCCATTTCCATCTGCGGGAATATAATTGTGTCCACTGGTACTTGCCACCTCCTCCACAACTGCTTCTTCCGGCAGATAAACGGCATTTCCCCATTCTGCGAGATCGAAGTTTGCAACCCACCTTGGTATCAGACTAAACGGTCCTGAGATTCGAAATGGAATGCACAGATTGACAAAGACCATAAACCACAGCCAATACACATATTTTCTTTCGGCTCTTAACATCAGTGCACGAAACAGCATCACCACCACGATGACATAACAACTAATAAGACTGGTATTCAATATTCTGACAAACAAATTCGTTCCTCCCCTCCTGCGTTAATCCTTATATTCATCAATCAGTACCACAAGCTCTTCAATCTGTTTCTTGCTCAATTTCTTCCGCTTCATAAATGCAGCGACAAAATTCGGCAGAGAGCCATTATAATTCTCCTCCAGATACTGCTCTCCCTTACGGTTGATATACTCCTCGCGGCTCATCTTCGAAGTAACCACTGCTCCCTTATTCTGGAAAATACCATTTTCACAAATCTTGCGCAGCACTGTATAGGTGGTGGACTTCTTCCAGCCCAGACGCTGTGCCGCGAGCTTCACCAAATCCCCGCTTCCAATAGGTTCACTCTCCCAGATTAATTCTGCCAAGAACGTTTCCGCCTCTGTCATATTGTATGTAACCATATCACACTTCCTCCTTTTGTGGTTTAAAAGTTTTAAACTAATTATAGTCTATAACTTTTAAACCATTTTGTCAATAAAAAATCCACGATTACTTTTTCGCAACCGTGGATTTTTTATATACAAATATTATTATTTAAATTACATTCCAGCCTGCGCTGCAACCTCTGCTGCGAAATCATCAACCTTCTTCTCGATGCCTTCACCAGTCTCAAAACGGACAAATCTCTTAACCTGAACCTCAGCTCCGTTCTCTTTCGAAACCTGCTCAAGATACTGCTTTACAGTCTGCTTTCCATCTGTTGCCTTCACATAGATCTGATCAAGGAGACATACTTCCTTCAACTCCTTGTTGAGACGGCCCACTACAGCACCCTCGATAACATTTTCCGGCTTGCCAGCCATCTTCGGATCATTCTTGATCTGCTCTGCGATAATCTCTTTCTCATGTGCCTTGTATTCCTCAGAAATTTCATTGGAAGATACATACTTAGGATAGAGCGCTGCAACCTGCATTGCAAGATTTGTGAGGGCTTCCTTCACTGCATCATTCACTACAGCAGTCTCCGCCTCCACGATAACGCCAATCTTTCCGCCGCCATGTGTGTAGGTTACAACACAGCCGTTCTGGGCTGCCACCTTCTCAAATCTTCTGATGCTCAGTTTCTCGCCAATCACTGCAATCTTGTCAACCAATGCCTCATTTACAGTCTTGGAAGTATCCTCATTCCATGCTTCTGCAAGGAATGCATCAATATCTGATGCAGACGTAGCAAGCGCCTGCTTTGCAACTGCTTCCACAAAATTCTGGAACTGCTCGTTCTTTGCCACAAAGTCAGTCTCTGAGTTAACCTCAACGACTGCCGCCACCTTGTCGCCCTCTGTCACAACACGGCAAAGTCCTTCTGCTGCAATGCGGCTCTCTTTCTTTACAGCCTTAGCCTGTCCGCTTTTTCTCAAAAACTCAACAGCCTCTTCCATATTTCCGTTTGTCTCGTTCAGTGCCTTCTTGCAATCCATCATTCCAGCACCAGTTATCTCTCTTAACTCTTTTACCATTGCTGCTGTAATAGCCATCTTTATATTCCTCCTGCTTCTTATATCTTCTATACAAAACAGTAACTGCCAATCAGTAACTATTCTTCTACTACTGCCTCTTCCTCACCAATCTCTTCCGGTGCAGCATCTGTCATCACTTCACCTTGATTTGCCTCGATCACAGCGTCTGCCATCGCAGAGACAATCAGCTTCACTGCTCTGATCGCATCATCATTACCCGGAATCACATAGTCGAGCTCTTCTGGATCACAGTTTGTATCCGCAATGCCAATCAGCGGAATGCCAAGTGTATGTGCCTCCTGTACGCAGATTCTCTCCTTCTTAGGATCTACAACAAAGATTGCGTCAGGAACCTTTGTCATATTCTTGATACCGCCAAGGTTCTTCTCAAGTTTTTCCCATTCCTTCTTGATCTGAATGACTTCCTTCTTAGGAAGAACATCAAATGTGCCGTCCTCTGCCATTGTCTCAATCGCCTTGAGTCTGGCAATTCTGCTTCTGATCGTCTTGAAGTTTGTGAGCATACCGCCAAGCCATCTCTCATTTACATAGAACATGCCGCAGCGCTCTGCCTCTGTGCGGACAGCGTCCTGCGCCTGCTTCTTTGTACCAACGAAGAGAATCGTACCGCCCTGCGCTGCAATGTCAGCTACCGCCTTGTACGCCTCATCGACTTTGCCAACAGACTTCTGCAAGTCAATGATATAGATTCCGTTTCTCTCTGTAAAGATATAAGGAGCCATCTTAGGGTTCCATCTTCTTGTCTGATGTCCAAAATGAACACCTGCCTCTAATAACTGCTTCATTGAAATAACACTCATGTCTTACCTCCATTTTCTGCGGGTTTACCGCGCTTCCGTCTGCTTCCTCCCTGCGGGCTACCATTGGGCATGGACCGCAAATCTGCAAACGTGATTAATGTGTAATAAAAAATTGATGTCGTGGCTGCTATACCCGAATACAGCCACAACACCAATAATATAACATAAAAACAATATGTACGCAAGCTTTTTTCACGATCTTCTGGAAATCTTATCCGCAATCTCCTGCCAAGTATCAGCGACACCAATCACTTTTTTTCCGGTGCTGATTTTCTTGTCATAACCGTGCTGCATCAAGAATGCGTCAAACTCCGATGCATTTTCTATCACGCCTGCATTCTGGAGTTTTCTGGAAACTGTTCCTGAATCGTCTCCTGACTCAATTACGATCTCAACGGTCTCTCCTGAAACCTCCTCTTCATCTGAAGGAACCACCACGATCGCCGAGGAGCCCTGCTCTGGCGTTTCCTGTTCAGAAGGCGCTGCGTCCGAAGCCTGCGAATCTGAAATATTTCCATTTGAAGGCTCTTCATTTGAAGGCTCTTCATTCGAAGGCTCTCCATCTGAAATTTCTCCATCTGAAGGCTCTCCATTCGCAGCGTCTCCATTCAAGCCTTCTCCATCTGACGCCCCATTGTCCGAATTTTCTGCGTCCTTGGCAGCATCAAGCACAGACTCAATCTCAGCTTCTTTCTCATCATCTCTCATAATAACCAGCTCTGTCGATTCCGCTGCCGAAGCCTCCTCCGCCGTGCTTGTCTCCTCCTCCAGCGGGTTTTCCCCGTCAAGGCCATAATCTTTTAATACCGCGACTCTTGCATCTGCCACTGCATTCCGATTGTAAGCCCCCAGCACTGCTGCGGTGATGATGACGCCAAGCCCCAATCCTCTTATCATATATTTAAACTTCATTTATACAGCCCCCTTGAACAGATTGATAACCAGCTTAACCTCTCCTACGCCAAGCCCCAGCTCCTTTGCAATCTCCACGTTGGAATACCCTTCCTTGTGAAGCCGCAAAATCCTGTCATTGTTATTTTCTCTGAAATCATCGACAGGCTGTGACGCCGCGTACACCTCCTGATGATTCCCTGTATTGATTCCGGCAGCCTGTGTTTCCTTCTTGGCGGGCCGTTCAATATGCGGCGCCTGCTCTACAAAGGAATACACCTCAACAGGTCTGATATCCGCCGGCTTCACATCAACCACCTTCATATTTTCCGGGCGCGAGCCAAGTGTTTGCAGATCAGCCATGCTCACAGGCTCTATGCCTGTGCTTGCCACGACGGGCTGCATATCATTCGATGTGACAATATCGGCTGACACGATCTCCACGCTTTTCACTACAAGCGGGCTCAGCTCCGCTGGCTTCTCGCTTGGCTGTTTATTGACAGGACTCACCATCAAGGATCTCATATCCATCGTGCGGGGGTCCATCTGGCGGTGCATGGTCAGCTCTTGCTGCATCGGCAGTATTAGCCTTGCCATCTGGCGGCGCGCAAACTCTTTCTCCTGCGCCTCCTTATCCACCAGCATATTTTTTTCCGCCTTCTTTTTCTTCTCTTCCTCCTGCTTTTCCTTTTCCCACTCCTTCTCCTTTGCCTCAGCTTCCTCCTGCGCTTTGGCTGAGAGTGCAAGCGCTGCTGCATTGGCAGCCTCCTCTGCCTCCTTTGCAGTCCGGTCTACATGCTTGACCGTCTCCTTGAGATTGTTATGCTTATCATTTAGCATATCATACAGGAACATTACTTCCTGATGCGACTTATTGATGTCTGCAAGGACAGTTTCCGAGTACTCGTTGATCGCCATAATCTTTTCATTTGAAATGCGCTCAGATGCACGCTCTGTCTTCTCCACAGCATACTCAAGCGTCTCATCTACCACCTCGGTAACACGCTCTTTTGCATCCCTCATCTCTTTTTCAATCACATCGCGGATCAGCTCTACATCGACATGCTGGCCGTCTGCCTCCTGCGACGATTTATCCCTGATCAAAAAACTTCCTGCAAATGCACCAACACCAAATACAAGCATTACTATCTCTAACCAATTCATCTATACCAAACCTCTCTACTTCTTCAATATGTAAGCTTCTGTCCAAAAGGCGGACTGCTAGATCTTCATGTCAAAGCCTCCCTCTGACTTTGTGACCACCTTGCCGTCCTTCTTCGATTTATTTCTGCGCTTTCCGCCGTCACCAGCATAGCCGTTGCGCCCTTTTTCTTTCGCATCAAAGCGCTCCTCTTTAAACAGGGTTTCATCGGCATGAACCACCTGCTTCGCCATCTGCTGTTCCCGCTTCTCCTCCTGTACCTGTATATTTCCCTGATCAACCATACCCTTCTCCATCTGTCTGAGCTGGTTGTGCAGGACATTGTCAGTCTGTTGTATGCTACCGTTCAATAATATTGGACTTATTGCCATATTAATCCCCCCTGAGTTTACATATCTCGACTTACTTCGCTTTATTTTAATATATTTTGACAAAAAAGGCAATAGCCCCTACAAATTTGTAGAAGCTATATCTGCATCTTTTTTTATCAGACGGCAATATGTGTATTCATTTTTGATTGTCATTGTGGCGCCAGAAATGTTTACTACCACCCCCTGATACATGGTTCCACGGACATTAATCTGAGCTGGAACTTCGCTCTTTAAGAGTTTGTCAAGCTGCTCGATTTCTTTTAATTCCTTCTGTATCTTAGCCTGTGTTTCTGCGATATTTACCTGTAACATTCTGGCATTTTTGAGCTGGTCTGGTGTGAGTTTGATGCCCTTTTTTAATTTTATTGTAACTTCTTGCAGTGACTTTTTCATTTTCGGCAGATTTTTTGATTTTTCACCGACGCTTTTTTGCAGCTCAGAAAGCTGCTTCTTCAAGCCGGGATCTGTCCCGACCTCCACAATCGTGGAAGCACCCATCGCAGAGCCTATATTTTTGGCGTTGATCATGACCCTTGCAACGATTCTTCCGCCTGTGATCAAGCCCTTCCCCGCATCTGCATTCACATTTGTGCCCGCAGATACTTTGGCGTTAATAATCTGCTCTGCCTCGATAAAGCCCGCTGCCTCGACCTCGGCTGCGGAGATAAACTTGGCGATAATGTTTCCGCCCGCTTTCAGCCTGCCTTTATTCTGTCCATGCATTCCTCTCGCGATAATGATATCGCCGCCAGCTTCAATCACTGCGCCCTCCACCACGCCAGTCACAAACACGTTTCCGTCTGTCTTGACGCTGAAATTTTCACAGACATTTCCTTTGACCTCAACATTTCCATGATATTCGATATTTCCTGTCGAGGTGCCCACATTCTCCACCGTATACACATCTGCCACAAACACCGTATTATCAACCAGCGATACATGGCCGTCCACTTTGCTGATTAGCTTTAAGCCGTCCTTGGACACTTCCATGTTCCTGCCATACGAGAAGGACGCCTTCTTAACCTCCCTTGCCAGCGCCACAGTTCCATACACGTCAAAGCCATCTTCACCCTTTTCTTCCGGGATAATTTCTGCCAGCACCTGCCCCTCTGTGCATTGATGGAGATTGTTCAGCTTGAAGAAATCGACAGTCCCGTCCTCCTTCAACTCTGGGCGCACTGCATTGTTTGTATCAAAATGGTACACAAGCGAGGCATCACGCCCGATTGTCGGCATTCTCCCCTTCGCTATAATGATATCAGTACAGTATTCCCTGTCCTCAAGTGCTTTGTCGATTGCCCCCTCGTCGATTCCTGCCCGCACCTTGTAGCGCGCGAGCAAATCCATGATATGTGCTTTGCTGGTCTGCAAGCCGCCTGCACTTGGCGGAAACAGCCGCAGAACCGCGGTCATTTTGTCTAACGTAATTTGGATATCGCACCGCTCATTCACCGGCGCGATCTTCATTGGTGCTAAAAAAAGAACAACCTCCTCATCGCCCATCGACAACAGGGCTGAGTTGATTGCCTTAACATCATAGGGTACGCCTACGCTGTTGAGATACTCCTTTAATTCGGCAACACGTATCCTCTCTCCGCCCCCGATGGGAGGAGACAACAGCAGGCTTACCCCCTGCTCGCTTGTCTGTAATTGAAAATATCCATTCATATAAGTCATGCCTCCATGCACTCGATCTACGCCATCCAAGGAAACTATCAATCGAATATGCCAATGTAATTTCCCATTTTCGTTTTCATCTTCTGTAACGCTTTTGTGTGCAACTGAGATATTCTTGATTCAGATACCTCCAGCACACGGCTAATTTCCTTCAATGTTAGTTCTTCGTAATAATATAACAGGATTACTTTCTTTTCTTTATCTGTCAATACCTCCAGCGACTCTTCCAATACTTTTTTGAGCTCATTTTTCTCGATCACACCCTCCGGTGTGTCAAAACCTGAACTGACACTCTTTTCTGATGAAATGTCATTTCCCTGCTCAACATATTCATTCAAAGAAATGATATTGTCCGCTTTCACCTGATTCTGCCAGTCTGTAAACTCATCTTCACTGATTCCCATATATTTCGCGATCTCAGCGTCGGTAGGCGGCTTGCCGTTGCGCTGCTCTAATTCCTTCATCGCCGTATCAATCTGCTTCTGACGCTGTCTGATGGTGCGCGGTATCCAGTCCATCTTGCGGATCTGGTCAAGAATAGCACCGCGAATACGCAGACTGGCATAAGTCTCAAACTTCACTTCCTTACCCATATCAAACTTATCGATGGCGTCAATCAGGCCAAACACTCCATAACTTACCAGATCCTCATATTCTACATTATATCCAAGATACATGCTCAGCCGTCCTGCCACCACTTTTACCAGCGGTGCATATTCCAATATGAGTTTCTCCCTCAGATCAGGAGTCTTTACTCTGGCATAGTCCTCCCAAAGTTTCTTGCGTGCTGCATCATTCATGTTATTCCCCCGTTATACACAATGTTGTCCAACGAATATTTCAAAATTTTTAAGTTTCTTCAAATGGGCTGTCCGAATAGTCCTCCTCTGCCGCAGTCTCCCCGGCATTGTTGTAGAGCGCATCTTCAGCGTAGCCCTCCTCGAAATAATTCTCTGCATCATCTGACATGAAACCGCCTGCATCCATGCCTTCCATATCCTTTTGTTCATCATTTGCAAACGCAACAACGCTTCCCGTAAGATTGCCATTCTCTTTTGCTTTTTGAACCATGATCTCAAGATTTCCTGTAGGTATGATGCGGGGTCTGATCGACGCATAAATATACCTTGCAATATCTCCAATGATATAGAATATCACCAGCACGATCAACAAGCCCCACAACATTGTTGTCAAATCAAATCCCCTTATGTACATAATTATAGATGCTATCGCACCTGCCAAAAGCATGAAAAAAGGTGTGATAAGACCGGTCTTATTTCCCATTCGATTATCCCTTTCTAAATCTTCTTCTCAGGTTTTCCTGCTGAACGTATAATCAATTCGCCCGTTTCAGGATAAAACACAATGGTACGACCATAATTAAGCCCTGTATCCTGAGCTTTTAATGGAATGCCTAACTCTCTCAATTTCTTCTTGCTGGCCTCCACATTTCGTTCTCCGACACGCACCATGTCTGATTTATTCTGAAATGCAAACATCTGTGCCCCACCTGCGATTTTAGCTTCCAGTCTCCCTTTTCTGCCGCCCATCGCAAGGATCTTTTTCACAAGGTCGTCGATTCCTGTGTCGGCAAACTTCGCCCTGTTTGCATTATTTTCTATCTGCCTGCTGTCTGGCAGCATCGCGTGTGCCATCCCGCCAACCTTCGCAACCGGGTCCCTGATACAGATCCCCACACAAGACCCCAGTCCCAAGGTCGTTATGCCATCAGGGCTCTTGCACACATTCAAATCTGCCATTCCTACTTTAACTATATTCGCCATCGCTCACTATGCCCCTTCTCTATTTAGTGTTGCTAATTTATGAATGTATAGTTATATTGACAGCCCAAGCCCCTTCAACATTGTTGAATATGACTCAAGATCCGGCATGAGTATAAAATAGCCATTCAGATCGACATCATCTGTAAACACCGTCTGAATCAGCAGAATCTGATCTCCTATAATACCAAATTCTATAGCCGGTACACTTAGTATCGCATTGAGCATATCAATATTTAAGTCCGGAACCGACGGAATCATTTTAAGATTTGTCATCTGTGCCAATGAATTAAGATAAGCACCTGTGATAATATTGCCAATCTCTTTCATTGCCGAAATCTCGATTTCCGTGAACCCGCCTTCCGATGGTGGCATTCCCATGAGCTTTGATACAAGCGATTTTGCTGCATTCTGTTCCAGTATAAACATGATACTGCCTGTAATATCCCCCTCAACAGCCAGATAGATGCCTGCAACAAGCTGTTCTTCCCCGCCCATAACAACACCGACATCCTTAAAATCCAACAGCCTGACCTGTGGTACTTTCATATCCACTTTGGTCTGGAGCATCTGGGCAAGCGCCGTTGTCGCATTGCCTGCCCCGATATTTCCCAGCTCCTTTAATACATCGTAATATTCTGTCGTAACTCTCTCGAAACTCATATTATCTGCCATGATAAAACCTAAGCCTTTCCTAATTCAAAAGTCACAAAATATAAATCCAATCTATACATCAACAACCTCTGCCAGCACAGAAGTGATGTCAAGCAGTGAGATTAACTTTCCGTCGGACTTGCCTACACCCGAAAGATATCTCTCCTTATCATCTTTCTCATATCCCATTCTCTCAATATGTTCTTCGTCAAGCGTTACGACCTCTTTGACCTCATCCACCAGCACGCCGATGGACTCGTGCTGCTCGAGCGTCAAGATGATAATACGGGTCTTTTTGGTGACTTCATCCTCCGGCAGCCCCATTTTCAAGCGCAGGCTGATCGTCGGGATAACAACACCGCGGACATTGATCACGCCCTTGATATAGTCAGACACCTTTGGCACCCTTGTGATTTTTGACATTCTGATAATATTCGATATATACTTGATATCTATACCATACTGCTCACCGCCAAGCTGTGTCACAATAAACTGTGTGGTATCGCGCTCGACGGGACGGTTGAGACTCGCATTCCGCTTTTGTTCGTCCATTATTCTTACTTCATCCATGTTCTATGCCCTGCCTTTCATTATCAATCGGATTAAATCAACGCATTGGTATCAAGAATCAGTGCCACTTCACCATTGCCCAGAATCGTAGCGCCGCTGATCATCTTTGGCACCTTGATATACTTGCCCATAGACTTGATTACAACTTCCTGCTGTCCGATGAGCTCGTCTACTACCAAACCTGCCTGTTTCTCACCCTTCTTGACGATAATCACTGTGAGATTCTTGTTCTTGTCCTCGTCGCCTTCCTTGGGCGGCATGTCAAGAACCTTATCCATCCTGATAATAGGAATCACTGTTCCACGAATATGAATGACTTCTTTTGCCTGCACAAGCTTGATATCCTCCGGCAGAACATCTTCAATCGTCTGAATCGAACCCAGTGCGATCGCATACTTTTCATCACCGATCACCACCATGAGTGCCTGAATGATAGCAAGTGTCAGCGGCAGTCTGATAATCCATGAAGAGCCTTCTCCGTAGCGGTTCTTTACCTCTACCTCGCCACTCAGGGACTCAATCTTTGACTTGACAACATCGAGGCCAACGCCGCGCCCTGACACGTCAGACACCTTCTTTGCCGTGGAGAAGCTCGGCAGGAACAAGAGATCAATAATCTCCTTCTCCGTCATGGTCTCCGCCTGCTCTGGCGTCACGGTGCCGCGCTCAATCGCCTTGTTTCTGACAGCTTCCACATTGATTCCGCCGCCGTCGTCCCGCACCTCGATCACAACGTTGTTGCCGTCCTGATAAGCATCTAGGAAGATGGAGCCCACCTCCGGCTTGCCGTTTGCAACACGCACATCATTCGGCTCAAGTCCATGATCCGCAGAATTTCTGAGCATATGCATCAGCGGGTCGCCGATCTCATCGACAACAGTACGGTCGAGCTCGGTATCCTCACCTGTCATATACAGTTCCATTTTCTTATTGAGCTTTTTGGACAAATCCCTGATCATGCGGGGGAACTTCGCCACAACGCTCTCAATTGGAACCATTCGTACCTTCATCACGGATTCATGAAGATTCGTCGTCACACTCTCAAGATATTCAATCTGTTCATTGACTGAGCCTGTATCACCTTTGCCGTCATCTGCGGCAGTCGCTGAGATAAGTGAATTTTTGGCTATGATCAGCTCACTCACCAGATTCATCAGGTTATCCAGCTTCTCGATATCGACTCTGACAGTCCTGTTTACCACCGGCTTTGCTGCGGGTTTTGAGGAGGACTGGGAAGATGCTGGCGCTGCGGGTGCAGGCTTCGGTGCAGGCGCGGCTGCCGGAACTGGCGCTGCCTTGGTTTCCGGTGCTGCCTTGACAGCTTCCTCTGCCGGTTTGCTCTCGGCAGGCTTCTCTGGCTCTGCGGGCTGCGGCGGCGCGGCTGTCACATACTCTGAACAGTATGCCTCCTCAATCTCCGACACACTCTTGACTGCCTCTTTGATCTCCTCCGTGGTACTTCCAGAGATAAAAATAAGACTGAAGGTAAGCTCAAATTTCTCATCCTCAATATCCTGTGCTGTCGGTGATGAGACAATGATCTCTCCCAGCTTCTCCAATGCCTTGAATACCAGAAATGCTCTGGCAGCCTTGAGCACGCAAGCCTCCTCGACATACACTGTCACGCCGTAGACCTTGAGACCCTCACTGTTTGCCTTCTCGATCAGCATTTTCTCCGTATCCGTGATCTTGATCTCCTGCCATCTTTCCTTCCTGCCGTTTCCAGCATCTGCCGGCTGCTCCTCCGCAGGTGCCGCCGCTGCCGCTGCTGTATCTGCCGGCTGTGCACTGTCGCCAAGTATTACCTCGCCGTTATTTTTCAGGATACTGTTCAGCGCATCAATCAAATCCTGATTGTCATTCGCCCCCTCCTCTGTCGTCTGCTGGATATTGTTGACATACTCCTCCAGCGCATCAAGACTCTTGAACAGAATATCAATCATGCCGGGCTGTACCTTGAAAGTACCGTTCCGCACCTCAGAAAATACGTTCTCCATATCATGCGTAAGCGTCTGCATACGCTTATAGCCCATAGTACCTGCCATACCCTTCAAGGAATGGGCAGCCCTGAAAATCTCATTGATTGTATCCATATTTTCAGGATTCTGCTCCAGATCCATAATCTGATCACTCAGATTCTGTAAATGTTCCTTTGACTCATCAAGGAAAATATCGAGATATTGACTTGTATCCATTCTACCTGACCCCCACATTCATTATAATTTCCTGGGCCACGTTATCAAGCGGGACGACTTGGTTTACCAGTCCTGTCGCTGCGATTGCTTTGGGCATACCGTACACCGTTGATGACGCCTCATCCTGTGCGATAACGTGTATCTTTTTTGAAGTTTCCAAATTCACGATTCCCTTGGTGCCATCAGCGCCCATACCGGTCAGTACCACGCAGACAATCTGCGCATAACTGCTTGCCTTCAAGGACTCATACATATAGTTTGCACACGGCTTTACGCCTTCTCTTGGAGGTTCATCTGTATATTTGATCGTCGCCCTTCCGCCCTTGGTGACAACATTCATGTGCTTGCCGCCCATAGAAATATACACCACGCCATTCTCGAGCACATCTCCCTCTGCCGCCTCCTTGACTTTGACCTTGCTGATCGAGTCAAGACGCTCTGCGAGAGACTGTGTAAACCCTTTTGGCATATGCTGGACGATCAGAACAGGTGCTGCGAGCTCTGCCGGCAGCCTTGGCACAACACTTTGCAGTGCCTTGGGGCCTCCTGTTGAACATGCAAGCGCTACAATCTTCTGTCCGCTCACCGCTGGACTGCTTTTCCTGACAATGTTTACAAGACTTTGAGTCTTTTCCTCCTGCTTTTCCCTTGTCAATACAGGAGATACAGAAATATTGGTCTGGCGGCTCGACACGACCGCATAGAGTGTATCTAAGAACTGGTCTTTGAATCCACTGCTCTTTAGATAGACAATGTTGACGGGCTTCTCGATAAAATCAATCGCGCCCAAATCCAGTGCCTCCATTGTGACAGCCGCGCCGTCTCTCGTATCGGTGCTCGCCATCATCACGCGCGCCCTGATCTTATCCCGCTGTAATGCGCGTAAGAACTGGATTCCGTTCATTTTAGGCATGTTGACATCTAAAACGATGCCATCATACTGATTCTTTTTAAGAAGTTCATATGCTGCCTGACCATCAAAAGCCTGCTCCACTACCTGGAACCGTTCATCTGAATTAATTATATCACACATAACTCTTCTCATAAGTGCAGAATCATCAACTATCAGAATTTTTTTCTTTATTTTTGAGACGTTTGAGTTAATTGTCATACTATTCAACGATCCTTCCCATTCTTTCTATTTTTTCTTTCCTCATCAAAAATATATCGAATAATCTCCTCGCGTGTCATCGTGTCTATATACTCAAATTTCACACGGTTTTCGTACTCTCCTTCACGGTTCTCAATCCCGCCGGAGTAAATCACCTTGGCAGCCAGCAGAAATGGTTTCTGTCTGCCCATGACTGGCAGCTCAAACTGCATCAGCAGCATACTGCCCTCATCAAATTTCTGTCTTGATACAAACCGGGTCCCGCCGCCACTGATATCGACGATCACGCCCTTTATCATGTCCTGCTCCGATATAATATATGTGACTCCTCTGGAAAATGCATCTTCCTCCTGTTTGGTCATCTCCCGCACCATCATATCCACAATACAGTTAAACCGGTAATATTCTCTCCGCTGGTATTTATGCAGACTGCTGATCATCTCCACCACCAGTGTATACACGCCATTGCTTTTCTGCCTGTCAACGACTCTGACATCTGCGCGGTACACGCCTTTATGAGAATAGAAACACACATCATATTCACTGCCAATCGAAAGCACAACCAGCTTTGTCTGCTCCATCGGCATCATCAGCTCTAGTTTTCCATCGTCCAAAATATTATATACCGAAGTTTTATAGGTCTTTACGCCATCTGTGCCATCAGGAAGCGTAACGCGAACTGTTGATCTTAATTCTAGTTTATCTCCCGGCGCTATAAATTTTTCTACCATTGGTTCCTCCTGAACACACGCTTTAACCCATTTTTTTATTTCCTGCCACAATATGAGAAAAGAATGCCGCCATTCCTCTCTTTACCAGCGACTTATTATATTCCTTATCCATCAGAATATATGCGATCCTCTCATACGCGACGGAGGATTTTGCATTCGGACTCTGCATACTCACAGGCTTCTGCTGCATCACAGCCTCCTCGAGATGACGGTCGCGCGGCACAGAGCCCAAAAATGATACTGGAAGTTTGAGGTAACGGTTCGCCACAGTTTCTAATTTGTTGTACATCGCATCGCCTTCTGTCAGGTCAGACACTTTGTTGGCGATCACCATAATCTTCGAATCCTCTCTCGAAAAGCGCGGATGCCGGTTCAACGCCTTTAAAAGCGAGTAAGAATCGGTGATAGAGGTCGGTTCCGGTGTTGCCACTACCAGAATCTCACCGCTCGCTACAAGAAAATCCAACACGGCGTCTGAAATTCCCGCACCAGTATCTATGATAATAATATCGGCAATTGCATCTAATTTTGCAAGATTTCGAACAATATAATTTAAATATTCACTGCTCAGATTGGAAAGACCTGCGATGCCGGATCCACCCGATATAAAACCTATGTCCATAGGTCCCCACGTTATAATATCTGTGATATTTTTTCCCTGATATATCAGATCGCACAAGTTATGCTTTGGCACAGTACCAAACATAATTTCGATATTGGCAAGACCAAAGTCCGCATCCAGTATAATGACCCTTTTTCCCAGCTTTCTAAACTGACAGGCAAGGTTTATTGATGTATTGGATTTTCCGACGCCGCCTTTGCCGCTTGTCACCGTGATCACACGGGCATGCGGTTTTGGCGGTGGATTCAATTTAATCACATTTCTAAGTTGTTCAGCCTGATCCACCATACATTCCCCTCCTATCAGCGCCTTCCCCCAAGCAACTGTTTGACAGTTGACTGTGGATTAAAATACTCAATATCATCAGGTACATTCTGACCGTATGTCACATAGGAAAGCCTTGCACCTGTATATAGTTTTAAGTTGTAGATATTTCCTAGTGCCGAGGTCTCGTCAAGCTTAGTGAAGATCAGCTTATAATCTGTTATCTCTTTGTAGGTGTCTGTTATCCTCATCAAATCTTTGTATTTTGTCGAAGCCGACAACACCAGAAATACTTCTCTTGAAGCCTTGATATCGACGGAATTGATCAGATCGCTCATATTCTCACACTGTGTCTCATCATTTGGCGAATGCCCTGTCGTATCTACAAATATATAATCATATTCCCTGAAATCTTCGACAGCAGCTTCGATTTCTTTGGCTGTATAGACTACCCTGAAGGGTACCTCCAGAATATTTGCATAGGTTCTGAGCTGTTCTGCCGCTGCAATCCTGTATGTATCAGCCGTGAGCATGGCTACCTTTTTCCGGTGCTCTAACTTGTAAGTCGATGCAATCTTTGCGATGGTCGTCGTCTTTCCCACGCCTGTCGGCCCCACAAAGAAAATCACCTTGGGGCTCTTTCCGTCATCCTCCATGACATAAGGTTTGCCTAATTTCAGGATCATTCTTTGATAAATCTCTGAAAGCATAAAATCCAACGTCACATCCGCCTTGCAGTTTCTGTCAATCTCATCAATCATCTCGTTTGCATACTTCTCATTGATCTCATTGTCCGTCATCTTATTATACAAAATTTTTAAAAAGTTTATGCGCTCGGTCGTCTCCTCTTTCTTTTCCTCCTCCGCGCTTTTGGGCTCCTCCGGCTGCGGCCTGCTGTCCTGTCTGGAAAGCTGCTTCTCGATCAGATTCTGGAGACTGTCAAGCTTCTCCTCCAAGCCGTTTTCCCTGACTGGCGCAGCCGCCCTGCCCTCAAACCGGGCGCGCTCCTTCACGCCCTCATCTCTTGCAGTCTCCGGCTGGTATGTAGAAAGCACATCTGCAACTGCCAGTCCTACCGCCTTGGCATCCTCCTTCTCCTCCGCTTTCTTCATCGGAATAATTTTCCCCTGCGGCTCATTATGGCTAAAGCTGACTGCCACGCCGTCCTTCTGGACATCTTTTGCGGAAGCGGCACTATATTTCTCATTCTCCTCTTCTCTGGCAACTGTCACCTCGAATCTTGTTCCCCGAAACAGTCCCATAATCCCCTTTGGCTTCAAAGCCTTGACGTTCATCTCTACAATATTGGCGCCAAGCTCCCTTCTGGCGCTTTCGAGCGCCTCTTCCTTTGTTCTTCCTTGAAATTTTTTAATTATCATGCTGTCACCATTCCTACTGATTGTAATTCAACATTTGAATCGATCTCATTATAAGATACTACTACTAAATCCTTGTAATAATCCTCTGTAAGCCGCTTGAAATACATTCTGACAATCGGCGAGGTAATCACGATTGGATTCTTGCCAAGCTTCTCTAACTTACCCACTTCTGATTCGACAGAAGCCATAATTGTCTTTGTTTTTTCAGGGTCTAAGGTCAGATATGCACCCTGTTCAGTCTGTTTGACGCTTCCCATAATCTCCTGCTCTAAGCCCGGGTCGAGCGTTACCACACTCGTCGTCTCATTAATCGGGAAATATTTGTTGGAGATGGCGCGCTTTAGACTCTGACGCACATACTCTGTCAGGATATCCGTATCTCTTGTCGATGCCGCATGGTCTGCAAGCGTCTCAAATATCGTGACAAGGTCACGCACAGAGATACCTTCCCTCAAAAGATTCTGCAATACCTTCTGGATATCGCCGAGTCCCAGAAGTTTCGGCACAAGTTCGTCCACCAGAGAAGGATTGGTCTCCTTCACGTTGTTGACAAGGTTCTGCACATCTTGTCTTGTGAGCAGGTCGGAGAGATACTGTCTGATAATCTCTGTCAGATGCGTCGCAATGATAGATGGCGGGTCTACTACGGTATAGCCCACACTCTCCGCACGCTCTCTCTGGTTCTCCGTAATCCAGATTGCCGGCAGATGAAATGAAGGTTCGAAAGTGGGAATACCGGAGATTTCCTCCTCCACAAAACCGGGGTTCATCGCCATATAATGATCAAATAAAATCTCACCCTCGCTCACCTGTATACCTTTTATCTTGATGATATACTGGTTTGGATTCAACTGGATATTATCGCGCAGACGAATAATCGGCACGACTGTACCAAGCTCGAGCGCAATCTGCCTACGTATCATGACAACACGGTCCAGAAGGTCTCCGCCTTGGTTGACATCTGCAAGCGGAATAATACCATAACCAAATTCCAGCTCGATCGGATCCACCTGCAACAGTGAATTGACATTCTCCGGCTTCCGGATTTCGTCGGCGGTATCCTCCTCCAGATCGGCTTCCGCCTCGATGCCCGCTGTCTCGATCGTCGATGCGATCATGCGTCCGCACACGATAAAGATAACGCCCAGAATAACGAAAATCAAAGGATTGAGTGGTGTCACTAATCCCAAAAATGCAAGCACGCCGCCTACCATGTACAGTACTTTGGGAATACCAAATAACTGGTTTACAAGCACTGTACCAAAATCGGCCTCCTTGGAGCCCTTTGTTACCAAAATACCTGTGGATAACGAAATAAGCAGTGAGGGAATCTGGCTCACCAGACCATCACCGATTGTAAGAATCGTAAATTTATCTGCGGCAGCGCCAATGTCCATGCCCTGCCTCACAACGCCCATAATAATACCGCCAATGATATTTACAAACGTAATGATCAAGCCCGCAGTTGCATCTCCCTTTACATACTTAACAGCACCGTCCATGGAACCAAAGAAGCTTGCCTCCTGCTGAAGCTTTTCACGCTGTACCTTTGCCTCTGCGTCTGTGATCGCACCTGTATTTAAGTCGGCATCAATCGCCATCTGTTTACCGGGCATAGCGTCCAGTGTAAATCTCGCCGTTACCTCCGCAACTCGTTCAGAACCTTTGTTGATAACAACGAACTGTACAATAATCAAAATAATAAACACGACGATACCGATAACCAAATCACCGCCGCCCACGAAATTACCGAATGTCGCCACAACGTTTCCCGGATTACCCGTTGATAAGATCAGACGGGTGGACGAAACGTTCAGAGCGATTCTAAAGATCGTTGTGAACAGCAAAACTGTTGGATAAAATGACAAATCCAGCACTTCTTTTGTAAACATCGTCGTAAACAGGATGGTAAATGCCAGCGAGATATTGATCGCGAGCAGCACATCCAGCAACGTACTACTAATCGGTACAATCAACATGATGATAGCGCCAAGTAAATAGAGAGCTACACCTATATCCGCCTTCTTCATCTTCATGTCTCAGTTTCCCCCTTAACTCCTTAAAATCCCTTATAACTCCTCTTGATAATTTAAATTATCTCACAATTAACATAATTTGTATATAATAATTTGCTAAAATTTTTATTTTTTTTATTTTTTATATTACTTCTACAAATTAAAACAAAGAACTCTGTGCTTTTTTAACAAAAACCAGAGCTCTTTTATGTTAACATCATACAATTTTGGTTATTTTATCCTAAGATTTTATGTCTACCTCTCTAAGATTAAATTTTACCCTGCATTTTATATACCATCGCAAGCACCTCCGCCACTGCCTGATACAATTCTGGCGGAACCTCCTGCCCTATATCCACATTGGCGTACAGCATACGGGCAAGCGGTTTATTCTCCACGATCTCCACATGATTCTCGCGCGCAATCTCCTTAATCCGCTGCGCCACCAAATCCGCACCTTTTGCAAGCACCACCGGCGCGGAACCTGTCTCGGCGTCATAGCGGATTGCAACTGCATAATGCGTCGGATTTGTGATCACGACATCTGCCTTGGGCACATCCTGCATCATACGCCTGCGGGACGCCTCCTGCATTTTGCTTCTGATTTTTCCCTTGATCTGGGGATCTCCTTCCGCGTTCTTATACTCATCTTTTACTTCCTGCTTTGTCATCTTAATGTCATTTTTGAATTTATAACGCTGATAAAATAAATCCGCAAATGCCACAATCATAAAGACAAGAGAAATCTTGAGTCCCATATTGATCACGACACTGCCAATCACCTCAATCGCCTGATTGAGCGGCATACCATAAAACTGTACCAGATAAACCCAGTCGTCCTTGACCGTCGTATATACAATCGCCATGATCAGTATAATCTTGACAATAGACTTTAGCAGCTCGACGAGCTTTCCCACAGAAAAAAGCCGCTTCACGCCCGAAAGCGGATTCAGCTTGCTGAATTTGGGCTTTAAGGGTTTTGTCGTAATCTGGAATTTAAACTGCATCATGTTGATGCCGATTGCGATAACAAGACCGACAATAAAAAAAGGAAGAAGCTGTTTGAGCAGCTCTAACAGAACATTATTAATCAGGACACTATAGTCCTTTCGTACAATATTCCCTTCCCAGTAAGTCGTGTAGGCTGGCATCTTCTCATAGATCTCGCCAAACAGCTTCATAAAATTCTCGCCCATACGGCCAACCCAGAATTTTAAGATCAGGAAAAGTGCGATAAGTTCCACACCGTTTGACAGCTCTTTACTCTTAGGAACTTTACCGTCTTTACGTGTGTCTGACTTTCTCTTGGAGGTTGGTTCCTCCGTCTTTTCACCGCCGGGACCGTCCGAGCCAAAAAATTGTAAATTATATTCTACTATCACATCATGCCCTCCACCATCGAAACAATCAGCTGCCGCATCTGTGTGGTGATAAAGTTGCAGACATCAGGAAGCAGTGTGACTGTAACCATGATCACTGCAAGTCCCATCAACAGCTTGAGCTGGATACCTACCGAAAACATATTCATCTGCGGCGCGAGCTTTGCCAGCAGCGCAAGCACAATATTCATCAGTGTAATACTGGCAAATACCGGCAGACAAATCCGGAAACCAATCACAATATAATCACTCAAAAATGTAATCAGCGATTCCAATAGACGGTTCGTGTCAATCACAGCCCCCCCAACCGGAATCAGCGTGAAGGTCTCCATCAGCGCTGCGAGCAAATACCGATGAAGTCCTGTCGTATACAATATCAGCAGGACGCCATACTGTAGCATCATACCTGTGATAGACGCCTGCTCATTCGTCGTCGGGTCAAACATATTTGCCATGGAAAGCCCCACTTCCATATCAATGATTCTTCCTGCAAACAAAACAATGGAAGTACACATCTGGGCTGCCAAACCAATCAGCAGACCCACCGACACTTCCTTCAACACGACTGTAGAGAATCCTAGTATTGTATTGTATTCGGGATAGATATGTGCTGGCCCGAAGCTGTACATAATATAAGTAACAAACACACTCAATCCTATTTTTACATTATTTGGCACACCCTTTGTACTAAAAAACGGTGCCACAAAGATAAAAGCGGATACCCGCACAAGCACAAACAGAAAATATTCCAGCTCAGACATGGAAAAAGAATAATTCACCATACTGTGCAACGCTTCTCCCTTCCATTATCTGATATACAGCGAAAAGTCCTGCCATAAATCTGTCATATACGTGATCATTTGATTTAACATCCAGTCACCCAATACCATCAGACACAGAAACATTCCTACAACTTTTGGCACAAAGGTCAGTGTCTGCTCCTGAATCGAAGTGACTGTCTGGAAGATGCTGACACATAAACCAATCACCAGTGATACAAGCAATGGCGGTGCCGCGGTCTTTAGAATTACGAACAATCCTTCCTTAACGATATCCGTAACCATTTCTGTCGTCATTTGTTCCACACTCCCCTTTTCCTGTCAGGCAACATCATACATCAACATCAGTAAAATGTCCGAACAAGATATACAATTACCAGATTCCATCCATCTGCCAGCACGAACAGCAGAATCTTAAACGGCATAGAAATTGTCGTCGGCGGCAGCATCATCATACCCATACTCATAAGGACCGATGCCACTACCATATCAATCACGATAAACGGTACATAAATCAAAAAGCCTATAATAAAGGCTGTGCGAAGTTCACTAATAATAAAGGCTGGTATCAATACAGACGTTGGCACTTGATTCAGGCTCTCACCGTCCCACGCTGTATTGGAGATCTGCATAAACGCATCAATATCCTTCACCTGCGTCTGCTCAAACATAAAAGCCCGCATTGGGTCTACGGCAATCTCAAACGCCTCCTCAAATCCAATTTCTCCTGCGTCATACGGCACAATCGCCTCTGTATACACTTTCGCAATCACTGGCTGCATGATAAAGAACGTAAGGAACAATGAAATCGCAATCAATACCTGATTGGGCGGCGCCGTCTGGGTATTTAACGCCTGCCTTGTAAAATGCAATACGATCAAAATTCTTGTAAAAGAGGTAATTGTTACCAGAAGAATCGGCACAACTGCAAGTGCTGTCAAGATCAGCAGAATCCTCAAGGTACCACTGAGTTCTCCGTTTCCATTGTCATATTCAATCGTAAGACTATTCGCAATATTTAATTTTTTCAGCTCATCACCTGTCTGGTCAGAACCGGGCTCACGAATGTTTGTCCGTTCTTCGTCCTCCTGCTGGTTATCCAGAATCCTCTCCGCAGCGGCTGCATCATCTTCTGTTGTTGTTGCGTTTACCACAACAACATCTGCCAGAAATATCGTTACCACTATGCAGAGCATGTATACAATTTTGCGAAGCTCATGCCCAACATTGTACGTTCTGCTCTTATTCTTCATCTTATCTTATCCTTATATCCCGCCACACACCTGCAAATCTAGGTTTTACGACTGTTTTCTAAATTTGTCTAATATTTCCTTAAAATTCATATTGACTGCTGTTTCTGTCTCTGCTTTATGAAATGCCGTGATATCTTCCTTCGTCAGTTCTCCCAGCAGTGTGACTGTGTCCTTGCAGACGATATAGGAAAAATATTTTTCACCTATTCTCACAACCTGTATATATTTGGTCGGCGCGATTTTAAAAGTTTCCAATACCTCCACGTTAGATCCTGCAAGCCTCCCTTTTTGAAGACCTGCAGTGAGCTTTGTGGCAAAATATGTAAGAGCCAATACAAATATGAATATCAGTGTTACTGTCAATAATTGTCCAATGGAGTCAAACCTCTTTGATGCCGATGATAAAAGCATATTCTCTAGCCTACAACCTTTTTAACAGCCTCTAATACACGTTCTGCCTGAAAAGGCTTTACGATAAAGTCTTTTGCTCCTGACTGAATCGCCTCAATAACCATCGCCTGCTGTCCCATCGCAGAACACATGATAACATTTGCTGCAGGATCAATGCCTTTGATCGCCTTGAGTGCCTGAATACCATCCATCTCAGGCATTGTGATGTCAAGCAGGGTCAGATCTGGAGACGCCTCCTTGTATTTGTCCACTGCAATCTTGCCATTCTCCGCCTCAGCAGCGATCTCATAACCATTCTTTGTAAGAATATCCTTAATCATCATTCTCATGAATGCAGCATCGTCTACGATCAGTATTCTTTTTGCCATATTAAACCATGTCCTTTCTATAAAACAAATAATCATTGAATATTATATTCATTTTTATTTAATTATTTCCATAATTCTCACACCAAAGCTCTCCTCGATGACAACGACCTCTCCCTTTGCAACGAACTTGCCATTTACAAGCACGTCAATCGGTTCGCCGGCAATCTTATCAAGCTCTATAATTGTACCTGGGGCAAATTCCAGAATATCTGAGATAGATTTGCTGGTTCTTCCCAACTCTACTGTTACCTCCAAAGGCACATCTCTGATCAATCCAATACTCTCTGCACTGACCATCTCACCCTGTCCTTGTGCAAAGTTCTGGAACTGTGCAGGCTGTATGTTCACATTCGGCATACCATAGCCCTGTGGCGGCATTCCCATCTGTGGCATACCATAGCCTTGCGGCGGCATTCCCATCTGTGGCATACCATAGCCCTGTGGCGGCATTCCCATCTGCTGCTGCATACTCATATCCATACCGCCCATTGGCATTCCCATTGGCTGCTGCATACCCATATCTGGCGCGGGCGCCGGTGTTGGGGCAGGCGCTGCCGGGGCGGGTGCAGGCGCCGGCTCTGCGGCGGCAATCGAACCCATCTGCTGTGCCATAAAGGTCTCGTAAACAGACTTTGCAAAGTCAAGCGGATACAACTGCATTAACGTAGAATCTACCAAATCGTCAATCTGCATTCTAAATGAAATCTTGACAAATCGATCCACAAGGAATGGTGAAAGCTCTCTTGGCTCTTTTGAATGCAAATCGACAAGGCTTGCCTCTGGCGGGCTGATATCAATTGTCTTGCCGAGCATTGAGGACAAAGAAGTCGATGATGAACCCATCATCTGATTCATCGCCTCAGAAATTGCACTCAAGTGCAGGTCACTGAGTTCCCCGTCCACATTGGTGCCATCACCACCCATCATTAAATCGGTGATCACCTTTACATCATGCTCCTTCAGCACTAAAATATTGGTGCCATTCAATCCAACTGTGTATTTAATCTGAATAAATACACAGGGTCTTTCGTAATCATTGAGCACATCCTGCCAATTACACATCTCTACAACAGGCGTTGTAATATTTACTTTTCTATTAACAAGTGAAAAAAGCGTCGTCGCAGAGGTACCCATGCTGATATTGGCCACCTCTCCGATTGCATCTTTTTCTATATCAGACAAATCTTCTCCTGTCGAACCGCCCGCTGTAGCTGTCGCAGTATCTGCACCAGAATCTGCCGACAAATCTACACCGTTCAACAACGCATTGATTTCGTCTTGCGATAACATGCCATCCATTGAATTATTCCTCCTCCCTCACAACTGATGTTACCCTTACTGCATAAGCCTCTTTGCTTGCACCCGGCACAGCACTAAACTTCTTAATATCCCCCACATACACATCCAGTTCATCATCCACTTTAGAGTCAAGCCGTATGATATCACCCACCTGTATATTTACGAAGTCATTAACTGTTATGACGCTCTTTCCAAGCACTGCCTTAACAGGAACATCCACTCTGCGTATCATTGATTCTATAAACTGTTCATAATCCTCATCATCCATCTTCTGCAGGCTTGAATACCAGAATTTCGTATTCAGGCGGTCCATAACAGACTCCAATGTGAAAAAAGGAAGACACACATTCATTAAACCTTCCACATCACCAATCTTAACGTTCATGGTCACAAGCGCCACCATGTCGCTCGGTGAAATAATCTGGGCAAACTGCGGATTTGTCTCAATCCTCTCGAGATACGGATTGACCTCCGCCACATTTTTCCACGGTTCCCTGAGAAGCTGCATACAGATTACCATGATTCGCTCAATAATGCTCATCTCGATCTCTGTAAAGTCCCTTGCCTTCTCAAGCGCCTCACCCCTGCCGCCAAGCATTCGGTCAATAATCGCATATCCAAGTCCGCTCGTCAATTCCATAATAATCGAGCCGGGCATTGGCGAAAAATTCACAACTGTGAGCAGTACTGGGTTTGACAAAGCATTCGAAAACTCCGCAAACGTTACTGTCTCAGAACTTGCCACACTAACCTGAACATTCTTTCGAAGATATACAGGCAGATTGGTCGATAAGAGTCTCCCATAATGATCAAAAATCATGTTTAAAGTTCTTAAATGCTCTTTTGAGAATTTTGCAGGCCGAGTAAAGTCATAGTTTTTGGCTTGCCGCTCGTCCTTCTCCTGCATATCCTCCACGTCAAGCTCGCCAGAACTCAATGCCGCCAGCAAACTGTCTATTTCGCTTTGAGATAATACCTCTCCCATGTAGTTAATCACCCCCTACATATTCAATCATCTTGTATGTAACCATTTTCACTCCCCTTGGTTACAGCTCTGTGTTTTTTAATTATACAAGAAATTATATGATACACTGTAAATAAATGTAGAACCGAAACGCTCCTGAATCTTTGCAAGCATCTCTGCCTTGATCGTCTCAGAATCGCTTCTCGCCTCATCTACGGTATAATTGCCCATCACTGCAAAGACAATATCCTTGATAATACCGTCCATGTCAGCCATCGTCTCGGAATACTTCTTATAATCAGCATGTTTCATATCCAGTGATAATGACACACTTCCCACAGCATAGTGATCACTGTCGTCCTCACCCTTCTTCAAAGGTATCGTCAGCTCGCCTGCAACATTATGTACCGCCGTATCCGCCATAGATACAGACTGTGTAACATCTGCCTGCGGCAGTCCGTTGATTTCAATCCCGACTGCTGTCGCAATGTCCGCCACCAAAGTAGCTGTCTTTTTGGACGCGCTTGACACACTTACCATCATGATTGCTGACAGTACAACGTTGACAACAAGTAATGCCAGAATAATAATTGATAACAGATTCCGTCTCATTTCATTTTCCCCTTTCATTTATGAGCGCTTAATGCGTTATATATTTTAATCTCAACCCGTCTGTTCTTCGCTCTTCCCTCAGGTGTTGTATTGTCGGCAATCGGCATATACTCCCCCCTGCCAGAATGCTTGACCATTCCCGGATCAAGTGACGCATTTTCTTTCAAGTAATTGAACACTGCCAATGCCCTGTAGCTGCTGAGCACATCATTGTTCTCATACCTGCCTCCATTCAAAGGCACAGAGTCCGTATGCCCCTCGATCTCAATATCCGAGTCCGCATACTTTGTGAGAAGCACGCCAATCTTTTTCAGTACCGGCACTGCGTCCTGCTTGATCTCTGCTCTTCCTGAATCAAACAAAAACGCTCCATTTAATGTAAGAGTCACAAAATCTCCATTAAAATCCACTTCTACTTTATCCGCCATCATACTCTCGTTGATCGCTTCCTCCATCTTCTCCGCAAGCTCTTCTGAAAGCTTCATCTTCTCCTCTTCCAGCTCAGCGATCGCGTCCCGAAGTGAATCAATTTCCTCCTGCGTCATTTCAAGCTGGGCAGCCGCCTCTTGCAGCTTATCCTCCGCAGCGCCGCCCGGTTTGGTCGGGTCCGGCTCGTTCGTGTCAGCTTCTGCCGTCTTGCCGCTTGAATTGACGTACTCGTCAAGCATATTGAGCTGGCTCACGCCATTACTCACAAGGATACCGTCTCCCACTGCCTTAGAACCAGCCTTAAAAATACTGATGGTAGACTGGAAGGACTTCGCAACCTCCTCGAACTTTGCCGCATCAACCTCTGACATAGAGAACAGCAGCACGAAGAAACACATTAACAGCGTCATCATATCCGAGAATGTGCTCATCCACGGCGCCGGGGTTCCGGGTGGGAGCTTAAATTCTTCTTTTTTCTTCGCCATTAAGCTTCACCTCCACCGCCGCCTTCATCCTGTGAAGGTCTTTCATTAGGTGACAAGAATGACTTCAATTTTTCTTCTATAACACGAGGGTTCTCACCTGCCTGTATGGACAGCAGTCCTTCGATCATAATCTCTTTTGCCTGCATTTCTATGGTATTGTTCGCCTGCAGTTTGTTGGACGTAGGTGTACACACCCAGTTAGCAAGCATCGAACCATAGAAAGTAGTGATCAATGCAACACCCATCTTCGGACCGATTGTTGTCGGATCGGACATGTTATTAAGCATACACACCAGACCTACCAGTGTACCGATCATACCCCATGCAGGCCCCATGGCACCCATTGTATCCCAGAATCCAGATCTCAGCTTATGCCTGCTGTCAATGCTGTTCATCTCCGTCTCAAGGATTCCCCGGACCAGCTCTGGATCTGTACCATCGACAATGAGCATAATTCCCTTCTTCATAAAATCATCTTCAAGATTTCCAGCCGCCTCCTCGAGAGAAAGAAGTCCTTCTTTTCTCGCAACATTTGAAAGTTCAATAATCTTTGTAATCATCTCTGGGACATTGACATTGACCTGCTTGAAAATCAGTGTGATACTTTTCAAACCACCAACGAAGTTTGCCATACTCACGGACATCATCGTCGCAAAAACTGACCCTCCGAACGTAATAAGCGCTGACGCCGGGTCAAGAAAGTATCCAAGACCACTCATACCACCTGCTGAGTTTATCATACCATAAAGAACCAAAGCAAAGCACACAAGCATTCCCACCAAAGACGCTATATCCACTTTTTACACACCCCTTTTTTTCGTAAGTTTGAGTTAGAAACAGGCACAGTATTATCTTTGTGTTTCATTTTCTCCATATAAATATAATACTGTAAGGTTACATAAATTGCAACAATTTTCTGAAAAATTTCTGAAATTCTATCAATTTGTGACCACCTCGCTTTTCATCATTCTGATGCTTTCTGCAAGGTATCCAGATTCAAAATTTCCCGAAAATAATCCTGCCTTGTTAATCTTACTAAATTTTTCACTTCATGTCTACTCTCTTTGCAGATAACTTTTTTACCGTCAGTTAACGTAATAACTGTATCCGGCGTCTCCTCCACCGTCTCAATCAGGCTCGAGTTTAAAAGTATCTTAACCCCGTTGATTTTCGTCAATTCGATCATGCTTACTGCGCCCCCTTTCCAGAAAAAGTAATCTGTTTCCCATGCTGCCTGCCAAATTCAGCCAGCTTCTCTTTGTACCGCTCAAATTCATCGGTCTGCCCTGTCTCAGTGAAAATTGCAAAAATTCTCGTGTAGGCATCGTAAACATCATCGCCAAGCTGCTCAAAATCCGCCGCGTCTGTAATCTGTGTCAAAAATCCAACCGCCGTCTCATAGTCCCTGCACAGGTGCGCCGCCTTGCCAAACAGATACCGCTGTCTGGTGGTCTGCAGGTATGCGCTGTTGAGGTCCAAAAGCCTGTAGGCGTCCTCGCCATTTCCCACTTTTATCAGGCATTCTGCGTAAGCTTCCAGACAGATGTTGAGAAATTTTTTCTCTGGATTGCGGTTGATCTCCAGACACATATCGTAGGCTTCAATCGCTTTTTCATAGTCTCCTAAAATATAGTAAGACTGTCCTATCTGAAAGTAAACATAATCATCCATTCCTTGTGTTTCGCCCAAAGAATTTAATAAAAGTTTTAGATTTCGTTCCTGTTTTTTTAACATTTCCGCTCTCGGCACATCATATCCGTAATGCTTGACCGTGATGGGCAAATGAAAGGTTTCCAGCACAATTTCATCATAATTATCCCATTTTTTAGGCGTAATCTGCTCGTGGATACGAAAGTGGTATTCATAATAATTTCGATTAAAAAACCGCGGAATCTCATCCATCTGGAGCCGTTCTTTGGGGACGCCGCCCTCCACCACTGTATGCACATTTCCAATCTCCATCACGCCGACATTTTTAGGATATTTCTGCATACAGGTGCGCAGCTTTGCCACATCAATCTCCTGTACATACTCATCACAATCCAATATCAGAATCCAGTTATTTGAAGCCTTGGAGACTGCATAATTTCTGGCTGAGCTAAAATCATCGCACCACGCAAAGTCAAACAACTGGTCTGTATAACGCGCCGCAATCTCCTTCGTGCGGTCTGTTGAGCCGGTATCCACGATAATAATCTCCATATTATACCGCAGAAGCTTTCTGAGACACTGCTCTATGTACTGTTCCTCGTTCTTTGCGATCATGCACACGCTGACCGGTATTTTTGCCATAATCCTATAATCCTTTCTGTGTCCTGCAGCCAAAAGTATAGGGCGGTCATGCCGCCCTATAGTCTGCATTATATCTTTCCGCTATTCCTAATTTAATGGTATCAGCTCTCTGTACTCTAATACTTTGATAATCGAATTGCCCTGATCCTCCAACAAGCGGAACTGGTGCTTGCTCTTGTAAAACCCATTCTTCACATCACTGGCGATCGTCAACAGATATGCTTCCAGCTTCTCATAATTATCCTGCGATTTATCCGCCTTTAATTCGAGCATACCAAGCCTTGAATTGACCTGTATCAATTCTTCCTCGATATTCGCTGTTCTCTCCTCAAGACTCGTCGTTCGTTCTTCAACGCTCGTCATTCGTTCTTCAACGCTCGTCATTCGTTCTTCAACACTCGTCATTCGTTCTTCAACGCTCGTCATTCGTTCTTCAAGATTCGTCATTCGTTCTTCAACGCTCGTCATCCGTTCTTCAAGATTCGTCATTCGTTCCTCAACGCTCGTCATTCGTTCTTCAAGATTCGTCATTCGTTCTTCAAGATTCGTCATTCGTTCCTCAACGCTCGTCATTCGTTCCTCAAGACTCGTCATTCGTTCTTCAAGATTCGTCATTCGTTCTTCAAGACTCGTCGTTCGCTCTTCAAGACTCGTCATTCGTTCTCCAAGATTGGTGATCTGATCTTCAATCCCCGTCAGACGATTATTCAGTTTCGCAAATTCCGCCATAATTAATTTCATATTTTCATCCATACTTTTATCCTCTTTCTAGTTTCGTAAATTCTTTTCCCCCTCTTTTTCCAGTAACCAATATAAAATTCATTATTTTCCAATCTTTTCTTTCACTTATACAATCCATACTGACAGTATATCATAAAACGGGAATTATGAAAAGACGAACAGCGTAATTCATAAAAAATAAACTGGACAAAAAATTACACCATCTCATATTCTGCTGGATATTGACAGTAGATTTTATAAACGATACAATCAAAATGTATAATCCGTTTGACAAGAACCTTCCAATCTATACCTTTTCCAATCGCTGCAAGGAAATGACAGATTTGGAACTTGGTGATGAGACAACATAAGTATTTGTAAATCCATATGGTGATACGAAAGAGCTGACAGAAGAAATTAAGGCTTTTTTTGGATACTTGAAAGAGGAATTAACCCAGAGTGATTCTACGAAAAAATTGTATAAAGAAGTGGAAAAAGCAAGGGAAAACAAAGAATGGAGGCGCGAGTATATGGCATGGATATCAGAACTTGAAGAAGCCAAAGAAGAAGCTAGAGAAGAAGCCAGAAAAGAAACCATGGACGCGGAGAGGGAGAAAACGGCAATCAGTATGTTGAGAGACAATATGCCGATATCTAAAATCATACTTTATTCAAGACTTCCAGAATCCCGTATACTGGAATTGCAGCAAAACTTGACGGAAAACTAACACCCTACACTCCTTAAAATTCATAAGAATACACTCCTGCGCATTCATAAAAAATAAACTGGACAAAAAAGTGTCCAGTTTATTTATATTATTGAGTATTTTGAATCATTATCTCTTGAGATTTACAAGTTCCTCAAGTAAGGAGTCAGAGGTTGTGATGATTCGGCTGTTTGCTTGGAATCCTCTCTGGGTTGTAATCATATCTGTAAACTGCTGGGAGAGGTCTACGTTTGACATCTCGAGTACGCCTGTGGTGATAACACCGATACCATCTGCTTTGATATCGCCTATCGCTACATCTCCTGAACTGGCTGTTACCTGATAGAGATTATCGCCTGCATTCTCAAGACCCATTGCATTTGGAAATGAACCAACACAAATCTGTCCAAGATTCTGCTGTACGCCATTGCTGTACAGTGCCTTAATCAGACCATCTGTACCGATCGAAACGCCTGTCATCTTGCCGACTGGAAATCCGTCTGTTTTCTTACCGCTCAGTGAACATTTGTTTTCATTTCCTACATTCTTTGTACCAGACATATCTACTGTCAGATTTGAGAAGTTCCCCTTGTCGTTGATTGTACTCAGGTTCAATGTGAAGGAATCATTGCCGTCAGAGCCCACATACTTAAACTTACCAGTACCTGTATCATACATCACTGTATACTCGCTCTCTTCAAGAATCTTAGATATCTCACTAACCTCATTACCATTTGAATCTGTCATGCCCAACAGCTTAATCTTAAATTCACCCGGTATGACATTATTGGTATCTGCAATCATTTCCTGCGTCGTATACTGGTTCCTGATTCCCTCTCCAATCTTGAGCTGCAACAGCTTCTGCATCGCATCGGACTGCTGTGATGTTACCTGCAATTCTGATTTGGTTCCGTTTACGTTCACTTCATACTTATAGACAGTAACACTCTCGCCCTTATCATCAATATAAGTTTGCGCTGTAGCGACAACACTTGCCGTTCCGCCTGCGCCTGCCATTGCACCCTTTAAAGTATAAGACGAAAAACTTCCGTTTGCAGTAGGTCCGTCATATAAAAGCTTCACAACATCTTCATCAATTACAGTGGATTTCTTGACAGGATATTCCGTCTTATTGTCTGCCACAAATCCTACTTTTCCTGTGAAATCAACTGTAATCTCTTCCATCTTTAACAGTTCACTTGAGCTGTCAACCTTTGCCTTTAATTCAGGATTATTCTCAAAGAAATTCTTTAAATTTACTTTAATCTGGTCTGTTGCACCAAATGTATGCGTGCCAGTAGTTAATGTATTCGGAAAAGTTTTGCCATGTATTTCATCCCAGATATCCTTGATCAACTGGTCTGTAACTTCCGGTGAGTCAATCGTCACGAGTTCCTTGTCATTATAAGTAAACTTCATCTCAGAGATATCAGCCTGATAGATTGTTGCCGGCATCTTATATACATTCTCTGTATTGGTGATCTTTCTTTCCTTCTGTGCGGCAGGGTTTGTTGCTGGCAAGACACCAAACTTCAAGTCATACGTATAACCTGCATTATCGTAAATACCCATTGTCACCTGATAACCGTTCTTTGATTCAAGATTAGTAGTGTCTTCCGAATCAATGATTCCTGTAATTCTGCCATTTTTGGTCGCTTCAGGAAGCGCCTCATTGCTCGCTGTGACATTCAGTGGTCCGACTGTACCCTGTACGATATTGCCTTCTTTGTCAACGCCCCAGCCCTGTACAATAAAGCCTGTGCTCGCCATAACAAGGTTTCCGTAGTCGTCCACGTCAAACGATCCGTCTCTTGTATAATAAGTACTTGTACCGTCGCTTACCACGAAGAACGCCTCGCCGGAGATCTTTAAATCAAAGGGATTTCCTGTAGACTGGTTTGCGCCCTCCTGTGTGATGCTGGTGTTGATGGCTGCGCCCTTTACACCAAGACCGATCTGTCTGGGGTTCGTACCGCCTGTGCCATTTCTGGGATTTGCGCCTGTGCCTGCCTGTGTCGTCTGGTAGAGCATATCGGAAAAGTTCATGGTCTTTGCCTTGTATGCCGTTGTATTTACGTTTGCGATATTGTTACCGATAACGTCCATTCTTGTCTGGTGGGTCCTCAGACCTGATACACCAGAGTAAAGTGATCTCATCATAATTAAGTGACCTCCTAAATCATATTGCCGTCTGTATTATCTTCCCCATCCGTCATTCCGGGGATTATGAAGCCTCCTTAAAAGGTCCGGCTTAGTCTCAACATCCTGTATTAGATAATCACGGCGCCGTCAATATTGGTATAAATATTTTCGTCTGCTTCTGTCTGATCCATCGCAGTGATGACTGTGTTGCTCTTTGTGTTTACGATAAATGCAAGCTGGTCTACCAGTACCAGAGAATCACGGATTCCCTTTTGGCCTGCCTTCTTCGTGCCATCATTCAACCTTTCCAGTTGTTCATCGGTCAGTTCAATCTTCCTGTCGCTCAGTCTGTTTGCCGCATGTTTTGAGAATCTCACGGCTTCTGCCGCCTGCGTCCCCTGAGACTGCTGCTTGTGGAGGATTTCGCCAAAGCTCATGCCCTGTTGCGTTTTATTCTCTGAATTGACCTTCTGTTGCCTGAGATATTGATTTTGTAGCTGTTCAATGGAAAGGAACTGACTGTTGTTAATATTCATCCTGCATTCCTCCTCGCCATAACGCTTTTTTTCTCAAGATGCTATGCACTCTCTGTCTTGTCGGTCTCGTCCTTGTCGTCCTCTGGCTCCTTGTCTGAGTCCTCCTCTGGCTCTCCGTCTGGCTTCTCTGTCTTATTTTCAGTCAGTGTACTGAGTTTGTCAAGAATCGCATTCATCTTGTTGTTAAAGCTGTCCAAGATATCATCTAGTGAAGTCTTCCCATCTTCTTTTGAAGTATCCTCGAATTTCACACCCAGCTTCTCAAGCTCGAGCTTCCATTCGGTGAGCTTCTCCATCTGGTCATGACCATAGACTTCCATATAGTTCTTCTCATAGTCGTTCATCGTGTTGTAGTAATCCAGTGCACCCTGAATAACGTTCTTGTAGGTGTCATCTGCGTATGCCACATTCGGCAGTGCGTCGATCATGCCCTTGAGTGTGCTGTACTTCTCATGTGCCTTGGAGTATTCTGTGCTGACAATCGTATCGAGATCGCTGAGTGAATACTTCGCGTCATTGATTACAAGGAGCGGCTTGCCTTCCTCCATCACAACGTAGTCAACGATACCCTGTATCGTGTTCACCTCTCCGGTACTCTCGCTCGTTGTTGTCATCAGTACTTCCTTGCCGATCAGGCTGTTTGCCCGCAGCACGTCAACTGCGTCCGCCACTTCGCCCATCTTCTGAACCTGTGTGAAGGTCGCATACTGCGATACCCACTCTGTGTTGCTCGTAGGCTCCAGCGGGTCCTGATTCTGCATCTCGGCTACCAGAAGCGTCAGGAACATGTCACTGTCTACTGCATTTTTATTTTTTGCATTTTTCTTGAGGGAATCCCCCGATGCGGTATGTGTCTGTAATTTGCCATCCTCACCGATTGGCGCGATTAAACTTCCCATACGTTCACCTCTCTTTTTTCTTTTTCACTTTTCATATTATGCTAGTAAATCCATTGTATTTCCGTTTGCTGCCATGATTTCCATCGCAATCCTTGTCGCGTCATCTGCTCCCTGCATCTCGCCTTCTAGTTCCTCCCCGTTGGCAAATGCCCTGAGATTGATGCTGCTGCGTCTGCGCATTCCCTGAATACGCTGTGTCTCCTGCTCCTGCGACTGTCTCTGCTGGTCCTGACCATTTTTGTCAAGATTGCGCTCCATCTGGTGACTTTCCACCGATACCTCGATCGCCTCGATTTTGACACCCTGTTCCTCAAGATTTGCCCTGAGCTGTGATGCCTGTGCCTCGATTGCCGCCTTCACTGCCTCGTTCTGTGTCGTAAACTCTGCTGTCACGACGCCGCCCTTTGTTGTCAGCGATACATTGACGGTTCCAAGACTGGCGGGATGCAGTTGTAACTCCATCTCTGTCAGATTTTCATTTTTGACAATCTTGACCATGTCGGCAATCTGCCGCATGATGCTCTCTGTGTTCTCCGAAGTAAACTTCCCGACGCCCTCTGACACGGCTGTGTTCGAAACCTCGTTCATGTTATTCTGGAAATTCTGTGCGCTGCCCTGCTGTCCATACTCTTTGGACTCCCTGCCATCGCTTTCCTTTGATTCGCGGCCAGTATTCTGTGTCTGCTGGTTTGCGGTTTCCGTTGTCTGCTCGTGTTCATTTTCCGGCAGTGCATCATTTTGTTTTGCTGCCTTCTCATCGGATTTGGTATTGTCCTCCACGATCATCACCGGATCGCTGGTTTCCTGACCGTCCTCCACCGCTGCTGTGATGTCCTTTGGCTCATCTGCGGGAAGTATCTCTGCCTCCTGAATTTGGTTCTCAAGGTTCTGGCTCTCCAGCTCTTGTAATTTTTGCAGGACTGCCTCAAGCTCACTGCTGGTCAATCCGGTGTTCTCCATCAGATTTTCCACCTGTACGCCCACCATCTCGGTGATTTCCTGCAGCGCAGCATAGAGTCCTTCATCTGCAATCAGGCTGAGTGATGAATCTTTACCTGAGATCGCTGTCACAAGCTGTGCCATGTTGTCGATGTTTAACAAGTCGCAGGGCTGTAAATCCAGTGCCTCCATGCCACTTCGCAGTTCCTCGTCTGTGATGCCTAAAATCTCTTTGATTTGTCCGATGATCTGCTCAAGTGCATTGGCAATCTCATCGGCGGTCATTTCATCAACTGGTTCTTCTGCCTGTGTTGTCTCTGCGGCTTCCCCTGCTGCATCTTCAATGGACTCTGCCGGAGTATCTGCTTTCTCCTTCACAGTTGCAGGCTTCTCCTCCGTATTTTTTACGGTGGTATCCTTCTGAGACTCCTCAAAGTTCTTTTTGTCTGGCTGCTGTGTCTTGGGCTTTTCGGTGTTTGTGACTGCCTGTGTTGTCTGCTTGGGTGCTTCGAACTTTTGTGCTGTCTTTCCCAGCACATCGCCAAAGCTCTGCGCTTTTGTCTGGTCATCTGCTTTTTTTGTGTCTGCTGGTTTTGCCGCAGGTTTACCATTGAAAAACGCGTTTTTTACGGTTGTTTCCGTCGTTGTCATTCCTGTTCCTTCCTCCTCTCTTTAATTTTCAAAGTGCGAATATTATGTATAAAATCTATAGTTACATAATCTCATAACATATATCGGTAAATTGTCAGAAAACTTTAGTAATTGTTTTTAATTTCCCGGATTCATAATTCTGGAAATTCTTGCTGCCACTGCTGCATCCATCTCGCCCATGATTGCGCCTCTTGTCGATGCCGGCAGGTTCATGAGAATGTTTGCCGCCAAGTCAAGATTATCTGTCATGGCGCCGAGTATGCCCGCTGCCTTCTTTGCGTCCATGTTGCTGTAGGTCGCCACATAATCCTTCATTTTATTGTTGACCGCTTCCTCCTGAATCACCTGTTTGTACAGCGCCTCGGCTGTAGTAGGGTCCATCTCCTCATAATACGCACGGTATTCCTCTGCACCCGGCCCATTGTCTGCATAGACCACTTCTTCATAGAATTGTTCTTTGATGCGCTGGAAGTTCACTTGATTGTCCTCGAAGGTCTGCAAGCGTTTTACCTCCGCTTTGAGCGCCTCAATCTGTTCTGAATATGCTGTGTTCGTACTCTGTGCCTGCTCTAATTTTTTCTCCAGCTCTGACGCATAGTCCACGGCGTCCTTGATGCTGTTGTAGCCGCCGTATGCTTTCTCTTTGGGCGACTCTAATCCATTCTCTGTAGGAAGAATCTTGTTAATCACTGGTATGTCCTTCAGCATCGGTGTCAGTACGTTCGAGCCAAACCCGCCGACGTCCATCTTGACCAGCAGGCATAAGATTCCAAGCCAGATCACGATGATAAACAGGGTGACTACTACCACCGAAGCATTGGTTCCATCAATCTGTTCATCTAATTCCCGCTCCTGATTTTCCAGCTCCTTCGCGCGTTTCTTGGCTTCCTTCCGCTGATTTTTCTGTTCTTTCTTAAAAGCCTTCTGACTCTCTCTTAGCTGTTTTAACTGCATCTCCGGTGCGTCGGGGCTTAAATTTTCGTCCTTACGTGCCATATTGCTTTAACCATGCCTTTCCCTAATTTCTCACGCTCTGTTGTTCTTCCATCAGTTTCTGTCCATATGTATATGAGGTAAGCTGGTCGATCTCTTTGCTCTCTGCTGCCAGTTCATCCTTCATAAACTCCTCAAATGCATTTTCCTTGAGCTTCTCATGCGCCTTGCGCTCCTGCATTAACTCCTGCAATGCCGCTCTTGCCTTCTCCACCAGCTTCGCAGCGCGCGCTACTTCTTTCATCTGATCTGCGATGTATTCGTCCATCTTGAGGACTGCCATCTTGTTCTCACGGATCTTGCGCACATCAATCAGCTCTGTGCGGAGTTTTACGCCCTCCTGCATATAATAAAGCTTTCTTGCGTGAAATTCATCCAGCTTCTTTTTCTCTGCATCCAGCCGCATGTTTGCCTCTGCAAACTCCTGCTTTGCCTTGTCCTCCAGCTTCTCCTTGATATCGAGAATCCCCTGCATTTTATAACGAAAAACTGCCATACGCTTACCACCCTTTTACCTAAAACTGCTACTCCTGAAACATTGCCTCTAACTGTTCTACGGATTCCTCAAACGTGAATTTTGCGTCTGTATCCTGCAGCAAGTATTGATTGACCTCATCAATCTTGTTGATCGCACGGTCAATATTCGGATTGCTTCCCCTCTTGTATGCCCCGATATTGATCAAATCTTCTGCCTCATTGTACGTAGCCATGATATTTTTTAGTTTTCCTGCTGCTGCCTTGTGCTCTCTTGACGCGATCATCGACATACATCTCGAAATACTTTGCAGCACATCTACTGCCGGGTAATGGTTTCTGTTGGCAAGCTTTCTCGTCAGCATAATATGCCCGTCGAGAATACTTCTCGCCGTATCTGTGATCGGCTCATTGAAATCCTCACCTTCTACCAGAACGGTATACAGCCCCGTGATCGAACCGCTCTCAGAACACCCTGCGCGCTCAAGGAGTTTGGGCATCTCTGAGTACACGCTGGGCGGATATCCTCTTGTCACCGGCGGCTCTCCTGTCGCCAGACCGATCTCTCTTTGCGCCATGGAAAAACGCGTCAGAGAGTCCATCATCAAGAGCACATCTTTCCCCTGATCGCGGAAATACTCTGCGATCGCCGTCGCGGTCTTTGCCGCCTTATTCCGCTCAAGTGCAGGTCTGTCCGAGGTCGCCACCACGACGATAGAACGCCGCATACCCTCCTCGCCCAGATCGCGCTCGATAAATTCCCGCACCTCACGGCCGCGCTCTCCAATCAGTGCGATCACATTGATATCTGCTTTGGTATTTCTCGCAAACATACCCATAAGCGTCGATTTTCCTACACCAGAGCCGGCAAAGATGCCGATACGCTGCCCTTTTCCAACCGTGATCAGCCCGTCTACTGCCTTTACGCCAAGCGGCAGCACCTCGCTGATAATCGTTCGGCTCATCGGGTCAGGCGGCATCGCCTCGAGCGGATAGCGCTTAACGGTCGTCGGCTCGGGCACGAAGCCGTCAATGCATCTGCCCAGCCCATCGAGCGTTTTGCCAAGCAAGCTGTCGCCCACCGACACACTCAGCGGATAATTCATATTTTCGACGATGCAGCCCAGTCCGATGCCCTCTGTATCCTCATAGGGCATGAGCAGCGTCTTTTTGTCCTTGAAGCCAACGACTTCTGCCAGAATCCCATGCTGCTTCTCCGCATCTGTGTAAATCTTGCACATATCACCAAGCTTTGCATCAGGCCCGGAGGACTCGATTGTGAGTCCTACGACATTTTCCACCTTGCCAAGCTTCTTAAAAAAACTTTTATTTAATACTGTCTTATATTTGTCAAAGGAAATACAACTTTCCATGTTCCAACCCCTTTTATGGCTCGTAGGACAAAAGCCTTAATTCCTCGTTCAGCGCCTCTAGCTGTGTCCCCAGACTACAGTCAAACACGCCGTTCCCGGTTTCTATCATGCACTCATTTTTGCCGAGCGTGACGTCCTCGAGAAGTTCTACATTTTCAATTGCAATATTTGTTCCCTTGATCAGCTCTCTTTTCTGCATACTCGCAAAAGGATAATCCTCTTTTGAAACATGGATTAGATAGGTGCTGCCCGTCTCAATATTGCGCATTGTATTCTGAATCAGATAGACGATGAGTTCTCTTGAATTTTTGAGGTTCACATGGAAAATATGCTCATAAATGCCGGTCAGTGTGCTGATAAATACCGGCTCTAACTCCTTGATTTTCTGCTGGTATTCCTCCTCGAGCGCCGCCATCTTCTGCTCAGCTTCGGTATATACTTGTTTGCGTTCCTCCGCCACGCTGTTCAGCCCGTCGCGGTGTCCCTGCGCAAAACCGTCATTCTGTCCCTGTTCAAAGCCCTCCTGATATCCCTGACTGCGCGCCTCCTCAAGTGCCTGCGCCTTCATCTGTTCGATTTCCGCCAGCGCCTCCTCACGCATCTGCTCGATCTGAGCCTGTGCATCTGCAATCAGCTCCTCCTGCATTGGATAAGACTGCGGCGGGATGCTGTTGTCCTCAAAGGCTGCCTCTGTGCCAAAGCCCTGATTTTCCCCGATAAAGTTCTCCTCGCCTTCCCGTATTAGCTGGGAGACCTCCACGGCGCTGATGCCCTGCGTGAAGCCGTCTGCAAACTCTGGCTCTTCGCCGCACTCTCTTGCGAGCTCTACTGCCATTTCACGAAGTCTTGCCTCTGCCCTTGCGTTGGTGTCTATAATCCTTGTGTTGGCTGGGTCCACTTTCACCCAGCCTGATTTCAATATGCCGCCGCCATTAGACAACAATCTCGTCACCTCCGCCTCTCGAAATAACGATCTCCGCAGAATCCTCAAGCTTTCTGATAATGTTTACAATCTTCTGCTGTGCTTCCTCCACGTCCTTCATTCTAACAGGTCCCATAAATTCCATATCTTCGCGGATCATCTCAGCAAGACGCTTTGACATGTTGCTAAAGATTGCATTCTGTACTTCCTCTGTCGAGCCCTTACATGCGATGGCAAGGTCGTTGTTGTCAACATCTCTGAGCACACGCTGGATTGCACGGTCGTCGAGTAGTAAGATATCCTCGAATACGAACATCTTCTTTCTGATCTCGTCTGCAAGCTCTGGCTCTTCCACTTCGAGTGTTTCCATGATATGCTTCTCTGTTCCTCTGTCTACTGTATTCAAAATCTCTACCACTGCGTCCACGCCGCCGATAATCGTGTAATCCTGATTGACAAGCGATGACAGCTTTGACTCGAGCACGCGCTCTACTTCCTTGATGACATCGGGGCTTGTTCTGTCCATCGTCGCGATACGTCTCGCAACCTCTGCCTGCTTTTCAGGCACGAGCGCGCCGAGGATTGTCGCCGCCTGTCCTGCTGACAGATAAGAGAGAATGAGTGCGATCGTCTGCGGATGCTCATCCTGTATAAAGTTCAAAAGCTGTGACGCGTCGGTCTTTTTGACGAACTCGAACGGTTTTACCTGCAAAGATGCAGTCAGCTTTCCGATGACGTCCATCGCCTTGTCTGCGCCAAGCGCCTTCTCCAGAAGCTCCTTGGCATAACCTATACCGCCCTCTGCTATGTACTGCTGTGCCAGACAGACCTCATAAAACTCGTTGATGACTTTCTCTTTAACTTGTGGTGTAACGCTTTTGGTATTCGCAATTTCAAGTGTGAGGTCCTCGATTTCCTCTTCCTTTAAATGTTTAAATATCAGGGAAGATTTCTCAGGTCCAAGGGCAATTAATAAGATTGCCGCTTTCTGTATTCCCTTTAACTCCTCATTACTAGCCATTAAAAGTTACCCCCAATCCTCATCAAGCCAATTTCGCAAAAGCGTAGCGACTGCTTCTGGATTTTCCTCGACAAAGTTTTCTATCAGTTTTCTAGCTTCGGACTTCTGCTCTGTCTCGATGCCCTCTAATTCTTCTACATTGGACTGCAGCAAATCCTCCACTGCAAGTTCTTCCTCTTCCTCGACTTCTTTCTTGGTTCTCAGGCTCATGATTACCACGAATGCCAGAAGTGCAAGAATAATAATGATTAAGACAATCTGTACGATATCTTTTACTACTACAGGCTCCGTCATCTCGTCGATAAACTGTACCTCCTCGAACGCTACAAAACTAACATTCTTTGAAGGAATACCTGTGGCATTTGCCACCATGCTGACAAAGTCCTCATCGACTTCGAGTTTTGTTTTCTCATTGTTTGCAAGCTTATATGCTTCCCAAGAAATTCCATCAAGCAGTCCTTGGAGTCTTACATCCTCCTCGCGCACAACTTTGTATCTGACTGCCGCCACGGACACGGTACTGTCACTGTACACAACGGTTCCTGTCGCGCCGATCTCCTCGATAATCTCCTCGTTTGGAAGATATTTGCTCTTTCTCTCATAGCTGCTGCTGTTTGTGCCCTCCTGCTCGCTGATCATCATGTCTGTCTCAGAGTTGGAATCTGTGCCGGGTACGCCGCCCACGCCGTCGCTGGCATTGGACTGGTATACTTCTTCGCTTGCGAGCAGTCCCTGATCATGGTTTGCATCGGGTGTTGAATAATTGTGCCGTGTGATTTTCTTCTGTGAGAAATCCATCGCTGCGTTGATTGCAACCTCGATCTGGTTGAACTGGTTTGTACCAAAAAGTACCTGTCTCACTTCATTTTTGATCAGGCTCTCCGCCTCCTGCTTGAGCATCATCATATTGTCTGCCTTCTCAATCGTGGAGTATGTCTGCTCAACCGGGAACCATGTCTTTCCGTTTGTGTCTGTGATTGCCACATTGTCTGTGGTCGCGTTTCCAAGTCCTGTCGCTACCATTCTCGCGATCGCCGCCGCGTTTTCTTCTGTAAAGCCTGCACCTTCTTCAAGTTCTACAAAAATACTTGCGTAGGTCTCAAGGTTCTGTGCGATCAGCGTGCCGTTATCATCTGGAATTGTCAACTGGCATGAGGCTGTCTTGACTGCCTTCATGTTCTTGATATCCTCTTCAATTTGTGTTTCCAGATAGAGTTTGTAACGCTTCTGCTTATCTGCCTCTGTTGTAGAAAAGCTTCCATTCAGCACATCATCAATGGTGTATGCTGCTGTCGGAATGTTGTTTGCACCAAGCAGCAGGTTTGCATCTGACTGCTGTGATTCCAACACATCAAAACGAAGTCCATCTGATGATATTTCGTATATAATGCCCTGTCCATCAAGCAGTTCCTTGACAGAAGATGCCTCCTTTGTGGATTCACATACAACAAAATCCTTTACATACTGCTTTTTTGTAAGTACCGCCACCAGTATTGCGATGGCGAGCAGAATCACAACTGCAATCCCAATAATCAGTGTTTTCTGCTTTGGCTGAAACTTATTCCACCACTCTTTTATCCGCTCTAACAGCTTTTTCCCAAAATCCATTACCTTGTCAACCATATCAAGTATCTCCTTCTCCCAAATCTTCCCCAGTGTAATCCTTTACTCTTCTCTGCCAGTTTATTAAATCTGCATCTGCATAATTTCCTTATATGCTTCAAGGAGCTTATCCCTGACTGCGATTGTGTAGTTGAGCGCTGTCTGCGCTTTACCTACCGCAATCGTAAGGTCGTGTGTATTTTCTGAGATGCCCATCATCCATTTCAGTTCCTCGTTCTCCTGTGTCGAGAGCAGATTGTTGGTATCATTGATATTGTTCACTGCTGCATCGAGAATAGAACCGAACAGATTATCATTTTTCTGCCCTTCGCTGTCTGCCGCTGCACTGTACAGACTATTTCTGACTGCGTCCGAATTAATATTATACAGTCTGTTAATGTCATTTGCTGATGTAATCGTCATTTATCCTTCCCCCTAAACTCCCCAATATATTCCTAGAAATTCATTTCCAAACCTTTGTTTGCCATTGCCTTCGTCGCCTCAAATGCTGCCTGGTTTGCCTCATAGCCGCGGCTTGCGTCAATCATGTTTGTCATCTCTGTGATGACGTTGACGTTTGGATAATGTACATAGCCGTTTTCATCTGCATCCGGATGCTCTGGATCATACGCCATCACTTCCTCTGTCCAAGTATCCTCATACAGTCCGCCGATCTTGACGCCTGAGCCCGGACTTGAAAGCCTCGCTGAGTTGGTGCTGCCAAGCGGTCTGCCGCTCAGATTGCTGAATGCCGTATCAAGCATATGTTTAAAATTTCTATCCTTTGTGTCTGTCTTTTCCTGAAAGGTGACTACCTTTCTGACATACGGTGTGCCATCTGCTGTTCTTGTCGTATGTGCATTTGCCATATTCTGTGAAATGATATCCATGCGGTACTGCTCTGCGGACATGCCCGACGCACTGATATCAAACGAATCAAAAATTCCCATTGCTCACCCTCCTATTTCATAACGGACATGAGCTGCTTAAAGTTCTGGTTCACAAGCTCCTGTAATCCGTTATACTTTGTCTGGTTCTTTGCAAGAATGCCCAGCTCATTCTGGATACTCACATTATTGCCGTCATACCGGTAAGAAAGCTCTTCATAATCAGTATAAATCTGCGGGTCGAGCGCATTCAGATCAAGATTCTTTACTCTCGCGTCCACCGTCTCCTCACCTGCTCTGGCAAAAGCATGTTTTAACTCTGTCTCAAAGCGGATATCCTTGCGCTTATAGTTGGGGGTATTCACATTGGCAATGTTGTTATTGATAATGTTATTTCTTACCGCAGTTGCATCCAGTGAAGTTCCCAGCGCATTAATGTAATCAAATACACCTGAATTATTTAACATTCATACTCCTCCTTCTCTTTTCCAATATCTCATCTTATGCCGCTCATTATTGTCATAATGAATTTACATAATATATTACCTTTCTTACTCTATTATAGTTTATTTTCAGAATATTTCAAGTATTTTTTTCATTATTTTGTAATATTACAAGAAATTACAGTAGCTTTTTATGTAAATTTACTGTTTTGTTCCCCATAAACACAAAAAAGACTTATCTTTTTTTAGATAAGCCTTTTGTTTATTTTTTTTGTATTTTTTATTTTATTTGACCAATTTATTTATTGAGCTGCCGTTTGAGCGCATCTACTTCCTCGAACACGACATCATTCAAAACCTTGATATATGTCCCCTTCATGCCTGACGAACGCGACTCAATCACGCCTGCGCTCTCAAACTTGCGCAGCGCATTGACAATCACGCTGCGCGTGATGCCCACGCGGTCTGCAATCTTGCTGGCGACAAGGATTCCCTCTGTACCATTCAGCTCATCAAAAATGTGCGTGATCGCCTCCATCTCCGAGAAGGACAGCGTGGAAATCGCGGACTTCACCACCGCAATCTTGCGGCTCTCCTCCGCATTCTCCTCGCTCACGGCGCGGAGCATCTCAAGCCCGACCACCGTCACACCGTACTCGCACAAAATAATATCATCAATATCATACTGCTCATTGCATTTATAGATAAACAGCGTTCCCAGACGTTCGCCCGCAATCTCAATCGGGGTGATGACTGCCTGATATTTCCGTATGTCTGGGCTCTCAAATCCAAGTGTTGCAAGGTTCACATTTTCTTTGGTGGAAAGCACACCGAGAAGCCGCTCGTTCAGCATGGGATCAATAAAGCCGCCGACATCCTCCTCGACAAGCTCCTTTAACTCGTCCACACCCTCACAGTTTCCTACGCCTAAAACCTTGCCCTTTTTGCTGATCACTAACACGTTTGAGTTCACAATATCCCGGATTACCTTGCAGATATCACTGAAAACTACTTTACTGGAATTATTATTGTGTAAAAGTTTTCCGATTTTTCTTGTTTTGTCCAACAGTTGTACGCTACCCATAGTAAACCTCCATGTCCTTCTGTTCTTTGATCTTCCGCACAGAATCCATTTATCTAATAGAAAGTTTAACACAGGAAAATTTATTTTTCAATAGTTCCGTTCAATAATTCAAGAATACTTTACAATTTCACCTATTTTTTATCAATGAACTATAATTCAATGCATTTGAAGCGCTGCCGTAAAATTTTCAGTCAACTCAGTTTGCCTTCTGCTCGTTCTCTATTTTTTTCACGAAACCGCACTGCTCATCTGCACAGACAAGTTTGTTTCCCTTGATGAGCATAATGCCGCCGCACCGCTCACACTTCTCTTTGGAAGGCTTCTGCCACACCATGAAGTCACATTCTGGTATCGCCTCGCATCCATAATATTTTCTGCCCTTTTTGGTCTTTCTGATCACAACCTCCTTGCCGCACTTGGGGCAGGTTACGCCGATCTTCTCAAAATAGGGCTTCGTGTTGCGGCAGTCTGGAAATCCCGGGCAGGCAAGGAATTTGCCGTGTGGTCCATACTTGATGACCATGTTTCTCCCGCACACATCACACAGTTCATCCGATACTTCGTCCGCAATCTCTACTTCATCCAGCTCCTTCTCCGCCTTCTTCACCGCCTCGTCGAGATCTGGATAAAAATTTGCCACGACAGTTTTCCAGTTCATCGCGCCATCTTCCACCTTGTCGAGCAGCGCCTCAAGATTGGCTGTAAAATTCACATCCACGATTGAGGAAAACGCATCCTTCATCATACTGTTCACGACTTCGCCAAGCTCAGACACATAGAGATTCTTATCCTCCTTGACCACATACCGCCTTGCAAGAATTGTCGTGATGGTTGGCGCATAGGTACTCGGACGCCCGATGCCAAGCTCCTCCAACGCCCTGACAAGTGACGCCTCTGTATAGTGTGCGGGCGGCTGCGTGAAGTGCTGCCTGGGATCAAAGGACTCGAGCGTCAGCACGGTATCCTTTGTGATCTCTTTTACCAGTGTATTTGCCTCTGCCTTTTCCTCGTCGGACTCCTTGTAGACGCTCATAAATCCGTCAAAAACCAGCTTTGACGCGGACACGGTAAAACGGTGCCCCTTCGCATCTATTTTTACTGAGGTCGTCTCATACTTTGCCGGTGTCATACGGCTTGCCGTAAAGCGCTTCCATATGAGCTGGTACAGCCTGAACTGGTCGCGGCTCAGAGATTCTTTGAGGCTTGCCGGCGTGTTGCTAATGTCTGTCGGGCGGATTGCCTCATGGGCATCTTGTATCTTTTGATCTTTTTTCTTTTCCGCCACGATTTCCGCCGCATACTCCGCGCCGTAATTTTTCGTGATATAATCCTTGGACGCAGTCACTGCCTCATCAGAAACTCTGGTGGAATCCGTTCTTAAATAAGTAATAAGACCGACTGTCCCCTGTCCTTTGAGCTCTACGCCTTCATAAAGCTGCTGTGCAAGACGCATGGTCTTTTGTGTCGAGAAATTCAGTGCCTTGCTCGCCTCCTGCTGGAGTGTCGAGGTGATAAACGACAGCGGTGCTTTCTTGACGCGCTCTCCCTTCTTGATGTCTGTCACTGCAAACGGTGCATTTTCAAGCTCTTTTAAAATTTTGTCCATCGCTGCCTTGGAGGAGATGTCAGCCTTTTTGTCACCGATACCGTGATACTTTGCCATCAGCGGCTTTTTCTCTCCCTTTATTTTCAGTGCCGCATCTAATGTCCAGTACTCCTCTGGAATAAACGCGTTGATCTCGTCCTCTCTGTCACAGATGATGCGCAGTGCGACCGACTGTACTCTTCCCGCACTGAGTCCTCTCTTGATCTTTGCCCACAAAAGCGGCGAGATCCGATAGCCCACCATTCTGTCGAGCATTCTTCTCGCCTGCTGTGCATCCACGAGGCTCATGTCAATCTCCCTTGGATTTTTGAAGGACTCTTTCACTGCATTTTTGGTAATTTCATTAAAGGTAATGCGGTATACCTTTTTGTCTTCTAATTTTAAAGCGATATACAAATGCCATGAGATCGCTTCCCCCTCGCGGTCAGGGTCCGTTGCGAGATAGATTTTATCTGCTTTTTTTACTTCCTTGCGCAGCTTTGCAAGGATATCTCCCTTCCCGCGGATTGTTATATATTTGGGTTCATAATCATTCTCCGCATCGAAGCCCAGCTGGCTCTTAGGCATGTCACGCACATGTCCGTTGCTCGCCATCACTTCGTAGTTTGCACCCAGAAATTTTTTGATTGTTTTCACCTTCGCCGGTGACTCCACGATTACTAAATACTTTGCCATACCTTACCCCTTGACCACTTTTTGTATTGATTGACTTACGTTCATCACTATAACCCAAATTTCAAACGGTGGCAAGTAAATTTTTTGTAAATCTGCCAAATATTTTAAATAGACTAGAATACACAGCGCCTTTGGTACTGTCCGTTTTGGCACGCCGCAAGACCTTTTAGTTCCAATTCCACAAGTCCCTGGCATATCTGCGGTATTGTGCAGATGCTCTTCTGCGCTCTAAGTTTCGTGACAATCTCGTCCTGCGTGGAGGGCAGCATATCCAGCGCGGAATAAACCTCCTGCGCTGCGGGAGAGAGCTTTACTGCCGATGCTTTTGCCGGCGCTTTGCTGTCAGGCGTTTTTGTCAGAAGAGATTCCCAGCGCTGATCTTCGATAATATCCTCTGGCGCAGTCGCAACCATGGCGCCCTGACGAAGCAGGCGGTTGCAGCCCATACTGAGGCTGTCTGTGCACCTGCCCGGAATCGTGTAAACCTCCCGCCCCTGCTCTAACGCCATGTCCACGGTGATCAGCGTCCCGCTCTTCTCGCGCGCCTCCACGACAAGCACCACATCGGACAGTGCGCTGATAATGCGGTTTCTCGGCGGAAAAAGGCTGGGTCTTGGCGCTAATCGGGGCGGATATTCCGACAAGACTCCGCCCTGTCGGACAAGCTGTGCATAGAGTGTCTCATTTGTTCTCGGATACACAATATCCACACCGCCCCCTAAGACGGCATAGGAACTGCCGCCCGCCTTCAGCGCGGCGCTCTGGCTGATGCCGTCAATTCCCATCGCCATGCCGCTGATGACATTGATGCCGCGCGCGGCAAAGCCCGCTGCAAACTGCTCTGCCATACATCTGCCATATTCACTGCATTTTCTTGCGCCAATCACCGCAACCGCAGGCATGGTATCAGACGGAAGCCTTCCTTTGTAAAAGAGTCCAAAGGGCGGGTCTGGAATCTCTGTGAGCCTCCTTGGAAAATCCGCTGCCTGACAATACGTATAAGAAATGCCCTGCCGCGCGAGATAATTCCATACCGCTTCCGGCTCAAAGCGCTCCCTGTGCTGCATGAAACGCTCACATCCCCGCTTTCCCATGACAGCCTGCACCTGCTGCTCTGGCATGTGATAAATCTCCTGTATGCCTTCTGCCGCCTCCAGAAGCCTGTATTTTGACTGGCTGGATATCCAGTAGATTGTGTCCAGCCAGCAGGCGTATACTTTTTGCGCGAACGCTTCTTTATCTATAGTTTTACCCCCAGTACTTTCTGTCATTTTTTCTGTAACATACCGCCTCGCTGATGTGTTCTGTCTGAATGTCCTCCTTCCCCTCCAAATCCGCAATCGTCCTTGCCACTTTGATGATTTTATGATATGCACGCGCCGACAAATTCATTATGGTAAATATTTCCTCCATCATCGCCTGCCCCTCTGTGTCCAGCTTGCAGAAGGTCCTGATATCACCTGCGCGCAGCTCTGCGTTAAACCGGTAGCCTGTCCCCTGATAGCGTCGCTGCTGGCGCGCCCTCGCCTCCATGACGCGCGCCTTCATGACAGCGCTATGCTCATTTAAGCCTCCGGAGGCAGTCAGCTGGTGTATATCCACCCGCGGCGCCTCTGTCACCACATCAATTCTGTCTAATACAGGCCCCGATATTTTTGAAAGATATTTTTTAATCTCCGCCTCTGAGCAGTTACAGCGGTTTCTGTCTGGAAAATAACCGCACGGGCAGGGGTTCATCGCCGCCACCAGCATAAAATCTGCCGGATAGACAAAACTTCCATAGGTTCTGGCGATGTGAATCTGCTTGTCCTCAAGGGGCTGCCTGAGTATTTCAACCGCATTGTGGCGAAACTCCGGCAGCTCGTCCATAAACAGCACGCCCCTGTGGGCAAGTGAGATCACACCGGGTCTGGGAATCCGCCCGCCGCCTGCAAGCGCCTGCTCAGAAATGGTATGATGCGGGCTGAGAAAGGGACGCTCTGTGATCAGGGCGCCGCTGCTGCCAAGCTTGCCTGCCACACTGTAGATCGTGGAAACCTCCAGACATTCCTCCATAGACAAGTCTGGTAAAATCGTTGGTATACGCTTGGCGAGCATGGTCTTGCCTGAGCCGGGCGGTCCAAGCATCAGCACATGATGAAATCCTGCCGCCGCCACCTCCACCGCGCGTTTCACAGTCTCCTGGCCATTGATCTCGGCAAAATCCACACTGGCATCTGTCCCGCCAAAACATTGAAGCAAGGTGCGCTCTGCGGGCGCTATCTTTTGTGCCTTGCACTCCTCCACCTCCCTCAGATATGCGATCGTCTCCGACAGGCTTTCCACCCCGATAATCTCGACCGCATCAATGACCGCACCCTCCTGCACATTGGAAACGGGCAGAATGCAGCGTTTGACGTGTTCCTGTTTTGCCTTCTGTACGATCGGCAGCACACCCCTGACAGCGTGAACCGCCCCGTCCAGTCCCAGCTCGCCCAGTATCAGTGTATCCCGGATTCCTTCTTTGGGTATCAATCCTATTGACACGAGAATGCCAACTGCGATCGGCAGGTCATAAGCCGCGCCTTCCTTGCGCATCTCTGCGGGCGATATGCTGACAGTAATGCGCATGGGCGGTATATTTACAAAAGCATTTTTGAGCGCTACTCTGACGCGCTCCTTCGCCTCCCGCACCGCATTGTCCAACTGCCCTACCATCTCTATCCCCGGCATTCCTTTTGACGCGTCCACCTCGACTGTTGCAAGTACACTGTCAATACCGTGGACTGCGCCTGTAATCACTCTGCTATACATCTTTTTACTCCTCGGTTATGATATTAAAGAACTGTACTTTATATAGCACACCAAACAAAGGATTACAACGCAAATGTCAAAATTAGCACACCAAATGTAAAAATTAATACAAATTCTCTTCTTTTAGTCCTGCTTTTAGCTTTCCGAGCGCTTTCTTCTCAATACGGGAGACATAGCTTCTGGATATGCCTAGTTTTTTGCCGATGTCCCGCTGTGTCATCTCCTCTCCAGTGAAGCTTGTGCCGAGGATGCCATAACGCATTTTGATGATATCCCGCTCTCTGTCGTCAAGCTTCTCCTCCATCAGACGGGACAGACAGCGCAGCTTTGCCGCCATGTCCATATCCTCCACGATATCCCGCTGCTCCTGCTCGCAGACATCAATCAAATTAATCTCATTTCCTTCTTTATCTTTGCCGATTGGCTCATACAGTGATACCTCCCGCGTCACTTTCTTTCTCGCGCGAAACATCATCAGCAGTTCATTATCAATGCATTTTGCTGCATAAGTGGCAAGTCTGCTGCCCTTCTCTGCCTTGAAGGTGTTCACTGCCTTAATAAGCCCTATGGTGCCTATGGATATGAGATCTTCCATGTCCTCCCCGCATCCCATGTATTTCTTGGACACATGCGCCACTAGACGCAGATTTCTCTCAATCAGAATCTGCCTTGCCCTATGGGCTGCTTCCAAATCCTCGCCGTTCATGATTTCTAAGTACTCGGTCTCCTCCTTGGCTGATAAAGGTTGCTCAAAGGTCTTCAAGAAATGCCCCCGGGACTCATTTATTCTATTGTATGAGCCACGTTGCTATTAAGTGCCTTTCCCAAATAAAAGACTGTATTTTTATTTTTCGACGCTTAAAACTCACGGCGCAGATAGTCTGCATACCAGCAAATTACCGACTCAATCCGATATAATTCCGACTCTCTGCTCACGCGCCTCCATTCCTCCTTATACTCATAAAACCATTCCTCCAGCTCCGCAGCCAAATCTGCGGCATTTTCAGAAAACAGCGGCGCAGTGCCATATTCCCTCACGCTGACAAAGGCGCCTACCTTCTGCAATAGTATCATGCCGTCTATCGCCATCAGATAGGGCGGCACACATGCCTTCACCGCGCTGTCCAGTTCCGGAAGAAGCCCGCACAGCTCCTTTGCACATGCCTCCATCCCCTTGACAGCCTCCGGCAGACCTGCGCACTGCGTGCTGTCCTTCGCCTCGCTGCGCTTCTCCATGAAATCAACCGCATCATACCATTGATATATCCATGTTCGGGAAAGTTTCTCGATTATCGAAACAAATTTTTCACTGCGGTCGCGAAACGCCAAAAACGAAATCTGTCGGTTTAATTCCTCATATGCAGGCATCTCACTTCCCCATGAAAAGACCGCGCCATAAATCATTCCAGTAATACCAAAATCAGGGTGATTGATGTGCCCGCAGTCTCCCCAGTCCGTATTCAGTATGCCTGCTGCCCCGCACTCCCTGCCATATTGGCACATACGCTTTATATTCTGATAAGATACGTCAATCTGATTGACAAACTGATTCCAGCCGCTCACACCCGGACAGCAGTACTGTACTGCCCCTGCCGCGGCGACCTTGCGCACGGCTTCCCCGCTCTCGTCCGCCCCGTAGCCCCAGCTCAAACAGATCGTGCCCTCCGGCAGCTCCTTTAGCAGTTCCGGGCATTCGCTGATGATATCTCCCCAGAACATAGGCTGTCTGTTCTGTTCTTTTAAAAAGCTGCACAGTTCCTTTACAAAATCTACATAAAGTCTGTGCACGCCTTTCTCCTTTGCCAGCGCATGACTTCTCCCTTTTCCCAAATCAAATGTCTCGTCCGCGCAGATATTGAACTTATCGGAGGAAAATAACGCCATATATTCCTTGATCAGCCCTTTTACAAAGCATAAGCTCTCTGCGTTGGACACATCGAGCGTATGATGATTCATCCTGTCCACAAAGCCGAAGGGCGCATCAGCCAGCTCCGGCCTCTCACACAGACGACGGAAAGATTTCGTGCGCAATACCTTGTATAAATGCCCGAACGAAGCAATCGCCGGCACAAGCTCTATATTTCTTGCCTTGCAGTAACGGTCAAATTCCAGTATATCCTCCGCAGTCAGCGGCGTATCGTCGCGCCAGACCTCGCTCAAATTTTCAAACAGAAAGCTGTGCTCGATATAAAGCTGTAATTGGTTCATTTTGTAGCAAACCATGCGGTCTGCCAGTTTTTTGAGATACTCCAGCGTGGGAATCCGCCCTCTTGTCACATCATAGAAAAGTCCCCGAACTGGAAAACAAGGATAATCAGAAATCTTCAGGCATGGAATACATGCCCCCTTCTGCCGAAAGATCTGACGCAAGGTCTGTATGCCGTAGAGCAGCCCTGCACTGTCTCCGGCACTCAGCCATATGCCTTTCTGATTGACAGTCAGGGTATATGCCTGCGCCTGCGCCGAGGCGTCTACTCGAAGCGTAATATCCGCTTTTTTCGAGCTTCCCTGCCGGAGTTTTAGGCGAAGCCCTGTTTCCTGTGCCACCACCTCCTGTAGCTGCTTCATATACGGATAACCGTCCACACTGCTTGTCTCCTCCAGCACAATATATCCGTCATAACGCAGCGCGTAATATCCCTCATACCATTCCTCTTGTTGCGGTCTTGGCAATAAATACATTGTTTTGTCTCCTTTCAGTTTGGTTTGAATTTTCATTTTTATCTTACATTATTCTATCTCACATTATTACCTCTGTGTTTTCATTCTGATAAACTTGGAAATTAACATGGCCGCTATCCCCAAAACTAGATAGACCACTGCATACAGGATAAATGCTGTTTCCCCCATATCAAAAAATATCCACGTACCGATCAAAAACAGCGCAGCCGATACAAACGGCAGGCTCCATAATTGCCGCATATCCTTTCCGGCAAATGTCCCGGCTATGACGCAATATATTGGATCTACTGCAAAAAATAATAGAAAGCATACTGCCATTCCTGCATCGCCTTTTACAAAAGTAACTGCAAACCACGGAAGCGCCAGCATGAGAACCGCTGAAACTGCAAACCATAAAATCATATTCTTAATCATCTCACCCATTTTCACCTCCTTGCAAAAAAGAAATATATTAATCTGTTACATCTGAAAATGACCTCAAAACGGGCGGATTCTCCCATTTCAAGGCCATTTCATATTTATTTGTCGGGCTTATTTGTCGAGCACTTTTTTCAGCTCGTCCATAAAAGTATTGATATCTTTAAACTCACGGTACACCGACGCAAAGCGGACATATGCCACTGCATCTAAATCCTTGAGTTTATTCATCACCAATTCCCCGATGATGCGGCTGTCGATTTCTTTGTCACCGCGGTTTAAGATATCTGCCTCCACCTCGTCCACCAGCACTTCAATGTCGTCGGTGCTGACTGGACGTTTGTGGCAGGCGCGCAGAACTCCTGTTTCAATCTTTGCACGGTCATAGGCTTCCCTGTTATTATCCTTCTTGATGATCACAAGCGGAATCGTCTCCACCTTCTCGTAAGTCGTAAACCGCTTATTGCACACATCACACACCCGTCTCCTGCGTATGGAACAGTTGTCCTCGGCAGGTCTGGAATCAATCACTCTTGTATTTTCATAATTACAGAACGGACACTTCATACTGTTTCCTCCGAATGTTTCTTGTTCAAGGTTCTCTGTTTCAGTATAAGTGATGTTTCCGCCAATGTCAATTGCCTCAAGCCTTTATATATCCACTAAAATAAGGTCTGGCCCAATCTGACGGATACAATTATACGGAATGGCGATCACCGAATCGTCGGTGAGCATCGACCAGAAGCCCTTACAGCCGGGAACAATGATTTTGCAGATACAGCCTTTGCACTCATCAATCTCCAAGTCGCATACATGTCCAAGCCTTCTACAGTCTTTGATACAAATGACTTCTTTTTTTCTTAGTTCCTTGTAGCTCACCATAAAAAGTTCCCCCTATACAGCAAGGTGCGTTTCTCTATTATATGCATCCTGACCGCATAGGGGAACTTGTCAATTTTTTAATTCAATTTCTGTGATATCGACGATTTCCTCCGCATTTTTGGCAAGCATCAGCATATAGCTGCCTGCGTCTGCCCGAAAACAATGCGCCGCCTCATCGTAGTATGTAAATGCCTCCCGCTCAAGCATCAAAGAGATTTCCCGCGTCTCCCCTGCCTCGAGATAGAGCTTCTCAAATGCCCGAAGCTCTTTTGCCGCCTTTTTGACCTTGGGATACTTGTCTGCCACATAAATCTGTGCGACTGCCGCCCCTGCACGGGCGCCGATATTAGAAATATCAAAGCTCACTTTCACCGCAGTGCTCTCTGCCGTGTCCTCCACAACCTCTGCGCGAATCCCCGTCATCACAAAATCCGTGTAGGACAGACCGTACCCAAACGGAAACGCGACTGGCACATCATATGTATCATAATAACGATAGCCTACAAAGATATCCTCCCCGTAGTGCACCTTGTCGCCGCCCGGAAATTCTCCCAGCACCGCCGCCGGACAATCTTTTTCATGAAATGGAAAGGTTTCTGGCAGATGTCCCGACGGATTCACGTCTCCAAAAATCACCTCCGCGAGCGCCATGCCGCCCTCCATGCCTGCATACCAGCTATAAATTAAAGACGGCGCCTCGTCAAGCCACGTGCTCATGTCCACAGGAGAGCCTGCCACCAGTGTCACCACCGTGTCTGGCCGTACCTTCAAGAGCTCCGAAATCAGCCGGTCCTGCTCGTAGGGCAGCTTCATATCCGCCCGGTCTTGTCCCTCTGTGTCATAATCGTGCGTCAGTCCGCCCACAAAGATGACCGCATCGGCTTCCCTTGCCGCTTCCAGCGCCTCTTTTAAATATTTTTCATTCATTTCCTGCTGGCGCTGCCTGCGTTCTGGTGAAATCTCCACTGCAACTGGTGCCGGTGATTCTACGATATCCTGATTCAGACTGTCCGCCTGCCCGTTTTCGCTGTCTGATGCGCTTGCCCAGATATTGCCGTTATCTTCATTAAAATATCCGGGTTTATATACGACTTCTGTATTGCCGCCTAGAAGCATCTGAATCCCCATGAGCGGTGTGATTTCATACAATGCCTTGATCTCAGCACTCCCGCCGCCGGGCGCGTGCTGCCGGTTGGCATTCTCTCCTACCACCAGCAGCTTCTTGATCTTCCTCCTGTCAAGAGGCAGTATATTTTTCTCATTTTTTAACAGTACAATGGATTCCCGCGCTGTCTGGCGCAGTGACGCCTTGTCGGCATAGTCATTGTAACCGCCTGCACTGCGCTCTCCGTCAAGCATGTGGAGCGCATTCATCACGTTCAGAATATGGCGGACTTTCTCATCAAGCTTGGCAAGCGCCGTCTTTTCCTCCACTTCTCCGCGCTCAATCAGCTTGAGCAGCGGCTCTGCCATATAATACTGGTCAAAATCATTGGTGACGGACATTTCTATGTCAAGCCCGCTCATCAAGGCTTCCTTTGTGTCATGGACACCGCCCCAGTCCGATACAATGATGCCCTCAAAGCCCCATTCTCCCCGCAGAATTTCATTGAACAGAACATCATGATGACAGCAGTGTGTTCCGCGCAGCTTATTGTAGGCGCCCATGATTCCTTTTGCCTTGCCCCTTTTTACCGCCGCCTCAAAGCCCGGCAAGTAAATCTCCCTGAGCGCCCGCTCGCTGACCTCCACGTCTACGTCCAGACGCCGCGTCTCCTGATTGTTCACTGCAAAGTGCTTCACACACGACGACACGTCATTCTCCTCAATTCCCTGCACCAGCGGAACAACAAGCTCTGAGACAAGATAGGGGTCCTCGCCCATATACTCAAAACTCCGCCCGCACAGCGGAGAGCGCATCATATTGATTCCCGGCGCCAGTATCATATCTTTGCCGCGCCCTCTTGCCTCCTTGCCGAGCAGTTTGCCGGTGGAATGGGCAAGCGCCCGGTTCCATGTCGCCGCAAGCGCAGTATT